>JGI24137J36423_1000079_pt1 | contig 19351 bp, 15 predicted proteins | sample BarGraNGADG00311_FD_36423 | JGI IMG/M metagenome (IMG submission 36423) | reverse complement strand
GACAGATATATAAATAGCTTAAGTTCAGGATCGAATGATAATAAGTACTATGTCGGTACAGCAGATGGCTACTTTTATGTTACACCTGATAAAAGAGGGGGATGGAAAGCTTTCTATCCGGATAAACTATTCAATCACCCGATCTATTCGATTGTATCCACTGGTGATAATACTGTATGGGCTGGTAGCGACGATATCGTGTTCAAAATAAGTTTTACAGATGTGTCCTCTTCAGTAAATTCTAAAACGTATAGTATTAAAAGTGATTTGCCTCAGAGATATATTGTCAGATATGTTAACGATACTGTTTTTCTATTAACATTATCGGGTGTCAGTTATTTTGACAAAGGTCTTGATTCTTTTAAAGACTATAAGAAGAAATATACAAATATTGGTTCCAGGATGAAATATGTGTTATCTCAGCCTGAAATTCCCTGGGTAAAAACTGAAGACGAATGGAACAATATCGGTTCTGCAGGAAACATTGCGAATAATGACAAAGCTCTTCTAAAAATATTTGATAATCTAAATTCAATATCTACCGATAAGGATAATATATGGATTGTGAGTGGGGACAATCTTCTTTACAGAATTGTCCGGAACAAAATACCTTCAATAAAAACCGACATTGATCTGTTTATCAGAAGTATCTCCAATGCGAAAGGACTTTATCTCAAACTTTCCGATATCGTATTTGGGAGCGGAGATAATACTGTTTATTTTGATCTNGTGGCACCGGGATATATTAAGCANAATTCAACTCAGTATCAATATATNGTCGACAATGNAATGACTGAATGGTCNAAGTGGTCGTTCAACAATACGATAAGCCTGATGATCCAGCCCGGTAAATATACACTTCGGGTNAGTGCAAAAGATATTTGGGGTAATGTAAGTGAACCTAAAATTGTTGGATTCACAATTGAAGCACCCTTCACCCAGACAACATTTTTTTATATAATAGTGTTAGGGGCTGCCCTGATTACCATGATTGGAGTAGTAAGATTCAGGGAAAGAAAGCTTAAAAAGGACAAACGAATACTTGAGACAAAGGTAAAGGAGCGTACGGCCAAAATAGAAGCTCAAAAACTTGAGATCACGTCAAGCATAGAATATGCAAGCAGGATACAGATGGCAATGCTTCCTGAGGAAGTCCATTTCAGGGATTCCTTTTCAGATTATTTTGTAATATTCAAGCCCCGCGATATTGTAAGCGGAGATTTTTACTGGATTGGTGAAAATGAAGAAAATATTTTCTTTACAGTTGCAGACTGCACTGGTCATGGTGTCCCTGGGGCCTTTATGAGCGCTCTTGGAATTTCGACTTTAGATGAGATAATCACAAATAATTCCAATCTTAAGGCAAATACTGTGTTAAGTTTGTTACGTGAGAAGATAAAAACATCACTTCACCAGACTGGTAAACAGGGAGAAGCCACCGATGGTATGGATGTGGCTTTCTGTATTCTTCATAAAAACCGGGCGACACTCGAATTTTCAGGGGCTTATAATCCACTCTGCATTTTCAGGGGAGATATTTTCGAAGAATATAGAGCCGACAGGATGCCAATAGGTATTTACTATGGTGAAAAAAATTCATTTACAAATTACGAGATTAAGGTGCAAAAAGGCGATACAATTTACATCTTTTCAGATGGTTTCGCTGATCAGTTTGGTGGACCCAGAGGATCAAAATATATGAAATATAATCTNAAGAAACTTCTTTCTGAGATCTATACCAGACCAATGGCCGAACAACGAAAAATCCTGGAGAATGAGTTCGAAAAGTGGAAGGGGTCCGTTGATCAGATCGACGATGTCACAATACTAGGTGTAAGGGTATAGATCATTAATTCACTATCTTTAACTCTTAAACTGAAAAGGAAATGAAAATTAAATTTATAGGTGCTGCAAGGGAGGTAACCGGAAGTAAACATCTTATTATTACAGATTCAGGGAAGAAAATTCTTCTCGATTGTGGTATGTTCCAGGGGAAGGGACTTGAAACTGACGGTATGAACAGGGATCTTATGTTTGACCCGTCTTTAATTGATCATATAATACTCACACATGCCCATATCGATCATGCCGGACTAATTCCTTATGCCTACAAACTGGGATTCAGGGGATCGGTGATCTGTTCAAATGCAACCCGGGATCTATGTGCAATAATGCTTGCCGATTCAGCTTTTATTCAGGAGCATGATACATTGACTTTTAACAAACGCAGAGTTAAAAAGGGACTACCTCTTGTGGAACCTATTTATACACAGGCTGATGCAACAGCCTGTATGAAACTATTTATCGGTGTACCATATGGGATGAACTTCAGGATTGACGAAAACATAAAAGTGAAATTTACAAATACGGGCCATATGCTTGGCAGTGGCGTTGCTAATATTCAGATAATCGAAAATGGCCAGATTAAAAGGATAGCTTATACTGGCGATATAGGTAGGCTTGTTGACCAGATACTCGCCCCTCCAACGGCATTCCCTCAGGCCGATATCCTCATTACTGAATCAACTTATGGAGACAGGTTACATAACGATTCGGTACCGGCTCAAGAAGAGCTGTTAAATGTGGTAGTAGATACTTGTGTTAAAAAAGGTGGCAAGCTGATAATCCCTGCTTTTAGTGTTGGACGCACCCAGGAAATTGTTTTTTCCCTTAATAACTTTTTTAATCAGGGCAGGTTACCTAAGATTGATATTTTTGTCGACAGCCCTCTTGCAGTGAACGCAACAGCCGTATTCAGGATGCATCCTGAATGTTTTAATAAAAATTTTAGTGACGTTCTGGAAAAGGATCCTGATCCGTTCGGATTTGATAATCTGTATTATATCAATAAGGTGGAGGATTCAAAAAAGCTTAATGATCATAAAAACCCTTGTGTAATTATTTCTGCTTCAGGCATGATGGAGGCAGGACGTGTGAAACATCATCTGGCAAATAATATCTCTGATCCCAAAAACACCATTCTCATTGTTGGATACTGTGCACCAACAACTCTCGGGGCAAGAATAGGAAGAGGAGATAAAGAAGTTTCAATATTTGGAACTGTTTATGTGGTAAAAGCTGAAGTGAAGAAAATCGAATCATTCAGTGGTCATGGCGATTATAAGGAAATGATCAACTTTATAAGTTGCCAGGACAAGAGCGCTCTTGAGAAGATATTTATTGTACATGGTGAATATGAAACACAGAAAAAGTATGTTTCTACCCTTTTGAATGAAGGGTTCAAAAACATTGAAATACCAGCCAAAGGCCAGGAATACGAACTTTGATTGCCTATACCTCACCCCAACCCCTCTCCCAAGGGAGAGGGGCTAAACTTATAATTATTCTTACTCCCCTTCTCCCCTGGGAGAAGGGGTCGGGGGATGAGGTAAGAGCATCCGTCTACTGTATGTATTTTTTCAATTCTTTTCTCACAGTTTTCCATTCCGGGAAAACCTCAGACAGAAATTTATAGTATTGTAAACCATGATTGTGGTGTCGAAGGTGGCATAACTCGTGAATAATAACATATTCGATGTACAAATCAGCAAGTTTTATAAGTTCTGTACTTAGTGTTATAATACCTTTATTTGAACAGCTTCCCCACCGTCTCTTCATAGTTCTAATGACCAAACCTTTCGGCTTAAATATTTGATTTTCATATTTTCTGAGAACCTTATTCATTAATTCTGGCAAAATTTTCGAAGCTTCGTTTTTGTACCCTTTGTAAAGAAGGCGTCTCACTGTAATCGGATTATCTGCCTGTTCTAATCCCAATATAATGGTGCCATCATAAAACCTGACAAACGGTTTTTTTGATTTTTCTATCCAGAGAATTGATTCATTTCCCCGGAAAAGATGTACCTCACCTGAAGTATACGACTTCTTGAGTAGACTGTTATTAAGTCTCCTGTAATTGTCGCGATGCTTTAAAACCCATTCGTACTTATTGTTGACAATTCTGCTGATCGTCTTTAGTGAGGTAAGATATGGAACTCTCACAACCACAGATGTATCAGGTAGTACACTGATCCCAATGGTCCTTCTTCCGGAATAAATTACTTTGAATTCTATATCCTCTATTTTGTGAATTTTTTGATCCTGGAACATTAATTTCTAATGATTTTCTGTAAAAATGGTGTCTGAAAAAGATGCAATTTACATAAAATAGGATGGAGATATTATTTACACCTCCGGCTATTCATTTTGAACTTTTCAGGAGTTAATTTGTTTAATAAGGTGTTAAGTAAAACTTAAAATCTCATTTAGCGGAATAATAGCATGTTATATTTTGTCTAATGATAAAAATAATTCTAATGTTACCCACACTGAAAATGGTTAGTAAATTATTCCAAATAATTTCGTAAGCCATATCTTATCAGGTTAGTAGGTTAGTAGGTTAGTTAAATCAGGGTAGGGTAATATCAACGGGCGGCAGATTATCTGCTGCCCGTTTCTTTTCTGTTAAACGGACTGGTGCTGAATTTGGTTTTATCTATTCACTTTTAATGGTCAGAATCGTAATTTCCGGTGGCATCCATATTCTGAATGGAAAAGCCAGAACTCCAAGTCCCCGGTTAACATATTGATACTGATTACCGGTTTTATAAAGACCATTCCAGTGAGGATAAAAATATTTTGCCGGGCTCCATCTGAACTTTTTTGTGATTATTCCCATCTGCATACCATGTGTATGTCCCGATAGAGTAATTCCAATGTCAGTCTTCCCGGTTACTGCCTCAGCCCAATGATTAGGATCGTGAGTGAGAAGTATCTTAAGGTCAACACTGTCAAGTCCTGAAATTGCTTTTGTCAGATTCCCATGAATCATATTTGGATGCCGCCCTTTGGTGATAACACCTATTAGTGCAATTCTTGCCTTTCCTATATTGACTATTTTAAATTCATCGTTTAGAACCTGATATCCTGAAGCCTCAATTAATTTATTCATTATCAGTATATTATTCTCCTTATCTGCCTCAGTGAAAAAAGGATCATAGGTTCCGACATCGTGGTTACCTAAAATTGCATAATTGCCATATTTACTCCTGGCTTTATTGAGAATTGTGTCGTATCTTTCAAATTCCCTCCATCCATAGCTGACAAAGTCTCCGGTGTTGAGAATGAGGTCAGGCTTGTTTGTGTTGACTTCATTCATGACCTTTTGTAATAAATTTTTGTGATGATAGAATGTAGTGAGATGCATATCAGATAACTGGATGATTTTCAAACCATCGAGATCTTTATTTAACCCTTTGATGTTTATTGTTACCTCTTCAGTCTTGAAATTAAATCTCCCGTATAGCAAACTGATAGAGATTATAGTAAGTATTATTAGCATTATAGTAAGTCCGGTATTTGTCAGCCACCTTAAATGACCTCCATTTTTTATTCTTATCAATTTGCCTGAGAAGTGCAGAATATTTAATATTACCCTCGGAATAACTACTGCAATTACGATTCCTGTCAGATTCATCATTAACCATACATGCTTTGGGTTGTCAAAAAAGCTTTTGTAAGAAGTCGTTTCAAAAAACAGGATCCAGACCCATAGGCTAAGGATAACATGAATAACTATTGAAATGGAATATTTTGCCTTTGAATCGGTGTAGAAGTGCTGCCGCAGAACTACAGGTGTAAAAATCTCGGTAATGATCAGAACAATCAACAATCCCATTTAGTAGAAATTTAGCAAACAAAAGTAGTCAAATATTAATTATCCCGATTATTCTTACATTAGCAACACCTATATTGTATCATATATACACTTAGCGCTCCTTTGTGTTCTACTTAGTTCGGATTAATTCAATGTGATAAATGACAGAAGTAAAATTTTATGACCCGTATTATGTTCCGGATTCGAAGCTGACATATTCAGTTATATCTGCAAAGTTTGAAAATAAATGGATTTTTGTCAGGCACAACCAGCGCAATACTTGGGAAATAGCCGGAGGTCACATTGAGAAAGGAGAAAGTTCATTCGTGGCAGCGGGAAGAGAATTAATGGAAGAAACAGGTGCAGTTGCCTTCAGTCTGCATTGTATTGCGACATATTCCGTCATAATTGACGGATATACAGGCTGGGGGAGGCTATACTTTGCAGAAGTTTCTGAGATTGGTCCGATACCTGATATTTCGGAAATCGCTGAAATCGTTTTATCCGATCATCTTCCTGAAAATCTTACTCATCCTGATATCCAGCCATATCTATTTAGAAAGACAATTGAGTATCTTAGATGTATTCAAAAGACACCTTCTTGAGCCATTTTTCTTCGAGCAGACGCGCTATGCGTTTTACTACGGTTCTCCTGATCTCAAGCTCAACAGGCAAATTGGGATCCTGATGTGCAATATTGATTCTTGTGCCGATAACAAAGTGAATCTCATCGCTTTCCATAATCAGTCTTACTATCTTATCTGCGGGTCCTTTTCCAAGTTTTACACTGTTATTATATGTTTTCAGTATTTCGTTAACCTTTTGAAGTGTCAGGATTCCCTCCGTCACAAGATCAATACCTTCAAGAAAACTTTCAGGTGGAAGTTCCGGATCTTCGAATATAAGTTCATCAATAATTGTTCTGTTTAATTCCCTGGCTACTATATCAGCCGTTGTGCCTCCGCACAAGATCACTTTCCCTTTATATGCCAGTACTTTTGCTGCCAGATCCTTGTCCTTTTCCTTCTCGTAGGGGGGACCTGTACAGATAATAAGTTTACGTGGTTCCCGGAAATAAATTGTTGCGCAGCTTATGTCATCGCGGGCTTTATAGCTGTCGTTCTTATGAGCCATAGTAACAATTTTTCCGGCAAGCATAGTGGCAGAAATTGATGCTTCACTTGTAACTAGCGATGCTGCATAGATGGCAATGTTGTCCCTCTCCCAGCCAAAAGGAAATGGTTCACTTCCCATACCGCTTTGTGAAACACCATCAGAGCAGAAGATAATCCTATCCTCTTTCTCAGGCATAAATGTGCATGTTTTTAGCACCTTGCCAGAGTTTTTACCTTTCTCGAGCACCACTTTTTTCCATGAAGGATCAAATATCTGGTTACCTCTCAAAACAACACAGGATGGATTATCATATTCCAGAATTGTTGCTCTGCCACTGTTTTCAATATCAATAATTGTAAAAGTTGAATAACTGATTTTTCTTTCGCTGCATACCGGGAAGTATTCATTATAATCTCAGCGATACGGTCAACCTCCTTATGTTCGCGTGTAAAATTTATGGCCATTGTTGCTGTCAGGGTTGCAAGAATATTTGCTTTAACCCCATGTCCCATTCCGTCGGATAATACGGCAATAACCCTGTCTTCTTCTTTAATATATCTGTACAGGAATACATCACCGCTGATCCTCTCCCCGTCGAAGTTCCTTTGCTGGCTGTTAACCTCTATAAAAAAATTCCTGTTCACTTAAGATTATTTCAGGTTGTTTTTCAGATTCACTTTTTTTGATTTGTAAGATTCAATTATTGAGTTCAGCATCTGCTCGGTTTCCGATGCACCTTCTCCTAGCAGGAATCCTATTTTTTGAACCATTTCAAGGTTTTTATCAATCACCTCGCTGACTCTGTTTGTTACCTCTTCACCCTGTACTTCAGGCGAATACAGATCACGGATAATTGCACCGCAGATCTTATTCTTTTTGATTGGAAAGATGGAAATATTCAGCATTTTATCTTCAAAATGGACATCTTTGCTTACGACAGGTTCATCTTCCTTTATAACAAATGTGAACATATTATATACATTGAATGGGATGAGGGTCTTGACATCTGCACCTGCAAGTCCGGGTATTACATCCGATATGGCTTTCGCATCTTCCCCGATTATGTTGATAAAGCTTTGATTTGAATGAAGTATTTTTAGATTATTGTCAACAATTACCACTCCTGAAGGAAGCTTTTCGAGCATGTTATTCATCATATCTGAAGTGCTTTGGGCAATCTCTTTTTCCCTCCGGGCCAGTTCTTCCGATTCTTTTAATGCTTTTTTTGTTTCAGCCAGTTTCCTGTTCGTTTGCCGGAGTGTCTCAATATACTCCTGTTTATTACGGAGATTGAAGGTATGGCACATTTCCGGAACTGCAAGCCCTTTGGCAACTGTTGAAGCAAATTCACGACAAGACAGATAGCCACAGGCACCGCAGTTGATCTCCTCATCGGGACTGTTTTTACCGATTATTTTAAGCACCTCTAAAATAGCTTCTTCCGGAGGTTCAGGTATTCTCTGATCATCGGGTGTAAAACTTCTTGAAAAATCAAGCTTTGACCATTTTTCCATATTTTTTTGCCAGAGAGCTTTATCAAGTTTGCCCACCCTCTTTTCAGCATACTTCCGCACCAGTGCTCTTCTCCTGAATCGTTCATTATGATGTTGCATTCCGGGACCGAGCAGGCATCCATGGCAAAAGAACAGGTTAAAATGGTGTTGTATTGTGTCGATATATTTATCAAAATCATTAATTGCTTCAAGGATTTCTTCTTTTCCGGAAGCGGTAATTACCCTGCTCGAAACCATATCGCGTTTTATACCGCCCGCCTGGATAATACCAGCCGGCAGAGGGTAGAGGGCTCCCCAGTTTCCATGAGGCGGATCAAAATCAGACATCTTTACCAGTCTTTCCTGTATCTTGAATTCATCAAAAAGCTCTCTCAATTCCACAAAAGTAAGTACCCCGTCAACAAGCTTGCCTGAATCATAGATAAGCGATTCATCTTTTGCATCAATACACGGGCCAATCTGAACTGTAGCTACCTCAGGGCCGTATAGCTTTTTTACTACCATTGCAGTAGCTATGATAGGCGAGACAAGTGGTGCTAGGTTGGGAACCAGTTCGGGGTGAAACTTCTCAATAAGTTTAACAATTGAAGGGCAGTTTGCTGTGATCAGATATTTACCTTCAGCTTTTAAGAAAAGTTTTGCATAGGCTGCGGCAATCAGATCCACGCCGAAAGAATCCTCATGAACATAGTCAAAGCCCAGCGACCTGATCATGGCAACAAACTTCCGGTAATCAGTTATATCATCAAATTCCGATGCAATGCTCGGCTCAATCAGGGCTGCAGTTTTTCTGCCGGATGATAACAGTTTTTTCACATCTTCTCTTGCATCGCGGAATGCAATAGCACGCGGAGTACATGAGACATAGCATAATCCACATCCGATGCATCTGTCTGGAAGAATAAAAGGATGGGCCCTTTGAGGCTTAACCTCAATGGCATTGACGGGGCATACTCGCACGCAGGAATATGAATTTCTGCACCTTTCATCATTTATATAAAGAACTGGCTTTATGTTTTTCATATTATCTTTTCTTACCCTAATCCGGCAAATTCTTTTTCAAGAATACTCTCTATTTTAGAAAGTGTAACACCCTCAAATGTTACTCCATTTATATTCAGATTTGGCCCATTATTGCAATGACCCATACAGCGTGCACCTTTAAAAATGACTTTGTCGTCAAGATGATTTTTCCTGAGGTATTCCCTTATGAACATTACAACATCTTTATTTCCTCTTGAAAAACAGGAACTGCCAAGACAGATTTGCATCTCAATTCTCTGAGCCATTTTTCTATCTGTTCATAAATAAACAATAACCTCAAAAGTAGTAATTATTTCCAAGTGGTAATCAACCTCTTTGTATCTAAAATTCATTGAACTAACCACTCAAACTGGTCTGGCTTATGCTACAGCTGATAACATTTTCACTCAAATATATTTATAGATGATTTGTAATATAATAATATTCAATACGTTATACATAAATGCTATAAANTTTAATCAAACTATTTTATTGTTAATAAAATAACAATGTTTATTTATTCACAATAAAATCAATTATCTTTGAATTGAAATTTTATGATAAATATTATCAGAATGGGAACCGATTTTGAAATAATTCTGAAAAAATACAAACAGGGGAAAAGAGAAGATCTCATTCCTCTGCTCCAGGAAATACAGGAAAGCATAGGTTATCTCTCTGAAGAAGCTATTGTGAAGACAGGGAGTTTTTTAGGATTAAGCACTACAAAAATCTATGGTCTTGCTACGTTTTATGACAAGTTCAGGTTTATCCCCTCTGGAAAGATTCAGATCTTGATTTGCAATGGAACCTCATGCTTTCTTAACGGGTCACAGTCGATTATTAATAAAATAAAGGAAGAGACCGGAGTGATGCCCGGACAGACAACACGGGATGGCAATTTCAGCTATGAGCTTGTATCATGTATGGGAGGTTGTAGTAACGGTCCGGTTATAAATATAAACGGACAATACTATACACATGTTAAAGCTGAACAGCTTCCGGAACTGATAAAAAGACTAAAGTACGTTATTGAAAACGACTAATGCTATTTTAAATTCCCGATGGAAGATTTAAAAACATTCCTGATTGAAAAGGTTCTTATGTTCGAATCCGATACATTGCTGCCGGAAACAGAAAAGGTATTGCAACATGTAAGAAGAGAAAAACCCGACAATCCCGTGATCTTTGTTTCTTCAGGCACAAGCAGTGTTATTGCAGGCTCGTTAAAAACATGTTCAGCAATTGAAACATATATAAAGGAAAATGAACCTTCTGCCGGATTAGTGCAGGTCGGGTGTACCGGACCTGCAACTTTTGAACCACTGGTATGTATTCAGATTCCGGGTAAGAACAAACTGTTTTTCAGAAATATAACCGAAGAGAAGGTAGAGCCTCTTCTGAATGGTGTCTTTCACAATGATATTAACGAAGACGACCTGGTCGGTCAGACCGGTACAAAAGGTTTTGAGTTGTGGGCAGGAATTCCTTTTATGGATGAACTTCCTTTTTTCAAAAAACAAAAAAGGATTGTACTTGGCAATTGCGGATGTTATGATCCTGAAAGTATCGAAGAATATATTGCCCGTGGTGGTTATCGCGCATATATCAAAGCAATAAGACATTATACATTTGAGGAGGTTTGCGATATTATTGAAAGAAGCGGACTGAGAGGAAGAAGCGGAGGCGGATATCTTACTGGTTTAAAGTGGAAACATGCTCTCAATACCACTTCAAATGCAAGGTATCTTATCTGTAATGCAAAGGAGAGTGATCCCGGAGCCTTCACCGACAGAACTATTCTTGAAAGCGATCCGCACAGGCTGATAGAAGGAATTGCAATTGCTGCATATGCTATTGGTGCTTCAAACGCCATTATTTTTATGCGATCGGGTTCAGACCATGCGAAGAACAGGCTTCAGAAAGCAATAGAAAGAGCACGGGATTATGGGCTTTTCGGTCATAATATCTTCTACAGCGGCTACAATCTTGATATCATAATCCGTATTGAACCAGGAGCCTTTGTTTGTGGTGAAGAGACTGCCCTGATTAATACTCTTGAAGGAAAACGTGGAATGCCACAACTTAAACCTCCATATCCGACATCAGCCGGATTATTTGGAAAACCAACAGTGATAAACAATGTGGAGACTTTGATGAATGTCCCGCTGATAATGCAGAACGGACCCGAATGGTTCCGGACCCTGGGAACTGAAAACAGTCCGGGTACAAAAGTGTTTGCAGTTGCCGGAAAAGGTCGTATGTCGGGTGTGGTTGAAATCGAGATGGGTACTACGATCAGGACAATCCTGGAAGATATAGCTGATGGAATAAAAGAGGGGAAAGAGTTTAAAGCTATCCAGCTCGGAGGAGCCTCAGGCTCATTTATAACATCTGAAAATCTTGATATTGCTATTGATTACGAAGACCTTAAGGAAAAAGGTATTGGAATGGGTGCAGGCGGATTTGTGATAATCGATGAGAACACCTGCATGGTTGATCTTGTAAGATATTATATGGAATTTATCCGTAATGAAAGCTGTGGTAAATGTATCCCTTGCCGTGAAGGTACAGGAAGAATGCTGGAGATACTGGAAAGTGTGATCAGGAAACCTTTAAATGAAGATTCGGGTACAACACTCGAAAGATTTAAAGGAGTAATGCAACTCGAAACGATTGCATCAGTAATGAAGGATACTTCACTTTGCGGACTTGGGCAAACGGCTCCGAATCCTTTCATCAGTGCTCTTATAAATTTCAGGGATGAGTTTGAAGAGCATATATTTGACAGAAAATGCCGGGCCAATATCTGCAGGGGACTAAGGACATTCTCAATTGATGTTGACAAATGTACCGGTTGTACTGCCTGCGCAGCCAAATGTCCGGTAAACGCTATTTATGGAACACGACTCCAGCCTTACTTTATTGTAGAGGAAAAATGTATAGGTTGCGGTATCTGTTTTGATATTTGTAAATTCAGTGCAATAAACGTTAAATAGCTTTTATGCTTTTTACTATACAGGTAAATAATAAGAAGATCAAGGCCGAAAAAGGCGAGACAATCCTGTCCGCCCTGAATCGCAACGGGATTATTATACCTACACTCTGCAGGATGAAGGAGTTTACTCCGACTGGTGCATGCAGAATGTGTGTTGTTGAAGTCGAAGGTCGTGACCGTCTGGTAACAGCATGTTCACAACCCGTTGAGGAATGGATGAAAATCAGAACACATTCACCCAGAGTAATTACAGCAAGAAAAACTATAGTTGAATTGCTGCTTTCTAACCATCCTGATGACTGTCTTTATTGCGACCGGAATCTGAATTGTGAACTTCAACGCCTCGCCGAGGAACTCAATATTAGAGAAAGACGTATCCGCGGGAGAAAAATAAAACCACGTCTTGATCAATCAAGCCCAGCAATTATAAGGGAACTTTCTAAATGTATTCTCTGCGGCAGATGTATTAGAGTGTGTGAAGAGGTTATAACTGCAACATCACTGGATTTTATTAATAAGGGCAGAGAGACGCATGTTGGTGCAGCAATGGACAGGGATTTTAACTTTTCGAGCTGTATTCATTGCGGCCAGTGCGTCCTGGTTTGTCCCACAGGTGCACTTCATGAAAAACACAATATTACGGAAGTTCAGGAATACCTTAATAAACCTGAAGTAGTTAAGGTCATTCAGTATTCATCAATGGTGGTTTACGGAATAGCTGAGGAACTCGGGATGAGATATACCCGGGAATTTGATAAAATTCTGAATGCAATCCTTCGTAAAATTGGTTTTGATAAGGTTTATAAAACAGGTTTGGGTACTGATGTTTGCATATCTGAAATCGCGGGTCAGCTGTCTGAAAAACTTGAAAATAAGTCGGATAACCCTGTATATATATCAGCCTGTCCTGCATGGGTCAAATATGCAGAGCAATTTATTCCTTCACTTATTCCTCATCTCTCAACTGTAAAATCACCACAACAGATTACCGGTGCTCTGATCAAAACTCTGGTAGCAGATCAGTTGAACGTTAAACCTGAGGAGATCTTTTCAGTTTCTGCAACTCCCTGTATGGCAATGAAATTTGAAGCCCGTCGCGACGGGATGATGCGGAAAGGTATAAGTGATGTGGATTCCGTTCTTACAGTAAGGGAACTTGCCAGACTTATAAGGTTATACGGCATTGATACTTCAAACATTGATCCTGAACCGGCTGATGAGCCTATGTCCGGAAGAAGCTCAGCCGCCATACTGGCTGAAGTTTCGGGTGGAATGGCAGAAAGTGTCATCCGGACTTATCATTTTCAGAAATTGAAGAAAGAGCTGGATAAGCAGATTTTTAAAAAACTGAGATCAGGAGGAACATTCAGGGAATTATTGGTAATGGTAGGTGAGGATGAGGTTAAAGTCGCAGTTATTGATGGTCTTACTGGTCTTGAAAAGTTGAAAGTTTCCCTGGCTTCCGGTAAAAAGTATAATCTTATAGAAGTGATGACTTGTCAGGGTGGATGTGTACACGGAGCCGGATTGCCATTCACTACTTCAAAGGATGAAATAAAGAACAGGTCAAAACTGGTTTACCAGTCTGATGATACTGAAGCAATTAACTTGCCATGTAAATCACTGTCACTCATAAACTTATATGATAAACTGTTAAAAGCTAATGCCGATATAGCTGATAAAAAGATATTCTTTACTCATTTCGAAAAAAGAAATGTGTTACTATGATTTTTAATATGATTTAATATGTTGGTATACACGATAAAAGAGCTTTGCCGGACATGCTACACCTGTGTAAGGGAATGTCCTGCAAAAGCTATTCGGATTGTGGGAGGACAGGCTGAGGTAATCGATGAAAGGTGTATTGCCTGCGGTAATTGCACAAAAGTGTGCAGTCAGGGAGCAAAGGTATTTCTTAATACTACCGACAGAGTAGTGAAGTTACTCGAAAGTGATCCAAAAGTAGCAGCTATTGTGGCTCCCAGTTTTCCGGCAGAATTCTCAGATATACCTGATCATCGTACTCTTACAAGCATGATAAAAAGCCTGGGATTTGAATATGTCGCCGAGGTCTCTTTTGGTGCCGACCTTGTTGCTGACAGATATAAAAAACTTGTATCAGAGGAAAAAAATTTTTACATCTCATCTGATTGCCCTTCAATAGTCAATTATATTAAATTTTATCATCCTTCGCTTGTAGATAACCTGGCTCCGATTGTATCTCCAATGGTGGCAATGAGCAGAGTTATGAGGGAAAAATACGGCAGGGATACGAAAATAGTATTTATTGGCCCCTGCATTGCTAAGAAAGCTGAAAGCAGTGAAATTGATGAAGCAATAACTTTTACCGAATTGAGAGATATGCTGGCCGACAGAGGTATATCTCCGGACACCAGTGACCCTGTAGAGTTTGATCAGCCTCTCGGTGGACGAGGTGCTATTTTCCCGGTTGCCAGAGGATTACTACAAACTGCCAAAATCAGCGATAATGCAATAACAGGTAATATTATTGCTGCTGAAGGCAGGATTGATTTTCAGGGAGCATTAAAAGAATTTGAGGCAGGTCTGATTAAGAATCAGCATATGGAGCTGCTTTGTTGTGAGGGTTGTATAATGGGACCGGGATTGTCGAAAAACGGGAAGCAATATAATAGACGATCACTGGTAAGCTCATATGCAAACAGTAAAATGCAAAATATTGATTCCGAGAGCTGGCAGAAATCATTTGATGAGTTTGCTGAACTGGATCTATCTATACGGCATAAACCCGAAGATAATCGTATTGATTCACTTACTGAGAATGACGTGAATGATATTCTCATAAAGATGGGCAAAAATACAAAAAAGGATCAGCTCGATTGCGGTGCCTGTGGCTACGAAAGCTGTGTTGAGCATGCGATAGCTATCAAAAAGGGACTTGCTGAAGTTGAAATGTGTTTACCTTACACTATTGAAAAACTTCACAAATCAGTAAAGGACCTTGCATTATCAAATGAGAAACTTTCATCGATGAAACAGGCTCTGAAACAATCCGAAAAACTGGCTCATATGGGGCAGCTTTCTGCCGGGATAGCCCATGAGCTAAATAATCCGCTCGGAGTTGTGATAATGTACAGTAACATTCTCCTGGAAGAAGCAAATGCCGGAGATCCTGTCAGAGAAGATCTTAAACTGATTGTAGAACAGGCCGGAAGATGCAAGAAAATTGTCGCCGGACTATTGAATTTTGCAAGAAAGAACCAGGTGAACCATCAGGCAGTCAGTATCAAAGATCTTGTTGATCATAGCCTTGAAAGTCTGATCATTCCCGGAAAGATAAAAATCAACATAGATAATAAAACAACCAATCCTGAAGCAATGCTCGATCTGGAACAGATGATGCAGGTACTTACAAACCTCATCAAGAATGCTTTTGATGCTATGCCGGCAGGGGGAACTGTAAATATTAAACTGGAAGACACTCTAAGCGATGTAATAATTACAATAAGCGACACTGGAACTGGCATTAAGGAAGAAGACAGGGCTAAGATTTTTGAACCTTTTTTTACCACAAAAAGTATTGGACAGGGAACTGGTCTGGGGCTGGCAACTGCATACGGCATTGTTAAGATGCATAAAGGTCAGATAATAGCTGATTCGAATAACAACGTTTCTAAAGGTGCGACAGGAACTAGCTTTAAGATTGTGTTGCCGAGGAGGAAGGAGTAGGTAAAATAAAACATTTAAACACAAAGGATCGCAAAGTAATACATAAAGTAACACAAAGGGAAAATGACACAGAGAGATAAAACCAAGGACCAAGTAACAATGTTAATATTTTAACAACAATCATATTTATCATATTAACTATTTGATTTAAAGAATTTTTAGAAATTTGTAGAAAGATGAAAAAGAGTGACGTGACGATACTGGTTGCTGACGATGATCCGGATTACCTTTTTCAGACAGTCTTCAACCTTGAGAAGGCAGGTTATAAAACTATAGCCGTCGAGAGTCAGGCTGAAGCTGAATCGGTAATTGCCCGGTTCAAACCTGATCTGGCAATATTCGACCTGATGATGGAAAGCGATGACAGCGGCTTCATCTTATGTTATAAGATAAAGCGAAAATACCCGGATGTGCCGGTTATTCTGGCCACTGCGGTATCTCATGAAACCGGATTATCTTTCAGCATAGATTCCGAACAGGAAAAATCGTGGATAAGGGCTGACAGATACCTTGAAAAGGGAATAAGACCTGAGCAGCTCGACCAGGAGGTTATGAAACTATTAAAACTCTGAAATGGCTGTACTTAAAGTACTTGTTATTGATGATGAACCAGGAATCCGGTCAGGAGTATCCCGGATCCTGAATAATTTTCATGTAACTTATCCTTTTATGGATGAGGATTATACATTTGATGTTTCCGAAGCTGCAACCGGCGAGGACGGTATCACAATGCTTGAACGACATGCCTGATATTCTTTTACTGGATAACAAGTTGCCAGGGATACAAGGTGTAGATGTTTTAGAATATATCAGGAAAAGAAATTACGATATTGTTGTCGCGATGATCACATCCTACGCTTCTCTGGATGTGGCAATAAGGGCAACACGCGACGGAGCCATCGATTTTATCCCGAAACCTTTTACTCCGCAGGAACTTAAATCAAGTATAGAAAACATTACCAAACAACAGTATCTAAAGAGAATTACGCATAAATTGAAGCAGGAAGGAAAGAAGATAAGGTATCAGTTTCTTTCTGTCCTGTCGCATGAATTGAAAGCTCCTTTGAATGCTCTGGAAGGTTATCTTAGGATGATGCAGGGTAAGCAGGCAGGAGAATTGATCGATGACTATGCAACTCCTATTGAAAGGTCACTTCAAAGGATTCAGGGGATGAGAAGCCTTATTATGGATCTTCTGGATTTTACGAAAATACGACTTGAACGAAAAGAGGAAAAGATTCAGGAAGTCAACCTGGCTGAAGTGGCTTCAGAAGCAATAGTTACTGTACAGCCATATGCGATTCAGATGGATGTAAATATTAATCTCGATGTAAGAACCGATGTTGTTATTATGGCTGACCCTGATGATATGGAGATTGTTTTTAATAATCTCATTTCAAACGCAGTTAAGTATAACAAAATAGGTGGCAAAGCAGAAATTACAATAGATAGTTCTGATAGTGAAGCAATTCTCATCATTTCGGATACTGGAATCGGAATAACAAAAAATGATACAGAAAATCTTTTTGCCGAGTTTGTCAGGATCAAGAATGAAAAAACCAGGAATATTTCAGGAAGCGGACTCGGATTGTCAATTGTTAAGAAAGTTGTAGAGTTATATCATGGTACCATTAACGTTGATAGTACACCCGATGTGGGAACAGTATTTACAATCAGATTACCAAAAAAACCAATAACAATTACCTGATAAAAATGAAGCTGTATAAAAAGTATTTTATGACCCCCTCTTACTATTAATCAATTATTTTATGATGAAATTACCAGGAAAAACCATAGAAAGGTTAAGCGAGTACAGAAGGACACTTCTGGAATGCCTTAACGAAAAAAGAAACTTCATCTTTTCTCACGATCTGGCAGCACGTCTTCATATTACAGCAGTCCAGGTCAGGCGCGATCTTATGCTGATTGGTTATTCGAGTGTTCTGCGGAAAGGATATGATGTAAGGGAGCTTATCGATACCATTGGAATGATCATAGATTCTGAAGAGAGCATGAATGTCGCGGTGATCGGTATCGGGAATCTTGGAAGAGCAGTAGCCGGATATTTTAAGGGGAAACGATCAAAGCTTAACCTTGTGGCATCATTCGATAACGATCCACTGAAAATTAATAAAGTTATTTCAGGGGTAAAATGCTATCCATACAATGAAATCGAAAGACTGATAAAAGAGCTTGATATCAGGATTGCAATCCTGACGGTTCCACCAGACTTTGCACGAGAGATATCTGAAGAAACAGTTCGTTACGGTATAAAAGGTATTCTGAATTTTACAACCATCCCTTTAAACGTACCCTCAGGAGTCTATCTCGAGGAATATGATATGATCACTTCAATTGAAAAGGTTGCNTATTTCGTAAAGGAGAATAAAATTTAGGGTGCGGATTTTAACATGAAGATTTTCAAAAGCTTTGAAGAGGCACACAAAATCATTAATCCTGTTGTAACGACCGGATCCTTTGACGGGGTTCACATCGGGCATAAAACAATACTTAACCGGCTCAGAATGCTCGCAGAAAAGTACAATGGAGAATCAGTACTTATCACATTTGACCCTCATCCCAGAAAAGTTCTCTACCCCGATACTGCCGGGAAAGATCTGAAACTGATTAATTCGCAGGAAGAAAAGCTTGATCTCCTGGAAAAGGCCGGGTTGGATAATGTTATCATAGTTAATTTTACAAGAGAGTTTTCAAAAATAACAAGTGAAGAGTTTGTGAGAGATTTACTTCATGGTATTCTTCATGCAAAGGTAGTGGTGGTCGGTTTTAACCATCATTTTGGATTCAACAAAGAAGGTGATTATAAACAATTATGGGCCTGGCAGGGAAAATATCATTTTGAAGCAGAAGAGATACCAGAACAGGAAGTATATCACGAAACTGTAAGTTCTACAAAAATCCGGCAGGCAATAAGCGAGGGTTATATTCAGAGAGCAAATGCATACCTCGATCACTATTATATTATAAAGGGTCAGCCTGAGTATTATATTATTGAAGATACTCCAGGTTTGCCTTCGCTTTTTAAAATTCCTCTTACGGAAGAATGCAAAATTCTGCCTTCACCGGGGATATTTGCAGTATCGGTTGAGTCGGGCCCACTCAATTCAAAGGGGATGGTAATTATTTATAGAAAACAAGAGAATAAACCGGAAGTTTTGCTGAATATTTTTGATGAAATGAAATTTACTTATGATGATAAAATCACCATTTCTTTTCACAAAAAGATACATGGAGCTATCAACTTTTCTGATGACAAAGCCATTTCAAAAATTAATCTGGCCAGAGAAGAGATCTCAGACCTTATTTATTGACGGA
>JGI24137J36423_1000077_pt1 | contig 19461 bp, 18 predicted proteins | sample BarGraNGADG00311_FD_36423 | JGI IMG/M metagenome (IMG submission 36423) | reverse complement strand
GAAGCCACATGTCGGCTATCATCGATCATACGCCAGGAATGATTTCACTAGTCAGTCAGTCCACTTGTTTTTTGTTTATATATAGGGGGGTGTCAGACGGGGGAAGGGTGAGCGTTTTGTGCAGCCTCCGCAAGCGTCTCGGGGAGTATAGAGAGTCTGCTGATATCACAGACGCTGAGGACAGCAAGCAAAAGGCTCACCCTTCCCCGTCCCATTTCAGAATGCAACACAAGGGGTCTTACCCCTTTTGTTGCATTTGGTGTTGCTACCACGCCTACGAGTTACGCCGACCGGCGCGTCAGTCGATGATCTTTCGCGCCAGGTTCCAGAGGAAACCGCGGACGACCTCGATGTTCTCTATCTCGATCTTGTCGACCGTGTCGGTCTCCCAGTGCCAGTTGGGAAGGCCACCTGCGTCGTCGAAGGCCATCACGCTCATCGCCTGGTATCCTCGCGCCAGCGCCGGGGTCGCGTCGGTCGACAGCAGGCGGTAGCTCGCGCGCCAGACCGGATACTTCTTGCCCTCCGCGACCTTGCCCGACAACCACAGCAGCACCTCGCTGGAGCGATGCCCCAGCAGCATGCCCTCGCAGTCGATGTAGCAGACGTGGCCGGTGCCCAGGTTGTCCAGGTTGACGATGAGAGAGTCGGCGACCTTGGCGCCGTTCTTCTTGAGGAACTCGATCATCCCGGCGGTCCCGACCTCCTCCGCGCCGGTCGCCACGAACATGACGCCGGGGGTGAAGGACTCCTGCTCGCTCATCTTGTCTACGAGCGCCAGCATCGCCACCACGCCGGACGCGTTGTCGTTGGCGCCGGGCGTGAAGCCCAGCGAGACCTCGCGGTGGACCATGATGGCCGCCGGCACCAGCAGGTAGGCGCAGACCACCAGCGTGGCTATCCAGACCCAGAGGTTGGTGCTCGAGCCCGCGGCCCTGACGATCAGGTTCGCCAGCGTCAGCAAGGCGACGGCGAAGATGGAGCCGATCATCATCGAGAACGAGAGGCGGAAGTTTCCCACCAGCCTGGGGCTGAAGGAGAGCGCCGACCTCGCGCTGTCGTAGTGGGCGACCACCACCATACCGACCCTGCCGTCCTCCGAGGGAATCTCGCCGATGACGTTCCTGCTCGTTTTGTGCGGCAGGAGGCGCGACATGAGCGGGAAGGTCTCCAGGTCCAGGGCGAACAGCACCGCCACGACAATCGCGATGGGCGCGACGTAGTAGGGAAACCATTTCGACAGCACGCCGCAGATGATCGCGGCGCCGATGTATATGAGGTAGAGGTAGGAGTAGGTGTCGATGGTGCGGAACTCCTGCATCCGAGCCTCGAGGCCCCGGCTCTGGAAACGTTCGCGGATGTAGGCGGCGGCCTTGGCCTCGCCGGGAGTGCCCGCGCCACGCGGGCCTATCTCCACCGCAAGCTTGAGAAGGTCCTCCCTTATCCCCATGTCCACCTCGCTTCGCCTTTGAGCCTGGCCAACGCTACGATATCACGCGGCCGCCGCCGGGGCGCCTCAACCAAGGAGCATCCTCGAGATGATGAGCTGCTGTATCTCCGAGGTCCCGTCCCAGATGCGCCCCAGCCTCGCGTCCCGGTAGAAGCGCTCGACGCCCATGTCCTTGAGGTAGCCCTGCCCGCCGTGGACCTGCACCGCCGCGTCGGCCGCGCGGTCCGCGACCTCGGTGGTGAACAGCTTGACCATCGCCGACTCCAGCGTGACCGGCCTGAGCGAGTCGACCTTCTTCGCCACGTCGTACACCATCAGCCGCGCCGCGTGCACCTCGGTGGCCATCCGCGCGAGCATGAAGCCCACGCCTTCGAAGTTGCCGATGGCCGTGCCGAAGGCCTTGCGCTGCCTGGCGTAAGACACTGACATCTCCAGCAAGCGCTGGGCGTTGCCCACAGACGCCGCGCCGTTGTACCTTATCCGACCGAAGTCCAGCAGCTGCATCGCCAGCACGAAGCCCTGGCCTTCGGTGCCCAGTACGTTCTCCGCCGGCACCTCGCAGCCGTCGAGCCTGATGGAGGCGGTGTGGATGCCGCGCAGGCCCATCTTCGGCTCTAACCTTGCGATCTCGAAGCCCTCGTACGCGCTCTCCACTATGAAGGCCGTGATGCCGCCCGGTCCGGCCGCCGGGTCGGTGACCGCGAAGACGAGCACCAGGCCCGCGATGTCTCCGGCCGTCACCATGATCTTNTCACCNTCNAGGACGAACGCGTCGCCTTTNCTGGTGGCCCTGCACCTTAGGGCTGTCGCATCCGAGCCCGCTTCAGACTCGGTGAGGGCGAAGGCCGTGACGAGCTCTCCTGAGGCAATGCGCCGCAGGTACTTCTGGCGCATGGCGTCGGCGCCCCAGATGCCTATGCCGAGGGCGTCGCCGCCGACCAGGCGCACCAGCGCCTGGGACGACCAGCCCAGCTCCTCGGTCAGCACACACGCCGCGAACATGCCCAGGCCCATCCCGCCATACTCCACCGGGACCTGCAGGCCCGGCAGCCCCGATTCCTTCACCAGCCGGCGGACCTCGTCGGGCATCGCGTCGGTCTCCTCGATCTCCTTCTCGAAGTGGACCAGCTTATCCCGGACCAGGCCTCTTACCTGCGAGCGCAGGTCGGCGAGCTCGGTGGGAATATCGAATGCCGTCTCGAGCTCGGGCACGGAGGTCTACATCCCCTTCATCCAGGTAGTAAGCGAATCGAGCACCTTGGGGTCGACCAACGGGTGCTGCCGCTTCGGCTTGGAGGCGGCCTGGNTCAGCTCCTTGCCGAAAGAGTGCCCCAGCCCGTCGAACTGCGCCAGTTGCTGCTGTCCGCCGGGGCGCTGCTGCAGCCCCTGCATTATCTGCGCCGCCATGCTCGCGGGCACCACGTCGTCGGCTGTTCCCTGCATCACCTGCACGGGCACCTTGATCGCGGCGAAGTTGGGGTTCGCCGCCGCCATCCACGAGCGCATCCAGTCCAGGAACACCTTGTGGCCACTGAGCTGCAGGGTCGAGCCGGGATTGCCGTTCACGGTTGCGACCAGCGCGTCGACCAGCCACAGCTGGAACGCCGCCTCGGCGTCGTTCAGCAGGCCCGTCTTCTGGGCGTCGGCGACCTGGACCCTGGCGAAGTCCGGGAACATCCGCACCGAAGGCGTCGCCATAAGGGCCAGGCGCTTGACGTAAGGGTTGGTGGCCGCGGCGCTCGCGCTGAGCAGGCCGCCCTCGCCGTAGCCGACCAGGGCGATCTTGTTGGTGTCGATGTCGCCGCGTCCCACCAGGAAGTCGACCTGGCTATCGATGTCAGCGAGCTGCGTCTGCGGGGTGAGGGTCGCATAATCGCCCTGGCTCTTGGGGATGCCGCGCCTGTCGCAGGTCAGCACCACGAATCCCTGCCCGGCGAGCGCGTCCGCGATCTGGGAGAGGAAACCGCCGCCGGTCCTGTCCTGCGGCCCCTCTTCACCGGTGAGTATCACGGCCTTGTAAGGTTTTCCTGCCTTGGCCGGGAAGTACATGCTGCCCGCCAGGGTAAGCTTCTGGCCGTTGGACAGCTTCTCGGTGGTCGGGACGCTCACCTCGGTGAAGGTCGTCCCCTTGGTTACCGGCTGGAAGGCCGTCGAGGTCATCGCCCCCGGCGACGCCTTCTCGATCGTGATGTCGCCCGTGCGCATCTTGGTCACGAAGCTGTTCTTGTCGAAGGTGACCTCGATATCGGGGATCCCCGGGGAGGTGATGCGAAGAAAGAANNCGCTTGTCTTCTGTATCAGTATCGTGCGTGGTACCGGGCTGCGAGAAGGTATCACCACTGTCGCGTTCGCTCCGGTGACCTGCGCGTGCGTGAACCTCTCCAACAGCACCTGAAGCGTGCAGACCGACCCGGGCTCGAGCGGGAGGAGACGCTTCTCGGTCGTCAGCAGGGGCACCCACTCGTACATCTGGAGGCGGTTGTCCAGGAACAAGAGCCCCGTCTTGTCGGCCGAGGGCTGGATGAACGTGCTGTAGGTCGCCCCGGGCACGCTCTGGTCGGACTCATAGGAGGTGATCGTCTTGAGGTCCTTGGCGACCGCCACTTTGCGCGTGAACGTCGTACCGAACACCGTGAAGGGCATCGACTCAGTGCTCGAGTAAAAGACCCCGCTGGAGTTCTCCTTGACGGTGACCTTCTGAGAGCCAACTTCCTTGCCGGCTTCCTTCACCACGTAGCTGTTGACGAAGACGTTGCCGCCCCCGCCGCAACCGGCGATCGCCAGAGGCGCCACCAGCGCCAGGGCCAGTATCGCCGCCACAACGCGGTCCCTCCGNCGCACGTGACCCATCACGTCCTCCTCCCTCCTCGAAGCGCCACGGCGGGCGCTCTCACCAGGTCGCCCAGTAAGTGAAGAAGTCCCTCATGACCTTGTCGTACCACGCCTTGTCCAGGTACCTGAACAGGCAGTGGTTGCCCGCGGGAAGCATCCATATGTCAACGTTGGGGTTGTCCTTGGTGATCTCACGGAGCTCGTCCATCTCCGAGGCCGGACAGATCGGGTCGTCCTCCGCGTGCACGATGAGCAGCGGGACCTCGACGTCAGCCAGGAAGTTGCGCGGGCTCGCGTTGGCGAAGAACTCCTCGGTCGATACCCCGTAGTGAGGCGCCGCGATCTGCTCGATGTAGGTGGTGAAGTCGGCCTTATTAAAGCCGGCGTCCAGGTACGTGAGCTGCTCGGGGTCGTCGATGTAGCCCTTCATATCCTCGCGCCGGATCTTGTGCATGACCCTGAAGCCCAGGTACACCGGGAAGAACTGGTGGGTCACCGGCGGCCTGGTGCTGATGTATTCGACCATCCTGCCCGCGTCCGCGTAGCCGTTCCAGGCGATGGCCCCGCCGGTCAGGTAAGGAAACTCGCGCGTCTTGCAGGCGGCCATCATGGTGGAGCCGGCTCCCATGGAAAAGCCCGTGATCCCGACGCTGGTCACCTCGGAACGTTCGGACAGATACTTCGCGGCGGCGAGCAGGTCCTCGGACTCCTTCCACCCCGCCGTGGTCGGCCCGTGCGAGAGGCTCTGGCTGCGGCCGAAGTTGCGCAGGTCGATCCCCAGCACGTTGAAGCCCCACTCCGCGTAGGCGCGCAGTGCGGTGTCGACGATGTAGTGGTCGTTCTTGGAGCCCATGAAGCCGTGGGACATCACGATCGCCGGCCGCGCCTTGCCGTCCTTGTGGATGCCGACCGCGCAGGTCAGCGGCGTGCCGTCGAAGCTCTCGATGACCACGTTCTCGAACTCCTCGGGGTATGGGTACATGATGCCCGAGGTCGCCCGGTTGGCGTTGAGCATCAGGAGGAACGAGTTCATCAGCGCGGCCCGCCCCAGCCCGGGGATAGTCCCGGCGGGGCCTTTGAAGGGGACCTCGCGGAGGCTGCCGGTGATGTCGCTCATGGCCCTGTGTTGCGGCACGTCCATGTGCGGGCCCTCGGGCACGCCCTTCTGCAACATCGCGTGGAACTTGAGCCTCATCCAGAAATGCGTGGCAAGTATCCCGCCTATCATCAAAGACGCCGCGAGCAGCCCCGCCACCGCCAGCCGCCTCACAGTCTTGAAGATGAACCTCATTGACCCTCCTTTTCGACCTTGCTGCCGGCGCCTTCACAGGAGACCATGCGCCCGGCGGACCTCCGGTCGTGACCCCCACGGTTTCTAGGGCAGGACCCTGAGCGCCGTCTTGAGCACGTTCCTGGCAATAGGCGCCGCGGTCACCCCTCCCTCGCCGCCGTTCTCGACCACGACGGCCACCGCGACCTTGGGGTCCTGCGCCGGGGCGAAACATATGAACCACGCGTCCGGTTCCCCGTTGCCCACCTCCGCGGTCCCGGTCTTGCCCGCGACGTCGACGCCGTCTATCTGGGCAGCGGTCCCGGTGCCGCTGGTCACGACCTTGACCATGATATCCGTTAGAGTGCTCGCCGTCTGCTGGTCGAGGACCCTTCTCATCTTTTTCGGCTGGTTCTGTTCGAGGATCTTGCCGTTGTAATCCTGCACGGCGTCGACCAGGTAGGGCTGCATCATCACGCCGCCGTTGGCGATGGTGGAGACCACCGACGCCATCTGCAGCGGAGTCGCCAGGTCCTCGCCCTGTCCAAAGCTCGCGGACGCCAGCGCCACCGGGTCCATCTTCGCCGCGCTCTGGATGTGGCTCGCCGTGGTGGGGAGGTCGAACGGGAGCGCCTTGTTGAACCCGAACAGCTGGGCGTAGTTGACCAGGGCCGGCGCCCCCAGCCGCAATCCCACCTGCGCGAACGTGATGTTGCACGAGACCACCATCGCCTGCTCGAAGGTCAGGTTGCCGTGCGTCTTGCGGTTGAAGTCGTAGACCGTGTAGCCGTTCACCACCAGCTTCCCCGTGCAATCGAACGGCGAGCCCACGGTCACCACCCCCTGGTCCAGCGCCGCCGCCCCGGTCACGACCTTGAACGACGAGCCGGGCGGGTAGAGCCCGTTGATGGCCCGGTCGAAGAGGGGGCGGTGGGGATCGGCGTTGTAAGCGTCCCACTGGGCCTGGTTCGCCGCGGCGTCCTTGCCGGGCGAGGGCACCGCCACGTTGGGATCATAGGTGGGGTTGGTCACCATGGCGAGGACCGCGCCGGTCTTGGGGTCCATCGCCACCACGGCTCCCACGTCCTTGCCCAGAGCCTCCGTCGCGATGCGCTGTATCCGCGAGTCGATCGTGGTCACGATCGAGTTGCCCTTCTTGCTCGCGCCCAGCAGCCGGTTCCCCAGGCTGCGCAGAGTCAGGGTGCTGTCCCTGCCCAGCAAAGCATCGTTGTAGCTCTCCTCCAGCCCGGTCCTACCGTACTTCCAGGAATCGTAGCCGGTGACGTCGGCGAACAGCGCGCCCATGGGGTACTCGCGCTGGTAGCGGTACTCGGCCCCGGTATCGACGCTGCGCGCGATCGGCTGATTGCCGTCGGCGGTGAGGATGTCCCCTCTCTGGATCGCGTACTCCTGCACCAGCCTGCGCTTGTTGAACCCGTTCCCCTGTATCTTGCTGGCGCCGAATATCTGCACCCAGGAGAGGTTGACGATGATGGCAAGCATGATAATCAGGAAGACGCTCAAGAGCACCTTGATCTGCCTGTTCATCTCTTGGCCCCCTGTCTGATGCTGGTGACGTTGGTGGTGGCCCCCCGGTGCGAGAGCACGATGAGCAGCGCCAGCAGGATGAAGTTGGCGAAGAGCGAGCTACCCCCGTAGCTCACAAACGGAAGCGTGATGCCGGTGAGCGGGATCAACCTGGTGACTCCGCCCATGATCAGGAACGACTGTATCGCTATGATGCTCACCAGCCCGACGGCAAGCAGCTTGCCGAAGTCGTCCCGGTGGGAGAGCGCCACCTTTATGCCCCGGGCGACCATCAGGACGTACATCAGCACCACGGCCGCCGCGCCCAGCAGGCCCAGCTCCTCTCCGATCGCGCTGAAGATGAAGTCCGTGGTCACCGACGGGATGAAGTTGGGGTGACCGAGCCCCAGCCCGGTGCCCGAGGCGCCTCCCGACGAGAGCGCGAAGAGCGACTGCGAGATCTGGTAGGACTTGCCCTGGATGGTGCTCGGGTCGAACGGGTGCAGCCAGGTGGTGAACCTGACCTGCACGTGGCTGAACGCCAGGAAGCACAGGTAGGCGCCCAGCGCGAACATCGCCATCCCCACGATAACGTAGCCTTTCCTGGACGTTGCCGCGTACACCATGCTGATGAAGATCCCGAAGAACAGGAGCGACGAGCCGAGGTCCTTCTGGAAGATCATTATCGCAACGCTCACGCCCCACATCAGCATCAACGGTATGAAGTACTTGAGCTCGGGCACGGGCACCCCCAGCACCCTGTGGGTGGATATGGTGAGCAGCTCGTGCTTCTCGGCGAAGAACGCCGCCAGGAAGACCACCAGCAGGACCTTGGCCAGCTCCGACGGCTGGAAGTGCATCGGTCCGATCTGCAGCCAGAGGCGGGCGCCGTTCACCTCCTTGCCGATAAACATGGTCGACATGAGTAAGACGATGGCGGTTAGCCCCAGGATGTACTTGTACTGCGCGAGCGACTCGTAGTTCCGCTCAAAGACGATGACCAGGATGAAGCAGACGGCCGCCACGGCTATCCAGATCAGCTGATAGAAAGCCTGCTTGGAGTCCAGCCGCTGGATCATCACCAGCCCCAGGAAAGTGAGCGCGGCCGCGATCGGCAGCAGCAGCCCGTCGGCCGAAGGCACGAAGATCCTCATGACGATGTGAAGGACTATGAAGATCGCCGCGGCCACCGCGGGAACCGCCAGCTGCCCGGGCATGATCTTCCCGTCCAGCGCCAGCTGCACGGAGATGAAGCCGAGGAACATGACCACGATGAGGAATATCAGCAGTGCGAGCTCTCTGTTGCGCTGCCTCGTCGCCTACACCTCCTTGGCGGGCGTACCCGACATGACGACTTTGATCTTGACCATCGTGCCCTTTCCCACGCGGGTGCCGGGCACCGGGTCCTGGTCGATCACCAGGTCCGCGGCGATACCGGTCCTGCTGACCAGCTCGGGCGCCGCCCGCAGGCCGACCGCCTCGAGCATGTCCCGCGCGACCGTGAACTTCTTACCCTCGACGTCAGGTACGATGCTCGAGTTCTTCACGGCCTCGTTCTTGAGGGTCGCCAGAGTCTTGAGGGCGTTCCTCTTGGACTCGGGCTCCAGCTTGTCCTGGACGCGTTCTCGAAGCGCGGCCGGCAGCAGGTTCACGTCGATGTCGGTCTGCTGCTCGACCACCGAGAGGTCCCAGAAAGGAAAGCCGCGGTACATCGCGACCTTGCCGTTGCGGACGCCGACCCAGAAGGTCTTGTTGTAGAAGTAGTAAGCCGTCCCGAATCCCGCCGCGAGGACGGCGACGATCACGGCGACGACGATCAGCCAGTTGCGGATCCTGCGCCGGTCGGGGTGCGCGGGCCGCGCGCCCTCCTGCACCGTGCCGAGCGGCAGGTCGCTCGCGTCGGTAACCGGCCGGGCCCCCCGTACGGGAACGACGGTCGCCGACTCCAGTATTCGCACCACCACCACAGAGACGTTGTCGGTGCCGCCGGCCTCGAGCGCCGCGTCCACCAGGAGCCTCGACCACTCCGCCGGCCCTCCCTCTGTAACCATGACGCGGGCTATCTCCGTATCCGGCACCAGCCCGGTCAGCCCGTCGGAGGCGAGCAGGAAGACGTCGCCGGGCAGGATCCTCACGGCGGATACTCGATCTCGACCTGCGGCTCGAGCCCCAGGGCCCTGAGGATGATGTTCCGCTGGGGATGGGTGCGCGCCTGCTCCTCGGTTATCTCACCCTCCTCAACCAGGGTGGCGACGAGCGAGTGGTCGCGGGTGATCCGCTTGAGCTGGCCTTCCCTGAACAGGTAGGCGCGCGAGTCGCCCACGTGCGCCAGGTAGGCGGTGTCGCCCTCGCGGTACAGCAGGGTGAGCGTGGTGCCCATCTGCCTGAACTTGGTGCTGGATGACGCCTTGGTGTACAGGGCGGCGTTGGCCGCCGAGGCCGCCTTCTCCACCAGCTTCTCCGGCGAGATGAGGCCGATGTTGTCCTCTATGTACTGCCCCACCACGGACAGCGCCATGGAGCTCGCCACCTCGCCCGCCTGGTGGCCGCCCATGCCGTCGGCGACCGCGAACATGTTGCCGGACTCGAGGACGGAGTCCTCGTTGATCTGGCGGACCTTGCCCGTCTCGGTTATGGAGAAAGACGTGATGCTGTAAATCCTGACCTCCAGGCCTGCTCGGTCAGACCCTGAACTCGAATACCGTCTTGCCGATCTTTATTCTGTCGCCCACCCGAAGCTCCAGCGGGTAGGAGATCTTTCTTCCGTTCACGTAAGTGCCGTTGGTGGACCCCAGGTCCTCCACGCAGTACATGTCTTCGTGCGGATATATCCGGGCGTGCTGCTGCGAGGCGTAGGTGTCGTCGATGAGGACGTCGCTGCTGCCCGCGCGGCCTATGTTGATCTCGTCGGAGAGCATGTACTTGGCGCCGACGTTCCTGTCCGCCGTGATGACCACCAGCTGCGGCTGCTCCTTCTTCCTGCGCCGGGAGGGCCGCGCGCTGTCGTCCGGCGTCTTGATGTCGCGATAGATCGCCCGGACGACCAGTATCAGGAAGACGTAGAGCAGGCCGATGAAGGCGTATCGGAGGGCAATGAACACTATGTTGGGGATCAATCCTGAGCCCTCCGGAAGATGAACCTCGTGCTGCCCAGCCGTATGACGTCGTTCTCCTTCAGCAGCGCTTCGGAGACGCGCCGTTCGTTGACCCAGGTGCCGTTGGTGGATTCGAGGTCCCTGATATGGTAGGCGCCGTCGCGCTTCTGAACCCTCGCGTGGACCCGGCTGACGTTGGGGTCCGGGAGCACGATGTCGTTGTCGGCGATCCGGCCGATCTGTACGGAATCCTTTTCCAGCGCGAAGGCGGGAGACAGCTCGCCGGAGTCCAGTAGCTCCAGCGCCGCCGGGCCGGTGCTCGTCCGCCTGACGATGCCCTCGTCGCTCTGGACTTCCTCGTGCGGCTGCGGCAGGTCGCCTTCCATCCGCGTCTTGATCGAGAACTCGCCCTCGCGCATGCTATCCGACTCGAAGAGCTTTATCCGCGGCCTGTCGAGGACCGCGTAGCCGTGCTCCCTGATGTAGGAGATGAGCAGGTTCTCGAGCTCGGTCGCCATCACCGCCTGGTAGGACTCGAACTTCGAGTAGTCCCTGGGCGAGAGCCCCACGTCGTAGCGGTTGGGCACGTAGACCCGCGAGACCCCGATGACCTTATGGCCCTCGAGCTCCCGCACCAGCTTCTTGCCGAGCTCTACCGGGTGGACTCCGGACTTGAAGGCGCGCAGGATCACGCCCTCAAAAAGTCCCTCGAGCTTTTTTTCGAAATCTTTGAAGATGCTCATGCAGTAATTATATGGGGTCGGGTCTCGAATTGTGAATTTGATGATGGGGGGACCCCTGTCTGACCCCTCAGAGCTCGAGCACCAGGTTCGCTATCTCAAAGGGACGCCGCTCCAGTTTGATGCCGCTCTCAGCGACTTCGAGCTCTCCCCGGTCGCGCTGGAGCAGGTCGGCTTTCCGGGCTCCCCTCCGGTGCGCTGCGGCCACCAGCCTGTATGATTATAGAATGCCCGCTGCGGGACCGTCGCGCCGCGGCGGAGAGCCTGGTCCTTGAAAGGTCAGCATGTATGTTTTCGGCGCCATCGTCATAGGGTTCGTGAGCGCGCTGCTCTCCGGCATGTTCGGGATCGGCGGCGCGGCGGTATCCACGCCGTCACTTCGGCTGATACTGAGGACGCCGCCCGGCATCGCCCTGGGCACCACGCTGCCGGTGACGATACCGACCGCGGCCGCCGGGGCTTTCACCTACTGGCGCCGCGGCCTGGTGGACAGCAAGGTGGCCGCGCTGTGCTGCTCCACCGGTGTGGTGGGCGCCGTCGGTGGCGCACTGGCCACGCGCTGGCTGGACCTGCACTACCTGATGATCGCCACCGGGCTGATGGTCCTGTACGTCTCGGCGATGACCATCAGGCGCGGGACCGCCGGCCACGGCATCCCGGCGGGGCCGGACGAGGCGCTGCGCGCGGTGGACGCCGACGGTGACGATGCCGACGAGTGCGAAGTCGTCCAGGTGGAGGAACCCGACGCCGTTACGGACTCCGAATGCTACGAGGTCAAGGTCCCGATCGCTCTGGCGATCGGCTTCGTCGCCGGCGTCTTCTCGGGTCTGCTCGGAGTCGGTGGCGGCGTGCTCATGATCCCGGGCTTCCTCTACCTGATGCACATGCCGCTTCGCAGGTCGATCGCGACCTCTCTGGCGGTCATAGTCGTGATAGCGATCCCGGGGACGATAGTCCATTCCTTCCTGCACCACGTGTCGTGGTCGCTGGTGCTCTACATGGTCGTCGGCGCGATCCCCGGCGCGTACCTGGGGGCGCGGCTCAACCTGCGTACGGCCGAGCGAGTCCTATACATTCTCTTCGGGGCGCTGCTCGGCGCCTTCGGGCTATTATTCATCGTTAATGAGATAATCAGCATCACGAGCAAGAAATGAGCCGAACAGGCTAGACAGTCCCCAGCGTCAAAGAATACGCCGAAAGATATTCCATCAGCCGCCGGTCCCATCGCGGGAGGGCGGTTTCAGGGAAGATTTGAAGATGCATCCAAGAAAACAACTCTCGACGGGCCTCCCTGAAGCCCGCCGCCCCCGAAAAACAGGTCTTGCCTGCGCCGTGCTGATCGCCTTCATGCTCGCACAGCCACTGCTGGCCGTGGGCACAGTTGCCCACGCTGCCGCGGCCAGGACGCCGGACATCCGCATCGCCCTGGCCAAGGACGCGTACTGGTACGAAACCGACGGCCTGGTCGGGATGGTGGTGACGCTCGACAACGCGACGCGCCAGGCGGTCAGAGGCGTGGACGTCAGGCTGCGAATACAGCCCAGGAACACGTCCAGAGCCGACCTCGACAACACCTTCGANGGGAAGCCGGCCAAGGTCTACCGGCAGACCACGTGGCTGGGGCGCAACCTCACCCTCAATCCCGGCAACAACGNGTTCAAGTACCAGTTGCAGCTCGATCCCAGCCGCTTCGAGGACGGCGTCTACCCGCTCACCATCGACGCCCTCANGGCNGGCGCGCCGGTNGCGAACATCATCAGCGAGCTGATCATCTTCTCCACNAAGAACTCCGGCGACATCACGCCGCTCAACCTCTCCATCGTCTTCGATACCCTGGAGCCTCCGCACAGGGGCCCCGACGGCACCTTCCAGAACGAAGACNTGGCCGCGGAGTGTTCGACCTCCAGCAAGAATNCCGGCTGGCTCACCAACCTGCTCTGGCTGGCGGACACCTACCCCGAGGTCAACCTGTCCTTCTCGATGTCGCCCATGCTGACGGAAGACATCAGAAACATGGCGAGCGGATACGACGTGAAGTCGGGCGATATCTTGAAGCACGTCGGAGCGGGATCGCGCGAGGCCCTCGACGCGGCGGCCACGCTCTCCGGATTGAGGAGGCTGGCGCAGTCACCGCACAACGAGGTGATGCCGCAGCCGTACGCCTCTCCCAACCTGGAAAGCCTGGTGTCCCTCAAGTGGACGGCGGACGCGCGCGACCAGTTGACCGCCGGCCGCAAGATGCTCGAGAAAGACCTCGACACCGCCGTCAGCGACGAATTCTCCTCGCCGCCGGGCCAGCTGGCGAACTCCCGGGTCCTGCGCGCGCTGGGGCCGCAGGCCGGACAGTTCATGCTGCTCTCTTCGTCCCTGCTGGAGAGGAGCAGCGCGGGCAAAAGGCTGTTGAAAGGATCGACGCTGGGCCAGCCGGTGGATCTCGCCGGGGGCGCCAAGGGCGGTAAGGTCCAGGCCTTGTTCGAGGACGCGCGGCTTCGCGGCGTCTTCGACCGGGTCAGCCAGAGCGGCGACCCCAGCGGCGTCGCCCAGTGCATCCTCTCGGAGCTGACCAACCTGTACCTCGAGAGGCCTGATAAGCTGCGCGACTGCACCGTGGTGTGGCCGAGCACCTGGAGGCCGTCACGCCAGGTGCTCAACGAGGTCATGAAAGCGATCTCGGGGGCGCCCTGGCTGAAGACCACCACGTTGGCGCAGAGCATCATGAACGTTCCGTCCCTGGAGAACGACCCTCTCGACATACCGGAACCGGGCCCGCCCTCGAACGACTATTTCTCCCAGGTGGCCCGCGCGCGCAGCCAGTATCAGGGCTTCAAGGCGATGGTGAAGCCGGACAACCTCCTGCTCGCGCCCATGGCCCGCGACCTGGCCTACAGCGAGAGCGACGTCTGGAGCGAGTGGTCCCGGCAGATACAGGGCCTTTCGTACGCTTCCTGGGTGACCGGGACCGTGGACCTCGAGCTGGCAAAGGTCCAGGTCCCGCAGACAGGCACCTTCTCGATCAGCTCCTCCGACAAGACGATCTCGCTGTCGATAGTCAACGGGACGAGCTACCCGATACGCGCGACTCTCACCCTTGCGAGCAACGGCCTGACGTTCCCCCATGGCAGTGTCCAGAAGGTCACGCTCGAGCCGAAGGAGAACGTCCTTGAGATACCGGTGACGGTGAAAAAGCAGGGCCGGGTCCGGTTCCTGGCGCGCGTGCAGACGGGGGACTTCATCCTCGGGGAGGTCGACTCGAGCGTCCTCACCAGCCGGTTCAACACCTTCGCCATAATGGTGGTGGGCGGGGTCCTCTTGCTCATTGGGCTCCTCTGGGTGCGGCAGGCAGCTGAACGGCGAAAGGCAGGCAAGCATAGGCGAGGAAACGTCGGAAACGCCGAAGAAGGCCGGGGAGAAGAAGCCTAAGACCGGGCTCAAGGAGGCCTCGTTCGCGCGCGGCGCCTCGGTCATGACGCTGGGCACCGGCATCAGCCGCATCACCGGCTTCGCACGCACGGCCGCGCTCGCCTCGGTGCTGGGGCTGACCGGCAAGGCGATGGCCGACTCCTTCAACCTCGCCAACATCACCCCCAACATCGTCTACGACCTGATACTCGGAGGCGTTCTGGCGTCGCTGTTCATCCCCGTCTTCGTGGAGTACCTGAGGACGAAAGACGAGCAGGAGGCCTGGCATGTGGCCAACTCCGTCTTCAACCTCACCCTGCTGGTGCTGCTCGTCGTAAGCATCGCCCTCTGCATCACCGCCCCCTGGGTGATCAGGGCACAGACTTTCCTGGCCCACGGGCGCCAGCAGATGGAGACTGACGCGATCTTCCTGTTGCGGTTCTTCATCTTCGAGGTGGTGTTCTATGGNTTCTGCGCCATATACACGGGCATCCTGAACTCGTACAAGCACTTCACGATCCCGGCCTTNGCGCCGATCGTNAACAACATCATCGTCATCGCGACCGTCATCATCTACGCCGTCTACCCGAACAAGTACGTGCTGGCCATCGGGGCGACCCTGGGTGTCGTCGGGATGGCGCTCATCCAGATCCCCTGGGTGCGAAGGACCGGATTCCGTTACAAGCCGGTCATCGACCTCAAGCACCCGGCGGTGAGGAAGATTGGCAGGCTCGCGGTCCCGGTGGTCATCTACGTGCTGATCAACCAGGTCGGCCTCTGGGTGGTGAACATCCTGGCGGCGCAGGTGTCCGGAGGCATATCGGCATTCCAGTACGCCTACATCTTCTTCCAGTTGCCCTACGGGATAGTCGCGGTCTCCATCATCACCGCGCTGTTCCCCAGCCTCTCGGAGTCATCGGTCCGCAAGAACAAGAAACAGATCGTGGATTCGACCTCGCTGGGGATAAGGACCACGGCCTTCGTGGTCATCCCGGCATCCGTGGCCTACGCGATCCTGGCGACTCCCATCGTCCGGCTGCTGCTGCAGCGGCTGAACTTCGGGGCGGCCGACACCGAGATGCTGGCCAGCGTGGTGCTGTACTTCGTGCTCGGCTTGTTCTTCTTCTCGTTCTTCATGCTGACCCTCAAGGTGTTCTATTCAATGCAGGACACCAAGACGCCGATGATAGTAGCGGGAGTCATCATAGGCTTGAACATTGCGGTAGACTTTATTTACTTCTACTCTTTTAAGAGTAACGTCATGAAAGTGTCCGGCCTGGCCCTCGGAAACACCACGGCTTACTTCGTGGGCACCATCCTCGTATGGGTCGTGTTGAGCAGGCGCCTGGGAGGCCTGGACGGCAAGCGGGTGTTCCTCTCGCTCGCCAAGATCGTGGCGGCGTCCGCGGTGATGGGCGCGGCGACCTGGGCGACGGCCTGGGCGTGCGGCAAGTACGTGGGGACGACGACGTTCCTCGAGCAGTTCCTGCAGGTCANCGCGGCGCTGATCGTAGCGGNGGCGGTTTACCTGGGAATGGCGGTCCTCCTCAAATCCGAGGAGATGCGCGCGTTGAGACACCTCCTCGGGCGGNTCCTGAGGCGAAGGCAGAGCGAGCTGGAGCCGCATGGCACGGAACCNGTCGAAGAGGACACGATAATAGAGAGTGATTAGGCCAAGGAGGTCGCAGTTGCGTTTAAGAAGGCTCCTCGATGATGAGAGCGGCCAGATCCTGAGGCGCGTAATCCTGTACGGGGTCGTCTTCGCCCTCATCATCCTGATCATCGTCGAGTTCGGGCCGCTTCTGTGGGACAGGTTCTCCGTGTCCCAGATGGCCGACGATATGGCGAACGCGGCGGCGAACACCTACAACCTGAGCCACGACCAGAAGCAGGCTGTCGAGGACGTGACCACCAAGCTCAAGCTGTCGGGGTTGAGCGACGAAGAGATAGCCCAGTGCCAGATCTTCTTCCTGCCCGACAACGCTGCGACCAAGATGAGCGTCCGAGTCACGGTAGTGGAGTACGCCAACTCTTACGTTTTGCGGAAGATCGGCTTCCTCAAGAAGATGTCGAAGATCACCTCGAGCCACGAGATCGGGCTCTCGGGCCGGTAGCGTGCCCTGCTATCCGTCCGCCTGTCCCTGTTCCAAGGGGTAAAAGAACGAGATCGCGTTGCGGTTAACACCCACGAAATCGCTGGAGTGGAGCAGCTTGCCGTCGCTGAGGCTGAAGATCTGGGCGTCGGTCACCGGGATGAACGCGGTGTCCTTGATGTTGACGAGGTCGAGAAGGCGCGCGCCAGGGTAGCGGTACATGTCACCGACGATGCGAAACCTCTCCACGAGGATGGTTACCCTTATTTTCTCCTTGGGAACATGCATCTGGTGAAGCCTCCTATTCCTCGACGTCCCGGCACCTTGCAGGTATTCTAGCGCCTGTCGCCGCGCCAGTCACGACCTTGCCTGCCTTTGACTATTCCATCTCTCGAGGCGCGGGCCGGCGCTTGCAGGTCACAACGTCCGCTGGACAATCCAGTGCAGGCGGTTGGAGACGACCAGCTCGGCTATCACCGCGGCCACCGCGATGCCGGTGAACCATGCCGCCGCGGACGCGGATTCGGACACCCTCAGGCCCTCGAGCACCAGCACCACCAGCGTGAAGTTCAATGCCAGGAGCGTGAAGAGTATCGAGGCGGTCACCAGCAGCGCCCAGAACCAGAAGGCGCCTGGCCAGCTCGGCCATATGGCGAGCGATAGAAACGCGGGAACAACGAGCAGGGCGGGGGCCGCCCAGGCCGGCTCGAGCATCCTGGCCCGCTCCTCGGGAAAATCGACATGCCTTATCCGCAGCAGGGCGCCCGCCACCAGCGGCAGGAGGAGCGCCGCAATCGCGGTCCCCGCCAGCGCGCCCGTGACCATCCGGATCGCGTTGCCCGACTCGCGGAGGCCGGCGTAAGAGGTCACCGCGTCCACCGTCGTGGGCACGAACAGCAAGACCAGGAATGCGATCTTCGGCCATGACGGGTAGCGAGGGGCGCGTCCCCTGTAGGCAATGAGCAGGACCGTGAGGCAGACCGCGAACCCGAGGAAGATCCCCGTGCAGCGGGCACAAACGGGCAGCACCCGTCCGCCGAAGCTCAGGCTCCTCTCCCCGATCTGGTGGCAGATCCCGAACCCGACTTGCCGCATTATCCGTATCAGGAAGTCTCCGAACTGTCCCATGTCCTTTACTATATAGAAGGAGCCGGGATTCTGCATTGCGCTTTTTCAGGCGGGCGGGCTCCGTGACTCGAAGCCGGAAAAGAGAGGCGAGGTCTGCCGATGAGGCCGGAGATTTTCGAGATGTTCCCGGGGTTGCGCGGGCGGGTCGAGTGGACCACGCTCGGCGAGTATCCCACCCCGGTGGAGCGACTGGCTGGAGTGTGCGCCTCCGAGGGGCTGGACGCGCTCTACATAAAGCGCGACGACCTGAGCTCGCCGTTCTATGGCGGCAACAAAGTCCGCAAGCTCGAGTTCGTGCTGGCCGACGCGCGGGCGGGCGGGCATCAGCAGCTGATCACATTCGGGGCGGTGGGATCCAACCACGTGCTGGCCACGGTGGTGCACGGGGAGCGGCTGGGCATGCACACAATCGCGGTCCTCATGCCTCAGCCGAACGCGGCCTACGTCGGCAAGAACCTCCTGCTCGACCACGCCCACGGCGCCAGCTTCGTGATAACGGGCTCTCCGCTCGAGCAGCCGGTCGGCCTGGTGAAGGCGATGGTGCAGGGCTTCGACCGCAGGACCGGCAAGCTCCCCTACGTCATCCCGCCCGGGGGCTCGAACGTCCTGGGGACGCTGGGCTACGTGGACGCCGCGCTGGAGCTGAAGAGGCAGGTCGATGCCGGGCTGCTCCCCGAGCCGGACTTTCTCTTCGTGACCTACGGCAGCGGCAGCACGGCCGCGGGCCTGATCCTGGGCACCGCCCTGGCGGGGCTGCGCACTCAAGTGGTGTCGGTCCGGGTGGTCGACAAGGTGGCCTGCAACCGTTACCTGCTGGCCAGGCATGTGAACGCCGCGGCGGGGTTCATCAACCGCTACGGGGCGGGAGGGGTCGCCAGAGCCGTGCACCCGCGCGACCTTTTCCTCATGGACGACTTCAGCGGCCCCACCTACGCGAAGTTCACCCCGGAGGGGATGGCCGCGGTGTCGCTCGCCTATTCATGCGACGGCATCAAGCTGGAGGGGACGTACACCGGCAAGACCTTCGCGGGTGCGCTCGCCTTCCTGCGCGGGCACGGGCTGGGGCACAGGCCCGCTCTGTTCTGGAACACCTACAACTCGGCGGACCTCACGGACGAGACAAAGGACCTGGACTACCACGTGCTGCCGCCGGAGCTCCACCGCTACTTCGAAGAGCCCACCCAGGACTGATGAAAAAGAGGGGTCAGGGGAAAAAGTGTACCAGGTACTTTTCTTCCCCTCAGTGAGCGGGACCACCGGGTTTACCTGCTGCTGATGGGAAGAAAAGTACCTGGTACACTTTTTCCCCTAGAAAGTACCTGTCCCTCTACTTGCGCTGGCGCATGTAGCCGGGGACCGCGTGGAAGGCTCCGCTGAGCACGCGGGCACCGAGGTCGCCGGTCCCCGAGAGCACGGTGTTCAACCCGACCACCGCCGTCCTGCGAATCGCCGGGGGCATCCTGTTGTAGACCTTGCGGTTGAGGAGCATTCGCTTCCAGGTGGTGAGCTGCCTTTTGAACTCGCGCCATGCGGCGTCGCGGTCCTCGACCGCCATCGCCGCGATCTTGCCGGACACCAGCGCGCCGTGGACTCCGAAGAGCGCGAACGGCTCCATCATCCCGGAGAGGGTACCCGCGAGGATCTTGTCCGAGGCGAACAACCGGGGGTTCGAGAACTTCGCGGTGGGTGTGGGCCCGTAGCCGTAAAGCCACTCATTCACCTTGACGCCTTCGGTCTCCTCCAGCTCCCGCGTGAACGTCCGCAGGTCCTCCTGCTTGATCGGGTTGCGGGTAAAGAAAAGTACGGATTCGATGCCGTTGATATTGGCCCAGTAGGCGTAGTCGTTGGTGTAGTCGCCGAAGTAGATCGCCGCCTCGGTCTCGCGAACGCCCTGCCCTTTGGCGCCGTAGCACCAGCCCATCACGTA
>JGI24137J36423_1000063_pt1 | contig 20490 bp, 20 predicted proteins | sample BarGraNGADG00311_FD_36423 | JGI IMG/M metagenome (IMG submission 36423) | reverse complement strand
TCCGCCGTTGTGCTGTGGAGGCTCTGGTCATGCTCGAAGGCCGCTCGGCCGAGCCCGTTGACGACTCCCGGCGAGGACGTGCCGGAGCGTGGGCCGCACCTNGGCCTTTCGGGCCAGATCGAGCCACCAAAGCGTTGGTGAACCGCCGACGCCGCGGGCCGCGCGCCTCGTCCGGGTCAGCAAGAGCCGGTGGGCGGCCCTCCACCCCCTGAATCCGCTGGAGTGGGTCTGGTCGATTCCGACCCGGTGGCGCTGGGCGGAGAAGGCGCGTCAGCCCTCCGGCGTCTGAGCGGCCACCTTCGGCTTGGCGTCGACGCCCGCCTCGCGGCGCTGCTCGATGGTGATCGGCGCCGGAGCCGAGGTGAGCGGGTCGTAACCGCCACCCGACTTCGGGAACGCGATCACGTCGCGGATCGACTCCGTCTTGGCGAGCAGGGCCACGATCCGGTCCCAGCCGAACGCGATGCCACCGTGCGGCGGGGCGCCGAAGCTGAAGGCGTCGAGCAGGAAACCGAACTTCTCCTGCGCCTCGGCCTCGCCGATGCCCATCACCTCGAACACGCGCTGCTGGACGTCGCGCCGGTGGATACGGATCGACCCGCCACCGATCTCGTTCCCGTTGCAGACGATGTCGTAGGCGTAGGCGAGCGCGCTGCCCGGGTCCTGCTCGAACCGGTCGATCCACTCCGGCGCCGGCGAGGTGAAGGCATGGTGCACGGCCGTCCACGCGCCGCCGCCGACCGCCACGTCGTCGTCCTCGCCGGTCGGCTTGAACAGCGGCGCGTCGATCACCCAGAGGAAGGCCCAGGCGTCCGGGTCGATCAGGGAGCAGCGACGTCCGATCTCGAGGCGCGTGGCGCCGAGCAAGGCCCGCGCGGGCCCGACAGCACCGGCGGCGAAGAACACGCAGTCCCCGGGCACCGCACCGGCGGCGGCGGCGAGACCCGCACGCTCCTCGTCGCTGAGGTTCTTCGCCACCGGACCGCCGAGCTCGCCGTCCTCGCCGACGAGCACGTAGGCGAGGCCCTTGGCGCCGCGCTGCTTGGCCCAGTCCTGCCAGGCGTCCAGCACCTTGCGCGGCTGGGACGCACCACCCGGCATCACGACGGCGCCCACGTACGGCGCCTGGAAGACCCGGAACGGGGTGGTCGCGAAGTACTCGGTGAGCTCGACGAGCTCGAGTCCGAAGCGCAGGTCAGGCTTGTCGGTACCGAACCGCCGCATCGCCTCGGCGAACGTCATCCGCGGGATCGGCGTGCTGAGCTCGTGTCCGATGAGCGCCCACACCGCGGCAAGGATCTCTTCCGAGATGGCAATCACGTCGTCCTGCTCGACGAAGCTCATCTCGACGTCGAGCTGGGTGAACTCCGGCTGGCGGTCCGCGCGGAAGTCCTCGTCGCGGTAGCAGCGGGCGATCTGGTAGTACCGCTCCAGCCCGGCCACCATGAGCAGCTGCTTGAACAGCTGCGGCGACTGCGGAAGCGCGTACCACGACCCCGGCTGCAGTCGCGCCGGCACGAGGAAGTCTCGGGCGCCTTCCGGGGTCGACCGGGTCAGCGTCGGCGTCTCGACCTCGACGAACCCGTGTGCGTCGAGCACCCGGCGCGCCGCGGCGCTGACCTTCGACCGCAACCGCAGTGCCGCCGAGGGACCGCTCCGGCGCAGGTCCAGGTAGCGGTACTTCAGGCGCGCCTCTTCGCCGACCTCGACATGCTCGTCGATCTGGAACGGCAACGGCGCGGCCTCGTTGAGGACGACAACGGCGCGCGCGATGAGCTCGATCTCGCCGGTCGGAAGGTTGGGGTTCTCGTTGCCGGCCGGTCGGCGCGCGACCTCTCCGGTGACCTGGAGGACGTACTCGCTGCGCAGCCCATGCGCGACGGATTCGTCCCGGATGACCACTTGCGCCACACCCGAAGCGTCCCGGAGGTCGATGAACGCCACGCCGCCGTGATCGCGCCGACGCGCGACCCAGCCGGCCAGAGTGACGGTCTCGCCGGTCTGCCCGGCCCGCAGGGAGCCGGCGTTGTGGGTGCGGAGCACGAAGGGTCCTTCCAGGGACGAACAGGACTGCGCCATCGGGCGCCCGCCTGATCTTAGTGCGTCGCCGCGCCGACCCCCTCCGCCAATACAGTGGGTGGTCTGGCACGCCGTGCGCGCGTACCAGGCCACCCCACCTGGTCGGCGGAGGACCGATGGCAAGCATTCCGAACGAGATCGTGATCGACGCTCACGACCCGGCGGCGCAGGCCGCGTGGTGGTCCGAGGTCCTGGGCTGGCCGATCACCCACCCGTGGGGCGAGGACTCGTTCCGCCTGGAAGCGCCTGGCGGCGCAGGGCCTCGCATCCTCTTCGAGCCCGTCCCGGACGCGAAGGCGGTCAAGAACCGCCTGCACCTCGACGTCGAGCCCAGGGACGCGACGATCGGGCAGGAGCTCGAACGCCTGCTCGCTCTCGGCGCGCGCCACGCCGACATCGGCCAGGGCGACGTCCAATGGTTCGTCCTGGCCGACCCGGAGGGGAATGAGTTCTGTCTCATCCCCGCGCAGGCGAGCTAGCCCTCGGTCGCGGTCACCGTCGGCCACCGGTCCGCCGACGGCGGTTCCCAGGCTGAGGCGTCCGCCGTCGCCTGCTCGCCGGAACGGATGTCCTTGACCTCGTCGGAGGCGCCATCCACGCCTGGGAACCAGACGAACGGGATTCCGCGACGGTCCGCGTGCCGAATCTGCTTGCCGAACTTCGCCGCGCTCGGTGCGACCTCGACCGGGATGCCGCGCGCCCGCAGCGCGGCTGCGGCCCGCACCGAGGCGCTCCGCGTCTGCTCCGAGGTGACCGCCACCAGCACCGCGCTGGGCACGCTTCGCGACGCGCCCACGAGGTGTTCGCCGAGCAGTCGAGAGACCAGGCGCGAGACCCCGATCGAGAGGCCGACACCCGGGAACGTGTTCGCGCCGTCCGAGGCGAGCTCGTCGTAGCGACCACCCGAGCAGATGGACCCGAGCGCCTCGTGCCCCACGAGCACCGTCTCGTAGACCGAACCGGTGTAGTAGTCCAGGCCGCGTGCGATCCGCAGATCGGCCACCAGCACGCCGGGCGCCACCGCCGCGGCCTCCTCGACCAGGGCCACGAGCTCTGCGAGGCCGCTGTCGAGCAGGTCGGAGTGCGCGCCGTGCTGCTTGGCGAGCCGCACCACCTGCTCAGCAACGCGCGCGTCGCTGCCGGAGATCCCGGCGAGAGCCACGCAGGCCGCGGCCTGGTCCGGGGTCGCGCCCGCCTCCTCCTGCAGCAAGGCGGCCACCTTCGCCGGCCCGATCTTGTCCAGCTTGTCGATCGAGCGGAGCACGGCCTCGACGTCGTCCAGCCCGACGCCGCGATAGAAGCCCTCCGCGACCTTCCGGTTGTTCACCAGGATCCGGACCGGCGGGATCGGCAAGGCACCGAGCGCCTCCGAAATGACGAGCGGGAGCTCGACCTCGACGTGGTAGGGCAGCTCCCCTGCCCCGACGACGTCGATATCGGCCTGGTAGAACTCGCGGAACCGACCATCCTGGGGCCGCTCCCCGCGCCACACCTTCTGGATCTGGTAGCGGCGGAACGGGAAGCTCAGCTGACCGGCGTTCTCGAGGACGTAGCGCGCGAACGGCACCGTCAGGTCGAAGTGCAGGCCCAGCGTGTTGTCGTCGACCGCTGCCGCGTCGTCCGCCTCGGCCTGCAACCGGCGCAGGACGTACACCTCCTTGGACGTCTCCCCCTTGCGCAGGAGCTCGCTCAGCGGTTCTACGGCGCGGGTCTCGATCCCGGCGAATCCGTGCAGCTCGAAGGTGCGGCGCAGCGTGTCCAGGACGTGCTGCTCGACGATCCGNCCGGCGGGAAGCCACTCGGGAAAGCCGGACAGCGGGGTGGGGCGGGCCATGGTTGCTCTCTTCGTCTGCGATCTGGAAAGCGTCGGTGGGTCTCGGTCAGAACTCTGCCAGGTACGGGTTGCGCGCGCGCTCATGACGCATCGTGCTCGCCGGACCGTGACCCGGCACGATCAGGACGTCGTCCGCGATCCGGTCCANGCGGGTACTGAGCGTGACAGCCATCTCTCGCTCGTCGCCGCCGGGCAGATCGACGCGCCCGATACCGCCGGCGAACAACACGTCGCCGGTCAGCGCGATGCCCGACGGTGTGTCCCGGCCCGCATCCGGCGCGCGCAGCGGGAGCTCGCTCGCGGCGTCGGGCGCACCGACGAGCAGGAGGATCGTCGAACCCTCGGTATGCCCGGGNGCGTGCAGCAGCGCGATGTCAACGCCCTCCACCGGCAGACGAGTGCCGTCCGGGCCCGGATCGAACGCGACGACCCGAGTCGGCCGCTGGTACTCCGCCGGCGGGAAGCCGAGCGCCGCCAGCGCGGCGCCCAGCGCGCCGGACACGCCACCGAGGCTCTCGAACGGCTCATCGATGCGATATGCGTCCGCGCGATGCACCAGGAACGGCACGTCGTACTCGGCGCACAGTCCCGCGGCGTCCCAGGTGTGGTCGACGTGGCCGTGCGTCGCCACGACAGCCTGTGGTCGCAGCCCATGCGTCTCGATCGCGGCGCACACCCGCTCCCCCACCCCGGCACCCGCGTCGACCACGACACACGGCTCTCCAGGTCCCGACGCGACGATGGTGCAGTTCGTCCCGAAGACGGGCGCAACCACGGTCAGGACGAGCACGCGCACAGCGTAGTTGACGGTCGCTCGACGATCACCGGGCGCGCCGCCCCGCGTCACATCGATCGGTTGGGCCGACATTCGCAACAGGACCGTGACCGAGGCGCGAACGCACCCGACGGGGACCCGCCTAGACTGTCCACGGTTTTATGGAGGCCTGCGGCGGGAAACGGCCGGCGCAGCGGAGCGGGAGGTCTGGTGTCCCCAAACAAGCGGGAGCGCGAATACGCGCGACGCCGCCACGAGCAGTGGATGGAACGGCAGCGGGCAGCGCGGACGCACCGCAGGCGCGCACGCATCGCGGCCATCGCCGCGGTAGGCGTCCTCGTTATCTCGGGTGGCATCGTGGCGGTCTCCCAGGCCGGTCACAAGAACACCGCAGCCGGAACGCCCAGCACCTCCGCGTCGGGCAGCCCCACGGCGACCACCCCGAGCACCGCTTCCACGCCGCCCAGCCCTTCGCTCGCCCAGGCGCGGGCTTGGACCGCAAACCTGACGACCAGCGTCGGCGCGATCGGCGTCACCTTGGACGGAAAGGCCGCGCCCCAGGCCGTCGCCTCGTTCGTCTACCTGGCCAAGCTCGGATTCTTCAACAACACGAATTGTCACCGACTCACCACGTCGGGGATCTTCGTGCTCCAGTGCGGTGACCCGACCGGGACCGGGACCGGCGGACCTAACTACCACTTCGGTCCGATCGAGAACGCGCCGGCCAACAACGTCTACCCGGCTGGAACGGTCGCGATGGCTCGCGTCGGCAACAACGCGAAGTCGCAGGGCAGCCAGTTCTTCATCGTCTACAAGGCCTCGACAATCCCGGCTGACACCGCCGGCGGCTACACCGTCTTCGGTCACGTGACGTCGGGACTCGACGTCGTCACCACCGTGGCAAAGTCCGGGGTCTCCGGCGGTCAGGCCTCCGGCCAGCCGTCGATTCCGGTGACGATCAAGGGAGTGGCAGTCAAGTGACCGAGACACCCGAGACTCCGACACCCGCGCCAGAGGCCGAGGCCGAGGCCGAGACGACGGCTCCCGCGCCAGAAGCCGAAGCCGAGGCCGAGACGACGGCTCCCGCGCCAGAAGCCGAGGTCGACACCCCCGCGGCCGCGCTCTTGTCCGCCAAGCCGCACCCGACGCCCCGACCCACCCCGCACGCCCGTGCCTCGGCCGTGCGCCCCACCGCCCTCGCGCCAATTCTCCCTGTTGCGCCGCCCGTCGACGCTGCCGAGGAAGCCGCAGCGCGAACCTGGGGCCGCGTGGACGACGACGGCACGGTCTGGGTCCGCGAAGCGACCGCCGAGCGCGCGGTCGGCCAGTACCCGGGGGCGGGCCCGGAGGATGCGCTCGGGCTCTACGTCTTGCGTTATCTCGACCTTCAGGCACGAGTGGTGCTGTTCGAAGCCCGTCTCGGCGCGACCGAACTGTCGGTGAAGGAAATCGACGCCACGCTCGCGAAGCTGCACGAGGAGGCCGCCGAGCCTGCCGCCGTCGGCGATCTCGAGGGTCTGCGGGCACGGGTGGCTGCCCTCGACGCGATCGCCCAGGAGCGCCGTGCCCGCGCCGACGCCGAGCGGGCCGCCGCGAAGGAGGCCGCGCTCGCCGCCCGGACCACCATCGTCGAGGAGGCCGAGCTGATCGCCGGCACGAGCCCCGAGAAGATGCAGTGGCGCCCGACGGGCGAGCGACTGCGCCAGCTGCTCGACCAGTGGAAAGAGAGCCAGCGCAGCGGCCCTCGGGTGGACCGGGCCAGCGAGGAGGACCTCTGGAAGCGGTTCAGTCATGCCCGGACCTCGTTCGACCGGGAACGGCGCCACTACTTCGCGAGCCTCGAACAGCGCAATACCGACGCCAAGACCGTGAAGGAGGCGCTCGTTAACGAGGCCGAGAGCCTGGTATCGAGCACAGAGTGGGGAGACACCGCTCACACCTTCCGCGACCTGATGGCGCAGTGGAAGGCAGCCGGGCGCGCCGGGCGCAAGGACGACGACGCGCTGTGGGTCCGCTTCCGGGCCGCCCAGGACGCCTTCTTCGCCACTCGGGACGCCGCGATGCAGCAGACCGACGAAGAGTTCAGCGCGAACCTTCGGGTGAAGCTCGGCCTGCTCGAGCGCGTCGAGGCAATCCTCCCGGTTCGCGACCTCTCCGCAGCACGCGCGACCTTGCGCGACGTCCAGGAGAAGTGGGAGCACGCGGGAAAGGTGCCGCGCGCGGATGTACAGCGGGTCGAGGGCCGGCTGCGCGACGTCGAGAAGGCCGTTCGCGACGCCGAGCAGGTCTCGTGGCACCGCTCGAACCCCGAGACCAAGGCGAGGGCCGAAGGGGCGCTCACTCAGCTCGAGGCTGCGATCGAGTCGCTCGAGGCGGACCTCGGCAAGGCGAAGCAGGCTGGTGACGCACGCGCCGTCAAGGAGGCCGAGGCGGCGCTGGCCGCCCGGCGTTCCTGGTTCGAGCAGATCGCGCGCGCAGCGGGAGACGAATAGCCCCTGGCCGTGCACAGGCGCGCCCACGGTGCGCCGTCGCCCACATGCGTTTCGACCCGGTTTCGCTCGCGGGCAGTCGCGGAGGCACGATTCGACTGTGCACCCACACCGATCCGCGGTTTCGCTGTCGTTATCGTCGGCGCTCCTGTCCCCGGTTCACCCGGCGTCGCGGTGAACGACGCCGGACGCTGGTCGGGGGCACCGCGCATCGTGCGTCCCGGTGATGTCGGCGGTGCCGCAGCGTTCACGGCGCTCGCCGCGGAGGGTTTCCTCCGGATGCTCTGGCATGATCACGCGATGGCCGCCGACGTTCCGGTCACACCGGCCGTCCGAGCACTCGCACTGTTCAGTGCGCTGTCCCCAGCCGCCCGCCGCTGCGTGATCGGGCGGGCGACCGCGGTGTGGGTGCACACCGGCGCTCACCGTCCGCGACGAGCAGACCTCCTTGTCCCGACCGGCGTCAGGATCCCGGCGCCCGACGTCGGGCACGTTGCCCACGAGGCGCGGCTCAGCCCGGACGAGTGCGTGGAGCTGGGTCCGCTGCGAGTGACCGACGTCTGCCGGACAGCCGCAGATGTCGCGCGATGGCTCCCGCTATCGGTCGCAGCGCCCCTGCTCGCCTCCCTCGCCTCTCACCCGTGCTTCGACGGGCGGCGTGCGAACGCCATGCTCGCCCGATTGCACCGGCATCGAGGCGTACGCCACGCGCTGACCCTGCTGGAGAGCATGGCGCCGGCGGCGGCTCAGAGAGGTTCGACGACCACGCCGGGCGGCCTCGAGCCCGTGATGCGATAGACGTCGAACACACCGTCAATCTTCCGGACCGCCGCGAGAACGGCACCGAGGTGCGCCGGGTCGGCCATCTCGAAGACGAACCGTGAGAGCGCAACCCGGTTACGCGAGGTCGAGACGTTGGCCGAGAGGATGTTGACATGGTGATCGGAGAGCACCCGGGTCACGTCCGAGAGCAGCCTGCTGCGATCGAGCGCCTCGACCTGGATCTGAACGAGGAACACGCTCGACACGCCGGGAGCCCAGCTCACGTCCACGATGCGTTCCGGCTGCTGCAGCAGACCTTCGACGTTGCCGCAGTCCTTGCGATGCACGCTCACGCCCGAGCCGCGCGTGACGAAACCGACGACGACGTCGCCCGGGACCGGCGTGCAGCACTTCGCCAGCTTGACCCACAGGTCGGACACCCCGTGCACGATGATGCCCGGTTCGCCGGTTCGCATCTGACGTGCCGAGGCCCCCGGGCGTGCGGTCTCGGCGATGTCCTCCTCCGCGCCCGAGTCACCGCCCATCGACTGCACGAGCCGCTGTACGACGGTGGCGGCGGAGATCTGGCCCTCGCCGATCGCTGCGTACAACGAGGAGACGTCGGCATACCGCATCGCGTGGCCGAGCCCGGCGAGAGCCTCATGACTGAGCAGCCGTTGGATCGGCAGGTTCTGCTTGCGCATCGCCTTGGTGATCGCGTCCTTGCCGTGCTCGATCGCCTCCTCGCGGCGCTCCTTCGAGAACCACTGCCGAATCTTGTTGCGCGCACGCGGGCTCTTGACGAAGCCGAGCCAGTCGCGTGACGGAGCGGCGTCGAGCGACTTGGAGGTCAGGATGTCCACGACGTCGCCGGTCGTGAGGGTCGAGTCAAGCGGCACGAGTCGTCCGTTGACGCGCGCACCCATCGTGCGATGCCCGACCTCGGTGTGAACGGCATAGGCGAAGTCGACGGGCGTCGCTTCGGCCGGTAGCGCTTGGACGTCACCCTTGGGGGTGAAGACGTAGACCTCGCCGGCGCCGATCTCGAAGCGCAGCGACTCGAGGAACTCGGACGGATCCGCGGTCTCGCGCTGCCAGTCGACGAGCTGGCGCAGCCAGGCCATGTCCGTCGACGAGTCGGTCCCGTCGGCGTTCTTCGCGCCTTCCTTGTACTTCCAGTGGGCCGCGACGCCGTATTCCGCCCGCCGGTGCATGTCGTGGGTGCGGATCTGGATCTCGACCGGGTTCCCACCGGGCCCGATCACGGTCGTGTGCAGAGACTGGTACAGGTTGAACTTCGGCATCGCGATGTAGTCCTTGAACCGCCCCGGAACGGGGTTCCAGCGGGCGTGCAGGGCACCGAGGGCCGCGTAACAGTCCCGCACCGAATCGACGAGGACGCGGACGCCAACGAGGTCGTAGATGTCGGCGAAATCGTGTCCTCGCACGATCATCTTCTGGTAGATCGCGTAGTAGTGCTTTGGCCGTCCGCTTACGGCTGCCCGGATCTTCGCGGCGCGCAGATCGGCACTCACGACCTCACTCACCGTCGCGAGGTACTCCTCCCGAGCCGGAGCGCGTTCGGCCACGAGGTGGACGATCTCCTCGTACACCTTCGGATAGAGCGTCGCGAACGAGAGGTCCTCGAGCTCCCACTTGATCGTGTTCATGCCGAGGCGGTGCGCGAGCGGCGCGTAGATCTCGAGCGTCTCTCGAGCCTTCCGCTCCGCCGAAGCCGCCGAGACGAAGCGCCAGGTGCGCGCATTGTGCAGCCGGTCGGCCAGCTTGATCACGAGCACCCGGATGTCCCGGGCCATCGCGACGACCATCTTGCGGACCGTCTCCGCCTGCGTCGCGTCCCCATAGGTCACCCGGTCGAGCTTCGTGACCCCGTCGACGAGCATTGCGACCTCGGGCCCGAAGTCCGCGCGCAGCGCATCCAGCGAGTAGTCGGTGTCCTCCACCGTGTCGTGCAGAAGGGCGGCCGCAAGTGTCGGCGGCGTCATGCCCAGTTCGGCAAGGATGGTGGCGACCGCGACGGGATGGGTGATGTACGGGTCACCGCTCTTGCGGAACTGACCTCGATGGGCCTCCTCGGCCACCGCATACGCCCGGGAGATATGACTCAGGTCGGCCTTGGGGTGGTTGTTCCGGACAGCGGCGAGCAAGGGCTCGACCGCGGGTGACACGGAACTGGGCCGGCCACCGAATCGCACCAGTCTCGACCGGACCCGGCTGCCCGAGACCGCGACCTCAGGGGGCGCCTCGGGCGCCGTCGCAGGGGGCGCCTCGGGCGCCGTCGCAGGGGGCGCCTCGGGCGCCGTCGCGGGTGTGCCCGGGGATTGAACGGGATCGCTCATCGCGGACACCTCCCTCTTCAGCACCGACCGACGGCCATGGTCCCAGTCTACGGGCGTCCGCTCTAGGCCGAGAGGATGACGTCCAGGTCGCGACCGGTCAGCAGGGCGCGGCCGTTGAGCGCAGAGATCTCCAGCAGGAACGCCAGTCCCGTGACCACCGCGCCGGCATCCTCGAGAAGCCGAGCGGTCGCGGCCGCCGTGCCCCCGGTGGCGAGCACGTCGTCGACCACCAGGACCCGCATGCCCGGGGAGATCGAGTCGGCGTGGATCTCGATCGCGGCGCTGCCGTACTCGAGGTCGTACGACGTCTGTAGCGTGACGTGCGGCAGTTTCCCGGCCTTTCGGACCGGCAGGAATCCGACCCCGAGGCGGTGGGCGACGGGTGCCGCCAGGATGAAGCCGCGCGCCTCGATGCCGGCGACCAGGTCGACGTCACCGGCCCAGCCGGCCAGATGGTCGATCACCGCCGAGAACGCCGGTCCGTCGGCGAGCAGCGGGGTGATGTCCTTGAAGACGATGCCGGGCTCCGGGTAGTCGGGGATGTCGCGCACGAGCGTTCGGACACGCTCGGCCATCCGCGCGTAGTCCAGCGTCTCGGTCACGACACTCCCCGCTCTCAGGGTCAGCGCTTCGGGTTCCCCGGCGAGCGACGCTTCTTCCGCTTGGGCTGTGCCGCCGTGCCCAGGTGCCCGCCGGCGTGCAGCGGGGCGGCGCTGACCGTGATGGCGGCCGGGACCCCGGAGGCCGTCACCGCAACGTCCGCCGCGACCCGGCGCTGCAGCACCGCGGTCGTGTGCTCGGCGATCCCCCGCTCCCGGGCGCGCAGTGCGACCTGGAGCGGCGTCGCGATGAAGATCGACGAGAAGGTCCCGGCGATCATGCCGACGAAGAGCGCGAGGGCGATGTCGCGGAGCGTGCCGGCCCCGAGCAGGAACGAGCCGATGAACAGGATCGCGGCGACCGGCAGCAGCGCCACGACCGAGGTGTTGATCGACCGAACCAGCGTCTGGTTCAGGGCGAGGTTCGCGAGCTCGGCGTAGGTGTGCCGCTTCTGGTCCGCGACGCCCGCCGTGTTCTCACGGACCTTGTCGAACACGACCACTGTGTCGTAGATCGAGTAGCCGAGGATCGTCAAGAGACCGATCACGCCCGCGGGCGTCACCTCGAAGCCCACCGCGGCGTACACGCCCACCGTGAGGATCAGGTCGTGCCCGAGCGCGACCAAGGCTGCCACCGCCATCCGCCAGTCGCGGAAGTACAGCGTCATCACGATCGCGACCAGCACCAGGAAGATGACCAGGCCGCGAAGTGCCTTCTGGGTCACGTCCGCGCCCCAGCTCGGACCGATGAACGTCGACGTGACGTCCGGCGTGGCGACTCCGTACCCGGACGCCAGGGCCGACCGAACCGCCGTGACCTGATCGGCGGTGAGGTCGCCGGCCTGCACCCGCACCGAGTTCCCACCGACGAGCGACACCAGCGGGACGGCCGCCCGCTCGACGCCGATGACGGCATCCGTCGCGATCTGCTGCGAGGTGTTCGAGACGTTCGAGACGAGGAACTGCGAACCGCCGCGGAACTCGATTCCCGAGTTCAGACCGCGCGCCAGGAGGAACGTGACGGCAAGCGCCACCAACGCACCCGAGAAGAGGAACCAACGGTTCCGGTGGCCGACGATGTTGTAGGAGCGCTTGCCGGAGTAGAGGTCGTTGCCCCATTGGGCGAATCCCGCCGCCATCAGTTGTCGCTCCCCTTGCTCGATGCCGATCCCGCGTCGGCGGCATCGTTCCCGTCGGCAGCCGCTTGTGCACGCGCCGCTGCGGCACGGCGCTCCGCGATCGTGAGCCGCGGTCCGTCATCCGCAACCTGAGGCGCGGCGCCAGCGAGCGCCGGCCTGGCCACCTGCCCACGTCCCCGGTATCGCGCACCCGCCGATACCAGCTGGTTGGGATCCAGGCCGGAGAACTTGTGCCCCTCGGCGAAGAACGGGGTACGCGCCAGCAGACGCAGCACCGGGTGCGTGAACGTGAAGACCACGACCAGGTCGACGATGGTCGTCAGGCCGAGGGTGTACGCGAAGCCCCGGACGCCACCGACCGCGAGGAAGTACAGCACGACGGCGGCGAGGAAGTTCACGCCGTCGGCCGCAAGGATCGTGCGCCGGGCCCGCTCCCAGCCCTGTTCGATCGCGGCCAAGAGGGTGCGGCCCTCGCGCAACTCATCGCGCACCCGCTCGAAGAACACGATGAACGAGTCCGCGGTGATACCGATCGAGACGATGATGCCCGCGACACCCGGCAGGCTCAGCCGGTAGCCCTGCGTCCACGACAGCAGGGTGATCAGCCCGTAGGTGATCGTGCCGGCGATCACGAGCGAGGCCACGGTCACCAGGCCGAGGGTGCGGTACTGGAGCATCGAGTAGATGACCACCAGGACCAGACCGATCAGGCCGGCCAGGAGCCCGCGCTGCAGCTGCTCGGCACCGAGCGTGGCGGAGATCTGTTCCTCGCTCTGGACCGAGAACGTCAGCGGCAGGGCGCCGAAGCTGAGCTGGTTGGCGAGGGTCGCGGCGGACGTCCGGGTCATGTTCCCGCCGGAGATCTCGGCCTGTCCGTTGGGGATGGCCGTCTGGACCTTCGGAGCCGAAATCACGAGGCCGTCGAGGACCATGGCGAATTGGTTGGACGGCGAGGCCAGCGGGAGGAGCCGAGTCGTGACGGTGCCGAACTTCTTTGCGCCGTCCCCGTGAACTGAAGGTTGACGACCCATTCGTTCGTCACGACGCCGTTCGGACCCATCTTCAGCCCCGAGTCCGCGCTCGACAGGTCCTTGCCCTCGAGCTCGACCGGGCCCAGCAGGAACTTCTGGGTGCCAGTCGGGTCGCAGGCCACGAGGGGGCGCGCAGGGTCGTCGGCGCCGCCGCCGCGCCGGTTCTCCGGCTTCGTGCAATCGAGGCCGTCGAACACGGCCATCAGGCCCGGGGTCACCCACGCTGGGTCACTCGCGGACGTCGGCTTCGTCGTCGGGGTGTCGGTCGGCTGGGTGATCGGCGCCGCCGTGCTCGTCGCGGTGGCGGACGGAGAAGCCGTCGGGCTCGCGGACGGCGAGGCACTGGCGGTGGTCGAGGCCGACGAGGACGCCGTCGGCGTCGCGCTCGTGGACTTCGCGTCAGGCGCTGCAACGTTCAGAACCGCGCGGAATCGCATCAGTGCGGACTTCCGCACCAGATCCAGCGTCGCCTGATCCGGCTTCCCGGGGATGCCGACGACGATGTTGCGGCCGCCCTGGCTGGTGATCTGCGCCTCGGACACGCCGGACGAGTCGACCCGCTGTCGCATGATCCGGATCGCCTCGGTGATCGTCGTGTCGCTGACCGTCGCGCCCGTGTCCAGAACCGGCGTCAAGATGATCTGCGTGCCGCCCTCGAGGTCGAGCGCGAGCTTCGGAACCAGGGTCGCCTTCGAGAACTGGGTGCCGGCAACGATGGTGCCGAACAGGGCCGCGATCGCGATGGCGAGCACGACGAGCGTGCGCATCGGGCGGGATCCGCGCGTTTGTGAGACCACGGGTCTGTCTTCTCTCCTACCGGCGCGCCCGCTGCGGGGCGCATTCTCGGGCCGGGCGCGTGGGGCGCCGGCAGGTCAGTTCGAGGTCGGCTTGCCCTTGTCGCCGGGGTCGAGCGAGGAGATGTCGTCGGGCACCTCGACGGTACCGGTCCCGGCGGCGTCATCCTCGTCATCGGGCACCGCAACCGGGGGTTCTGCCAGTTTCGCGATGGCGCCGCGGATCCACACGCTCCGGCTCCCGGCGGACTCGAGCGTGATGGCATCGCCGTCGACCTCGACAACCGTGCCGAACAGCCCGGATCCCGTCATCACGTGCTGGCCAGGCTCCAGGGTCGCCCTGAAGTCCATCGCTGTGCGCTGGCGCCGACGGGTGCGGCCGCTCATGAACCACAACCCCCCGAGGGCCAGTGCGAGGAAGATCAATGCGCCTGGGTCCATGAGCTGTGCCGGTCTCCTCGCGTGGTCTTCGGTGTCGGGCGCAGTCTAGGCGAGCGCGGTCGCACAGACCAATGAGTCCGACGTCCTAGTCGAACAGGCCCGAGGCGTCGCGGGGTGCCGCCAGCCCGAGGTGCTCCCAGGCGGCCGTCGTCGCGACCCGGCCGCGCGGGGTCCGGCCGATCAAGCCTTCGCGTACCAGGAACGGCTCGACCACCGTCTCGACCGTCTCCGGTTCCTCGCCAACCGCCACCGCGAGAGTGGTCAGACCGACCGGCCCACCGCGGAACCGCTCGCACAGCGCCCGCAACACGGCCCGGTCCAAGCGGTCCAGTCCGCGCACATCGACCTCGTAGACGGCCAACGCTGCCCGCGCCGCCGCGAGATCGAGGCGGCCGGCTCCGCGCACCTGGGACCAGTCACGGACCCGCCGGAGCAAGCGGTTCGCGACCCGGGGCGTGCCGCGCGACCGGGACGCGATCTCCTCGGCCGCGTCGCCGGGGAGCTCCAAGCCCAGCAGGCGGGCCGAGCGGACCAGAACCCGCACGAGCTCGTCCGCGGCGTAGAAGTCCAGGTGGGCGGTGAAGCCGAACCGGTCCCGCAGCGGCGCGGGCAGCAGGCCGGCGCGCGTGGTCGCGCCCACCACCGTGAACGGCGGCAGGGTAAGCGCGATCGCCGTCGCGCCGGGGCCCTTACCGACGATGACGTCGACCCTGAAGTCCTCCATCGCGAGATACAGCATCTCCTCGACCGGGCGCGCCAGTCGGTGGATCTCGTCGACGAAGAGCACCTCGCCTTCCGCCAGTGAGGAGAGCACCGCGGCGAGGTCACCGGCGTGCTGGATCGCGGGTCCGGAGGTGATCCGGAGCGGCGCGCCGAGCTCGGCGGCGATGATCATCGCCAAGGTGGTCTTGCCGAGTCCGGGCGGTCCCGACAGCAGCACGTGGTCGGGCGCCGCACCGCGTCCGAGCGCCGCGTGCAGCACCAGCGCGAGCTGGTCCCGGACCACGTCCTGGCCGACGAACTCGTCCAACCGCCGTGGGCGGAGGGCCGCCTCGGCGGCTCGTTCGCGGGCATCGGCGTCCGCATCGACGACCCGCGGCGCAGAGCCGTCGAGCTCGGCGTCGATCAGCTCAGCCACGGGTCACCCCGCTCAGCGTCGCGAGAGCGGCGCGAAGCACGACCGCGACCTCGGCGTCCGTCGTCGGCCCCGGTCCCGTCCCCACCACCGAGGCAACCGCGTCCTCCGCCGGGCGCGCGGTCCAGCCCAGACCGACGAGAGCCTCGACCACCTGACCACGGCGGTCGGCTCGCCCGGCCGCGACCCGACCACCCGGGCCGGACGCGGAAGCCGGCCCGGTCGGCGGACCGAGGCGGTCCGCGAGCTCCAGCACGAGCCGCTGCGCGCCCTTGCGGCCGATGCCGGGCACCCGCATCAGGGCGGACAGGTCCTCACCGGCCACGGCACGACGCAGCCCGTCCGGAGTGTGCACCGCAAGCATCGCCATCGCGATCCGAGGCCCGACGCCCGACACGGTTTGCAGCATCTCGAACACCTCGCGCTCGTCGGCATCGGCGAACCCGTAGAGGGTGAGCGAGTCCTCACGCACCACCATCGAGGTCTCCAGCCCCGCCGGCTGCCCGACTCGCAACGCTGCGAGCGTCGCGGGCGTCGCCTGCACGAGGTATCCGAGCCCGCCGACCTCGATCACGACGCTGTCGAGCGAGACGGCTTGCACATTGCCGCGCACCGATGCGATCACTGGGCGCCCCCGGGGTAGCCGAACATGTGTACGAACAGAACCGTACCGGCGGGGCGCGGCCCGCTCCAGCACGACGCGCCGAGGCCGCTACGGTCGCCGGGTTGCCCGCTCGGCCTCGGCCCACGCGCGTTGTGCGGCGGTCGGCCCGGTCGCGCCCGGGGTCGCCGCTCCGGGCGCCGCCCGCCACAGGTGGCAGATCGCGATCGCGAGCGCGTCAGCGGCGTCTGCGGGCTTCGGGACCTCCGGCAGCCCAAGGATGCGAGCCACCATCGCCTGTACCTGCGCCTTGTCTGCCCGGCCCGAGCCGGACACGGCGGCCTTGACCTCGGTCGGCGTGTGGACGGCCACCGGGATGCCCCGCCGGGCCGCCGCGAGGATGGCGACACCCATCACCTGGGAGGTGCCCATCACGGTGTGCAGGTTCCGCTGTGCGAATACCTGTTCCACGGCGACGGCGTCCGGCTGGTACCGGTCCAGCCACTCGTCGAGCTCGGTGGCGATGTGCAACAGCCGGTCCGCGAGGGCCGCGCCGTGCGGGGTGCGGCTGACGCCGACATCCACCAGCACGACGCGTCGCGACGGCCGCGAGTCGACGACCCCGAGCCCGCAGCGGGTCAGGCCCGGGTCGACACCGAGGACGCGCACTGTCCGACCGGCGCGGTGCTACTCGGTGTCGAGGGCCGCGAGGACCTCGTCCGAGGCGTCGAAGTTCGCGAACACGTTCTGCACGTCGTCGCTGTCCTCGAGGGCGTCGATCAACCGGAAGATCTTCCGGGCGCCATCCTCGTCGACCTCGATCTGGGTCGCCGGGACGAACTGGGCCTCGGCGGAGTCATAGTCGATCCCGGCCGCCTGGAGCGCCGTCCGCACCGCGACAAGGTCGGTGGCCTCGGAGATCACCTCGAAGAAGTCGCCGAGGTCGTTGACCTCTTCCGCGCCGGCGTCGAGCACCGCATCGAGGACGTCGTCCTCGGTGAGCGCACCCTCCTTGGTCACCAGGATCACGCCCTTGCGCGCGAACAGGTATGCCACCGATCCGGGGTCCGCGAGCGAGCCGCCGTTCCGGGTGAAGGCCACCCGAACGTCGGACGCCGCGCGGTTGCGGTTGTCGGTCAGGCACTCGACGAGCATGGCGACGCCGCCGGGGCCGTAGCCCTCGTAGGTGATCGCCTGGTAGTCGGCGCCGCCGGCCTCCTGGCCGGAGCCACGCTTGAGGGCGCGATCGATGTTGTCGTTCGGGACCGAGGACTTCTTGGCCTTCTGGACGGCGTCGAACAGGGTCGGGTTGCCGGCCAGGTCACCGCCGCCGCTGCGCGCCGCCACCTCGATGTTCTTGACGAGCTTCGCGAAGAGCTTCCCGCGCTTGGCGTCGACCACGGCCTTCTTGTGCTTGGTGGTGGCCCACTTGGAGTGACCCGACATCTGTGTACGACTCCCCTAGCTGTTCTCGCGGACGATCTCGACGAACACGCGGTGGACGCGATCGTCGTCGGTGATCTCCGGGTGGAACGACGTGGCGATGACATTGCGGTCCCGCACCGCGACGATCCTACCGGCGGCCGGACCAGCACTCACGGTGCCGAGCACCTCGGCGCGCGGCCCAACGCTCTCCACCCACGGGGCGCGGATGAAGACAGCGTGCAGCGGCGCGCCCTCCACGCCCTCGATCAGCAGGTCCGCCTCGAAGGAGTCGACCTGCCGCCCGAAGGCGTTCCGGCGGACCGTCACGTCGAGGCCGCCGAGGGTTTGCTGGCCCTCGATCCCGTCCAGCACGCGGTCCGCGAGCAGGATCATCCCGGCGCACGAGCCGTACGCCGGCAGTCCCGCGCGGATCGCCCGCTGGAGCGGATCGAAGAGGTCGAAGGCGCGCAACAGCTTGTCGATCGTCGTCGACTCCCCGCCGGGGATGACGATGCCGTCCACGGCCGCCAGCTCACGCTCCCGGCGGACCGGGACCGCGCTCACGCCGCAGCGCTCGAGCATCCGCGCGTGCTCGCGCACGTCGCCCTGCAGAGCCAGCACGCCGACGGTAGGAGCCACGAGCGGTGATTCTACGGTGCGCGTGGGGCGTCGCGGACGGCGTCGTCCGAGCCGGACGGCTGCACCACGGCGCCCGGTGCCGAGCAGCGTTGGACGAGGCCCGCGAGCCGGGTCAACCCCCCCAGGAGCGCGGACCGTTCGCTCGCGAGAGAGACGCGAATCTTGCGAACCAGCGGCAGGCCGCGGCTCTTCAGCGCCGCCCCTCAGGCAGGTGCCGCACTGTCCCGTCCCAGCCGCCGACGAGCCCGCGCACGAGATCGGCCAAGGCATTCGGGAAGACCTCCTCGGTGACCATCCCGAGGGCATCCAGCTCCCACCAGCACAGCTCATCGAGCACGTCGAGCTCGATGTCGGTCCAGCCGTCACGGCTCAGTCCCGCGACGTCCACGGCATCGGTCCGAGCGAGGTAGAACTCCTCGTACTGTCGGCAGTGCTCGGCGTAGAAGTCGAAGACCGCCGAGCGGGTGAAGACGGGGCCGATCAGGGTGTCGGGTTCAAGCACGACTCCCGTCTCCTCACGCACCTCACGCACGGCCGCGGCGCGGGCGTCCTCGCCGGCATCGATGCCTCCGCCGATCGTGAACCACCAGTGCCGTTCGGGCCGGTCGACATCGTGCCCGCGCATCAGCAGCACGCGGTCGGACCGGTCGAGCAGGATCACCCGAGCGGCCCGGCGGAACCGCAGACCGTCGGCACCTGGCACCCACTCCGGTCCGAGATTCAGCGCGCGTCCGCGGGCTGCTGGTGCCCGCTCGTCCACCGGCTCGTCGGCCGGGCCCGACGTCACCAGCCGCGGTCGGCCAGGCGGTGCGACACTGGCAGGTCGGCGACGTTGATGCCCACCATGGCCTCGCCCAGCCCGCGCGACACCGAGGCGATCACGCCCGGGTCGTCGAAGAAGGTCGTGGCCTTGACGATCGCAACCGCGCGCTCGGCCGGGTTCCCGGACTTGAAGATCCCGGAGCCGACAAACACGCCCTCGGCGCCGAGCTGCATCATCATCGCGGCGTCGGACGGGGTGGCGATGCCGCCGGCGGTGAACATCACGACCGGGAGCTTGCCGGTCTTCGCGACCTCGACGACGAGCTCGTACGGCGCCTGCAGCTCCTTCGCGGCGAGGTAAAGCTCCTCCTCGGGGAGCGAGGTCAAGCGCCGGATCTCGTCCCGGAGGGTGCGCATGTGCGTGGTGGCGTTCGAGACGTCGCCGGTTCCGGCCTCGCCCTTGGAGCGGATCATCGCGGCACCCTCGCTGATCCGCCGCAGCGCCTCTCCCAGGTTGGTCGCACCGCACACGAACGGCACCGTGAACGCCCACTTGTCGATGTGGTGCGTAGTCGGCCGGGGTCAGCACCTCGGACTCGTCGATGTAGTCGACGCCGAGCGACTGGAGGACCTGCGCCTCGACGAAGTGCCCGATGCGTGCCTTGGCCATCACCGGGATCGAGACGGCAGCGATGATGCCGTCGATCAGATCCGGGTCGCTCATCCGGGCAACGCCGCCCTGGGCGCGGATGTCTGCGGGCACCCGCTCGAGAGCCATCACGGCTACCGCCCCGGCGTCCTCGGCGATCTTCGCGTGGTCGGCGGTGACCACATCCATGATCACGCCGCCCTTGAGCATCTCGGCCATGCCGCGCTTGACCTTGGCAGTGCCGACGACGGGCTGGTTGTTCTCGATGGTCACAAAGGCCTCGCTCATCCGGATGACAGGGATTGGGCCGCGACGCAGCGGCATGCCGTCATCGTAGTCCGCACTCGCTACTGGCGTGAGGCCGGCGCCGACTTGCCGAGGGCGTCGGGCCAGGCATCGTCGATCTCGAAGGTCTCCGGCATAGCGGCGTGCCCGGCGATCCGAAGCCAGCGCACCAGCGTCTTGCGCCGGACCCGGCGCGCCTGGGTCACGGCCTCGTTGTGGAACCGACGGGCGAGATGCACCCGGTACCAGGCGCCGGCCAGCTCGTCGAGCAGCTCCGGCCCGCTCGCCATCGCATGCATCCGTTCGACGTCCTCAGGGCCCCCGAGAGCCGCACGGACCGTGCGCGAGAGATCGCTCTCGATCTCCTCACGTGTGACGTACCGCGCGCCGACACCCTCGTCAGCGGCGCCCGACGGGACGACCTCCTCCACCAGGAGTGCGAGGTCGGGCGGGACCACCACCATCGCCGGGCTGTCCCCACCGGCCGCAGCGAGGGACGACCACGCCGCATCGGCGACCAGCACCGAGCTCACCGGATCCATCAGCTCCGAAGACGCGAGCTCGGCCGCGACCATCGCGCGGCGCACCAGCTGGTGGTCGAGCGCCACCCGCGAGGCGGCCACCTTGCGGTGCAGCCGGTCCATCCGCGAGGTCGCGACCCACACCCACCAGCCGAACAGCAGCACGATCA
>JGI24137J36423_1000060_pt1 | contig 20838 bp, 19 predicted proteins | sample BarGraNGADG00311_FD_36423 | JGI IMG/M metagenome (IMG submission 36423) | reverse complement strand
TTGAACGCGCCGAAGGCGTTCTCAATCTGCCAGCGGGCGTGGTAAAACTCGGCCAGTTCCGCGGCGGGGGCTGACTCGACGTCCAGCAGGGTGCTCAGCAGGGCGAAGACCTCGGTCGGGGTGCCGTCGGCCGCCAGCAGGTGGTACTCCACGACCCGCACGACGATCGGAGCCGCGCCGGCCCGGGCCGCCTTCTTGGGCGGGGCCAAGGCGGACAGGTAGCTGCCGTCGGCCAAGACCGTGCCCACGGGCAACGGGAAACTCGACTCGACCCTCCACAGCAGGTCCGCACCGGTCGCCGCGGCCTGGCCCCAGAGGTCATAGCCCGGGAAGTTGCGGTCAGCCAAGACCAGCATTCCCTTACCCAGCAACCCAAGTAGCTCCAATGTCAGCGCCTTCTCCGAGGTGGCATAGCTACCCACCCTCGCGGCGATCAGCGCCCGGGTGCCGCACTCGGCCAAAGCAACTACCCGCATCTTGGGGAACCCGCCACGCATCGCGGCGCCGGACTCATCAGCGGTGCCCGGACCGCCGAAGCGAGCCCAGTTCGCCGCCGTGTCCTGCACGTCCAATGTCGTGCCGTCCACGCTGAGCACCCGCCTGCCCCGCCAGAAGCCCCCCGGGGTGTCCGCCGAAGCCATCGGGCCGGCGACCGCCTCGAACAGCAACCGCAACGGGGCCGGGCCCAGCCGGCCCCGGGCCCGAGACAACGCCTCCTCCGAGGGCACCACCACCGCGACTCCCCGAGCGGCCCACGTCAACGTCCCAGCCAGCTTGCGCATCACCCGCCCGCCGCCCATATCCATGAACAACGCCAACGCCAGCACGTAGTACACGACCAGCCACGACGGGAGCATCCGTGTCCGTTTCTCCCGTGCCCTGGCCGCCTCAACGACCGCTTCGACCGTTGCCCGCGGGAACGCCCGCGCCAACAGCCCTACCGAGATCCGGTCCTCAAGACCGTCCTCGTCCCGCACCACTTGCTGTCCCGCACGACACATGCACCCAAATTACACCCGTTTGACCTTAAGTTGAAGGTATCGACACCTCACCTGGTCCCATCGACTCCAAGGCACTGCCCAACCTCCGTTGAACTCATTGAGCGTTTGGTGTATCCCTCGCCGACCTTTCGGTACCCATAGAGCACGTCCAGGTCGACGAGGCCCACAAAGCGCAACCCATTGAAATCCCGATCGAGGAGATCCCTTACCGCTTCGCCATGCGTCTACTCATTCCCGGCCGCGGCATTCATGAATCGTCTTTGATATGTTACGACCTGGCTCGTTGAAGTGAATCGTGCCAAGTAACCGGGTTCGGCAGTGATCACCAACTTGTCGTGCATGTCCCGGAACTCCGGCCCAGCCATGAGCTTGTCGATGTCCGGGTAATTATGCGGGCCATCCATCGAGCACACGATGAGCCGAGTGTCGGGCAGATTACAATTTCGCAAGCAACGAAGATTGTGACGCATCTGGTCAAGACCATCGCTGCCTTCGGCGTCATCGAAATGACGGTAAACAAGCAGATCCTCAGCGAAAGTCAACACGTCCAGAAGAGGAGTATCCAGCTCCTTCTTAGTGAAGTAGTCAGCTTCACAAAGGAAAGTACGCAGGTCAACGAGATACGACTGCAAACCGGTGGCCCGGAACGCCGCCAGATAACCCTTGATAGCTTGGCTGTGGCCCATCCGCTGACGCAGAAACGTGTTGATGAAGTAGGGTTTCGCCTGGAGTGCCATCTGAGTCTGGAAGGGCTCAAACATCAACGTGTAGTTGACCCGGAAGCCGGCGTCGTGCAGCTTGAGTGCCAATTCATGACTGTGGAACCCTGCTTCAGACGACACGTCGCGATAGCTGGCTGTGAGCTTCTTGTCGCCCTCGAGAAGTTCGTGGACGTTACTTGCAGTGACCGAGCCGGTGTGTGGAACCTTGATGACCATTCGGTAGTCAGTCAGCATCTCACGAAACTTCAGGGCCTCTTCAAGTACCCTGTTGAAGTCAGCATCGAAGGGGTTGTTCAGCTCTACGCTGATGTCAGCCCCGGGACCGAGAATACTCCCGAGCTCCCCCATGACTTCGTCACGGGTGGTGAACTTGCGCCCGACGTTGGCCGTCTCATTATTAATGAAAAGATCGTAGATGATACCCGGATTACAGGTTAGATTAGCAAGCAGGGGCGCAATGGATGCCACCTCGTAGGGGTTGGCGCTGTCCGCGGAGAAAAGGACTTCGGTCGCTCGGCGCAGGCCATTTCGATCATAGGAAATGTCACGCTGAAGGTCGACCCGAAGAACTTGCCCATCCAAGGTTAGTACATGCTTGAAGCCTGCTGGAGTGCCATCGGCCTCCGGAAACGTCTTNAGAACGTCCTTGAAGCGTTCGGTAACACCGACATGCGTGGCCGTGTCCTTGAAGAATTGATGCTCCTCAGGTGTCAGTGGGGTATTCGACACTCGCCAAACTNCGCTGGCGTCATCACGGGCGGCAGGCAGTGCGAGCGAACTCAGNGTAAGTTCCATCATGTCAATAGATCCTTTCTTAGGCGTTCTTGGCCTGGTGCACGACGTAGGCCTCGGTGATCTCACACGCCGATCGAGTACCGACCAAGTCGCAGTTGAAGTTCTCAAAGATGAACATCACGGCCGCGAGGGCGAAGGTGCGGGGAACACCAGAAACCTTGATACGCGTATCACCGGACAAATGGTCGTGCATAGCCTGCACCTGAGGCATGTCTGGGAAAGCCTGGGTTCCGCTTGCGGTCTTCGCGTAGTTGAGTCCGGATTCGCAGATGATGTCGGTCAGACACCCAATCTGATCCTGGTCCAGGAACCCGACCTCAAGAATAAGCTTGGAGACGACATTTGCTTCCCGACACATGCGGCCGAGCTGCTCGGTCTCCTTGGCGATGTAGTCCCAATCGCCGTCAAGCACCTTTCCGATATTCGTGACCATGTCAACCGCTGACGCGCCGACACCGATCATTTCTTCAACCTCCCTCAGCTTGGTGGCTGTGGTATTTGCACCGTGCGGGAACGCGGCAACTGCCGATGCGCGTACCGGGGTGCCCAGGGCTTCAAACTTTTCGTTGGCATAGCCAACCCAGCATGGTTGCACATTCATGGAACGCACGCCGTACTCGGCAGCGTCCACGACACCCTTGTCGATGTCCGCACGGACGAGGTTGGGCGAGAGCAGGGCGAGATCGAACTGATTCGCGAACTGGGCCTTGGTAAGGCTAAGCATTATGGAACCTTTCGTTGTGGACAACGATGTGCCCGTAGAAGCGTTACTGCCAATGCAAGACCCTGATATATGAACAGAGTCAACGACATGACGCATGGTATCTACATTGAACTGTCAACTATTTAGGGGTTTTTGCTTTAGTGGGCATCACCTTACGCCAGATCCCAGGGCCCCGGCAAAGTCGTGGAGGTAGGGCTGTGACCTGCGTGTTTGTGGTGTGACACGCCGGGTGGGTTGAGGTGCGGGCGTGGGCTGCGCGGTGAGGATGGAAGTTCTCATGCCGCCAACCGCACCGGAGCACCACGCCCGCTATGTCATCTTCGCCTGCCGCGCCCTGCCCCGTCGAGTCGACCCGGCTCGCCCGCCCTGGTCTGCTCGAGCTCCTCGAGCAGGTGTCCGATCCGCGGTCGCGCCGCGGGGTGCGCCACCGGTTCGTGGTGATCGTGGCGGTCGCGTTGAGCGCGGTGCTGGCCGGGGCCCGCTCGTTCACCGCGATCGGGGAATGGGTGGCCGACGCCGATGTCTGCGTGTTGTCGAAGCTGGGCATCGCGGCGACGCGCCGCCCGTGCGAGGCCACGATCCGCCGGGCGCTGGCCCGCNTGGATGGCGAGCAGCTCGACGCGGTCCTGGGCGCGTGGATGCGCACCCGGATCGGGGTCCTGGGTGGTCGNCGCGTCNTCGCGATCGACGGCAAGACGGTCCGGGGCGCCAGGGCCGGCGGTCAGGTCGCCCCGCATCTGGTCGCGGCCCTGGACCACGGCCTGGGGGTCGTGCTGGGGCAGGTGCAGGTCGCGGCCAAGAGCAACGAGATCCCCGCACTACGGACCCTGCTGGAAGCGTTTGACCTGGTCGGGGCCGTGATCACCGCCGATGCGATGCACACCCAGACCGCGACCGCGGCCTACATCGTCGGCCGGGGCGGGCACTACGTGTTCACCGTGAAGGGCAACCAGCCCGGCCTGTTCGCCCGGTGCAAGACCCTGCCGTGGGCGAAGATCCGCGCCGCGTCGGCCGTCGAGGTCGGGCACGGGCGGCGGGTGCGGCGCACGATCAAAGTCGCNGCNGCGCCCGNACTNCTGGACTTCGCCGGCGCGGTCCAGGTTGCCCAGATCCGCCGCACCCGGACCCTGGCCGGGAAGAAGAGCGTGGAAGTGGTCTACATCATCACCTCGATGCCCTCGCACGAGGCGTCGGCGCTGCAGATCGCAGCGTGGGTGCAGGGACACTGGGGCATCGAGAACAAGCTGCACTGGGTCCGCGACGTCATCTTCGACGAAGACCGCTCCAGCGTCCGCACGGGCAACGCACCCCGGGTCATGGCCACCTTGCGCTCCACCGCGATCAGCGTCCTACGCCTGACCGGGACCACGAGCATCGCCCGCGCGACCCGACATCACGCCCGCGACGCCCACCGCCCCGTCGAACTACTCCTGACCTGCTAAAACACGACTTTGCCGGGGCCCTGGGTAGTCGACCCCGGCCGTGGGTGCGTTCACCATGACCATCCCGGCGCGCGAGTGCCGCTTGAAGTGCGTGGCGTGGGCCAGTGAGGTCGTGCAGATCCCCGCGAACAGCCCGAACTCGGTGTCGTTCGCCAGGCTCAGGGCGTGGTCGTAGTCTTCGGCGCGGATGACGGACGCGATCGGTCCGAAGACCTCCTCTCGGCTGATCGTGTGCTTCTGGCCCGGGTCGAGTACCACTGCCGGGCTGAGGAAGTAGCCGTCGGTGTCCTGCTCGACCGGCCCCGCGCCGATGACCTCGGCGCCCTCGTCCCTGGCCTGCTGGAGGTAGCGCAGGTCCTTCGCGAGCTGCTCCTCGCTGACGACCGGGCCGATGACCGTGTCCTCCGCAAGGGCGTGCCCGACCTTCAGCCCCGACAGGCGCGCTGCTAAGGCTTCGACGAAGGCGTCGTGGATGTCCTCGGTGACGATGACGCGTGAGGATGCCGTGCAGCGCTGCCCGGTGGAGAAGTACGAGCCGTTGACGACGGTCTCCACGGCGGTCGGGAGGTCGGCGTCCCCGAGGACGACCACTGGGTCCTTGCCGCCCATCTCGCACTGGACGCGGATGCCTTTCTCGGCGGCCTGGACCGCGATGCGGTGTCCGGTCGCGACGGATCCGGTGAAGGAAACGGCGTCGAGGCGACCGCTGTCGNTCAGGGCGGCGCCAACCTCGCTGCCCTTGCCCATCACGACGTTGAGCAGGCCGGGCGGTAGCCCGGCCTCGGTGAGCATGGAGGCGAGCTCCCAGGTGCAGCCTGGTGCGATCTCGGCCNGCTTGACGATCACCGTGTTGCCGTAGGCCAGTGCGGGCGCGATCTTCCACGCAGGTATGGCGATGGGGAAGTTCCAGGGGGTGATTGCGGCGATGACTCCGACCGGCTCGTGCGTCATCTCCACGGTCAGTCCCGGACGGGTGGATTCCAGGGTCTCGCCGGAGTTGCGGATCGCCTCGCCGGCGAAGAACTTGAACAGCTGGGAGGCGCGCACGACCTCGCGCTTGCCCTCCTCCCGGGCGAGGAGTCGTGCCAGCTCGTCAGCGCCTTGCGCGAGCCCACGGCGTCGAGAACGTCGAAGCGCTGCTGTATCGGTGATGTCGACCAGGAGCCGAAGGCGTCATGGGCCGCGTCGAGGGCGGTCGCGGCGGTGGCGGCATCGCCTTGGGCATAGCGACCGACGACATCGGTGATGTCGGAGGGGTTGATGTTGTCGGTGGCCGCAGTCTCGGTGACGAGCTCACCGCCGATGAAGTGTCCCTTGATGTGGCTGTTCGCGCTCACTGTGCGTGCTCCTGCGTAGTAGCGGTGTTCTGCGGTGCGAGCAGGGGCAGCTCGAGAGGGAAGGTGAAGGTGCCGGCACTCCCGTCCTGCCACCCGAAGACGACCTCCTCCGCGATGTCTATGAAGAGGCCGTTCTCGACGACCCCGGGGATCTCGTTCAGCTCGACCGTCAGGTCGGCGATGTCGTGGGCGGTCTCGAGGCTCACGTCGAAGATGAAGTTGCCGTTGTCTGTGATCACGGGCCGCCCGTCACGTTCGCGGCGCGCCAGGGGGAGGTCGTCGGGGTAGTTGTGGGCGATAAGGAGGCGGCGGATCGCTTTCGCCGTTGTCCCCCAAGAGAACTGCACCACCTCGATGGGCAACGGGAAGGCGCCGAGGGTCGGCACCGCCTTGGTGTTGTCAGCAACGACAACCATCTTCGCGCTAGCCCGGGCGACGAGCTTCTCCCAGAGCAGGCAGGCCCCTCCGCCCTTGATCATCGCTCCGGTCGGGTCTATCTCGTCGGGGCCATCGACACACACGTCGAGCTCTTCCAGGTCATCGAGGTCGACAAGGGTGATACCCAGCTCGAGCGCAAGTTCGCGGGTAGCGGTCGAGGTGGGGACGCCGACGACGTCAAGCCCGTCGTGAACCAGGTCTCCAAGCGCCCGAACGAAGTAGTGGGACGTCGTCCCCGAGCCAAGGCCCAGACGTGCGCCGTCGAAGCAGTACGTGCGAGCAGCGAAGCGACCTGCGGCAAGCTTCGCGCGATCTTGCGGGCTACGAGTTTCGATCGTTGGGGATGTCATGGGTGCTCCTGCAGCGTTGTGATTGGACTGGTGGCAGACTCGACGCCAGTGAGGACGGCGAGTTGCCGGAACGGGCTCAGCCGGCAGCCGGTCACCTCTGAAGGGGCCCACTCGACCGCACGAAAGTCAATCCCGGCGGCCTGGGCGCATTGCTGGTCGATCGTCGAGTCTCCGACGAAGACCCCTTTGTCCGGATCCTGTCCCAACTCCTCGAAGGTGGCGCGGAGGTGCTGTGGGTGTGGCTTGCTCGTGGTGAGACGGTCTCCGCCAACCACCGAGGCGAAGTGCTGGGAGATGCCGAGGCCCTTGAGAACTTGGTGCGCGATCTGCTCGTTCTTGTTCGTGCACACTCCCAGGGGCAGACCGCGCTCGCTGAGGATCTGCAAAGTTTCGGCCACGCCCTCGAAGAGGACTGAGTCGATGACGGGATGGCGACGGTAGGCATAGAGGTAGGCCGGAATCACTTCCTCGACGATGGCATCGTCGGCGGTATGCCTGAGACCCGGATGGCTTCCTCGACAAGCCGACGCACCCCTTCCCCGAGCCGTGGCACGACCTGTCCTGCGGTGAGTTCGTGCCCTCCGCGAGCCGTGAGGACCCGGTTGAGCGCTGCGGCTATGTCGTGGCTGGAATCGACCAGGGTGCCCGTCGAGGTCAAACACCACGCTTGCGTATACGTTCATGAGGAAGCCTGTCGGTGGCGGGGTGTGTTCAGGGCGGGGTAGAGGCAGCGCCACTGCTCGTAGAGGTCGTCGTAGATGCGGGTGTTCTCTGCGTGGGGCTCGACGGTCCCTGTCACTTGGATGTTCCCAAGGGCCTCAGCGATGTCGGACCAGCCACCGGTGCCCACTCCGGCGAGGAGTGCGGCTCCGAAGGCGGCTCCTTGCTCACCACCGGTGACTGAACTCAGAGGTGTAGCGAGGATGTCTGCCAAGGTTTGGAGCCAGATCGGATGAACCGAGGCCCCGCCGGAAACGCGCACGTCCCCGGTGGCCAGGCCGAGGTCGGTGAAGATGTCTCGGGTCTGCCGAAGGTTGAGCAAGGCGCCCTCGATGGCCGCACGGGTCATGTCGCTGATGTCGTGTCGCAGGTCGAGGCCGATCCAGGCGGCGCGGGCGTGGGGGTCCACGTGCGGACACCGCTCACCGACGAGGTAGGGCAGGAAGCGCAGGCCGCGCGCGCCGACCGGGGAGCGTTGCGCGAGCTCTCCGAGCAGCGCGATGTCCGGCGGCTGACCGGTGAGCGGGGCGAGGGCCTGCCGCCACCAGTNCAGCGTGCCACCGGCAGACAGCGAGACCCCCATGATGTGCCAACGGTCGGGTGCGTTGCCGCAGGAGACCTGGACTCTTCCGCCCGCGTTCTCTGGGCACGAGTCCGCTGCCGCGGCAACGATCCCCGCGGTGCCCAGCGTCACCCCGAGCAGCCCGGGGGACTCGATGCCCATGGCCGTCGTCTGGAGGACGGAGTCCCCACCGCCGCCGACCACGGGGGTGCCGACAGGCACCCCAAGGAGTGCCGCGGCGTCGCTGGTCACCCGTCCGGTGACTTCGCAGGACTCGGTCACCGGGGGGAGCAGGTCTTGGGGCAGGTCGAGCGCCGCGAGCAGCTCGGAGCTCCATCGTCGGGCGCGTACGTCCAGCAGTCCCGTGCCGGAGGCGTCCGAGACCTCGGTGACGCGATCACCCGTCATCTGGAAGCGGAGGTAGTCCTTGGGGTTGAGGACGACGTCGGTCTTGGCGTAGGTTTCCGGCTCGTGCGATCGCAGCCAGAGGATCTTCCCCATCGTGTATCCGGGCAAGGCTGCGTTGTTCGTTAGCCCGAGCAGTGCGTCGAGGCCGCCGACCTTCTCGAGGATCCAGTCGCACTCGTCACCGTTGCGGTTGTCGTTCCACAGGATTGCGTCGCGTAGCACCCTGCCATCCGTGTCGAGGGCCACCAGTCCGTGCATCTGTCCGGTGAGACCGATCCCGGCGACGGATCGGGCGTCGATCGAGCCTGCGACGGACCGCGCCGCCGCCACCGTGGCGTCCCACCAGTCTTGCGGCCGCTGTTCCACCCAGCCGGGACGGGGGGAGTGCAGCGGGTAGGGCAGGGACTCGGTGGCGAGCACAGCGCCGGCGCCGTCGACCGCGACTATCTTGACGCCGCTGGTGCCGATGTCGATGCCGAGCCAGGTGCCGCTCATCGTGCGTACTGGATGCGCAGGGGCTTTAGCTGCAGATAGCCCCGCAGTCCCTCCCGGCCGTGCTCGTAGCCCTTCCGGCCGCCGTACGGAGCGTTCATGATTCCGGCGTCCGGGTTGTTCACGGCCACGTTGCCGAAGTCGAGGGCGTGGCCCGATCTCGAAGACCTCCTGCGCGTCTGTGGCGTACAGGTAGGCGGCCAGTCCGGCGCTGCTGCCGCGCTGGCGCAGCTTCGGTCCCAGTTCTCCGGCTTCATGAAGTTCGGCACCGCTGGGCTGCGTGGCGAGACTGGACCGGGCCCGAACCGCGGTAGGTGTCCTGGTACTGCTGGAGTTTGCTGGGCACGACGCACCTTCACAGACGCACCTTCTCAGTTGGTTGCTTGGTCCCACGCTCACGCGCTGTCAGCATCGATGCTGACAGCGGACGAGTTGGACGTCAAGGAGAGGATGCACCGATGGCGATGGCGGAGCCTTCACGCTGACCAGCAAGAGGTTGGGTGCCTTCCGGTGGTCAACCATTTTCTGGACCGGATCGGCCTGAGCCGGGCTCGTGCCCTCGAACTCGGCGAAGATCGCGGCCTGGTCGAGGGTCAGGTCCTTAGCGTCCATCCGGGCACGGGTGGACCCGTTGCCGGCGACGATCAGGGCCGCGTTGACGGTGGCGCTCTTGATCGCGGTGCGCTTAGCGATCTGGGCGGCGCTGACCCCGCACAGCGCCAGTTGCTCGATGCCGTCGCGGACCTCGCGCTCACCTGCATAGGCAAAGGCCGNAAAGAACGCAGGACCCCCCNGCTGCCAGCCACTGTTGCCATCCTGAGCGGATGGATCGCCGAACACGGAGGTCCCGCCGATGCTCCGTTGTTCACGACCACGACCGGGCGTGGGCCAGTGCCTGGGCACCAAAGCGATGTCTTGTTGTGGGCCGAAGCCAAGATCTGCCTCAGATTTGCACTTGTACTGACAGGATGGCAGAATGACGAACCGCACACAGGAGTACGGCAAGCACAAGACTATAACGAGGTCCCGCTCGATGCCGAGTTTCGAAACCCCACCCATCGAGCCCATGCAGATCCGGTTCAACTTTTGCACGTCCGCAGTGCAGCCAGAAGGCCCGGTGCTGACTCGGCGCATGTCTGCCCTGAACGGGCTGTTCGCCCGGGAGGATCTGCGCGCCACCGAGGCATCCGGAGCGGATCCGACCGTCTACTCCGTTGTCTCCTCACCGGTGCCCGAGATCGCGCGAGAGCTGCCCCAGTCGATCACGACAATCCGACCGGGTACCGTCGGCGGCGAGTTCTACATGACCAAGGGCCACCAGCACCCAGACCCCCAGGGCGAGATCTACCTTGGCCTCGGCGGTGTGGGCGGCTTGCTCATGTTCGATGGGCAGCGCAGTGTGTGGATCGACATGGCCGAGGGTGTCATCGGCTACATCCCGCCCGGCTGGGCGCACCGCAGCGTGAATACCGGTGCCGAGGACTACCGTTTCCTCGCCGTCTATCCAGGCTCTGCAGGTCACGACTACAGCTGGGTGCTCGAGCACGGCATGGGACAGCGAGCGTTCTCAGCCTCGACCGGGCATGTCCTGACCCCGTACTCGGCCACGTCCGCATGAGCGGGGGCGCACCCACATGCTGATCGCACACGATCTGGGAACCACCGGTGACAAGGCATCTCTGCATGACGAAACCGGTCACCTGATTGCAGCAGTCACGGAGACCTACCCGACGCACTACGGTCGCGGCGGCGTCGTCGAGCAGGATCCTCAACAATGGTGGGACGCCGTCTGCGCGGCAACTCGGCGCCTTCTGGCCACGACCGGCGTCTCGTCACAACAGATTCTCGGAGTTGGACTGTCCGGTCAGATGATGGGTGTGGTCCTGCTAGACGAGCACGGCGACCCGGTACGACCGTCGCTGATCTGGGCGGACACCCGCAGCGCGCTGCAATGCCGGACCCTGGTGGCATCCATTGGGGCCGAAGAGGGCTACCGCACTCTGGGGCACCGACTGAACCCGACATACTCCCTGAGCAAGCTGATGTGGGTCCGCGACGAGGAGCCCGACACCTTCGCCCGCGCACGCAGAATGTGCCTGGCCAAGGACTTCGTCGTTTCTCGACTCACCGGTGTTCTGGCAACAGACCCCTCCGACGCCTCCAGCACCAACGCTTTCGACCAGCGCCGCGGAACGTGGTCTGAAGAGCTCTTCGCAGCTGCCGACCTACCATCAGCCCTGTTCCCCGAAGTCGTGGACTCGACGACCATCGTCGGCTCTGTGACGACATCCGCAGCTCAGGCGACAGGCCTGGCGGTTGGTACCCCAGTGGTGATGGGCGGTGGGGACGGGCCTATGGCCGCAGTGGGGGCCGGCGTCGTATCCGAGGCCGACGGCGCCTACGTCTATTTGGGCTCCTCCTCCTGGGTTTCGGTCAGTGCTGGCCAGCCTCTGCTTGATCTGCCCGCCATGCGGACCATGACGTTCAACCACGTGGTGCCCGGGCAGTATGTCCCGACCGCCACCATGCAGGCCGGGGGCGGGTCGCTGAGCTGGATCGCTGACCTCCTAGCCGGGTCAGAGGACGTCGGGCGCTTTGACCGCCTGGTCAGTGAGGCCGGCGACGTCGAGGCCTCCGGCGATGACCTTTACTTCCTGCCCCACTTGCTCGGAGAGCGATCACCGTACTGGAACCCCAAGGCGCGCGGCGCATTTGTCGGCCTGGGTCGCCAACACGGGCCGGCACACCTGACCAGGGCCGTTCTTGAAGGCGTTGCCTTCAACCTCGCGACCTGTGTGGCGGCGTTCCGCGAGAACGGCGCCGCAGTGGGCCAAGTCGACGCCATCGGCGGTGGTGCGGCCAGCGACGTATGGCTGCAGATGATGGCCGACATGTGGAGCTGCAAGGTCCGCCGGCGCACCATCGTCGAGGAAGCCAACAGTCTCGGTGCTGCCGTCACCGCGGGGGTCGGGGTCGGTCTGCTGCCTGACTTCTCTGTTGCCCGCACTCTCTCGGAGGTCGTCGCAGAATTCGAGCCCGAACCTCACCGCCACCAGATCTACAGCGCTCAGCATGATCGGTTTCTCGACGCCTACGGTCGACTAGAACCGTGGTTCGGCGGAGGTGCGATGTGAGCGCCCCGCTCGTCCTGGTGACCTCAAGATCCTTCTCGACCGGCAGCGACGACCTCATCGGCCGCCTCAACCAGGCTGGCGCCCGTGTGGTTCGTGGCGCGATTGATCATGACCTGAACACTATCCGCCCGGACCTCGAGCACGCCGTCGCGTGGATCGCCGGGACCGCGCCGGTGACCGCCCAACACTTTGCTGCCGCACCCAAGCTCAGACTCATCGCCCGCTACGGCGTAGGTGTCGACAATGTCGACCGGGATGCAGCCGCCCGCACCGGAGTGAGCCTCACGAACACCCCCGGCGCCAACAGCGACGCCGTGGCCGAACATGCGCTGGCCCTGCTGCTCGCCGCTCTGCGCAGGATCGTGTCGGGTGACCGCAGCGTCCGAGCCCAAGACTGGGCTGTGTTGCGCACCAAGGAAATGCGCAACGTCCAGGTGGGGATCGTGGGTTTCGGCCGCATCGGTCGGGCTCTGACGAGTCGGCTCCTACCTTTCGGGACGAGGGTGCTGGCCTACGATCCGGTCGTGCCTGCCGCCGATATCATCGCCGCGGGCGCCGAGCCGGCCGAACTGCACTCCCTTCCCGCAAGGTGTGACGTGGTATCACTTCACGCCCCAGGTGGAAAGCTCATCATTGACGCGCATTGGCTTCGGGCCGCAACCCCAGAGTTGATCCTGTTGAACACGGCACGCGCGGCGCTGGTCGATGAGGCCGCTGTGGCCGCCGCGCTGAATGAACACAGAATCCGCTGCTACGCGGCCGATGACCTCGGTTCGGGGCACGGCGATGTGAGCAGTCCGCTATTGGCTGCTCCTCTCGCTGACCGGGTCATCGTTACGCCGCATAGTGCGGCTCAGACAGTTGAAGCTGTCGACAACATGGGCTCCGCCTCGACGACGGCGGTCTTGGCCGTACTCGCTGGGACGACCCCTGCGAACGTCATCGCCCCACCATGAGCCGTCCCAGCAACGTCTGAACCCCCATACAGCTTGATCACCAGGAGCCGTCCAATGTCCCAGTCCCAATCCGAGTCCGAGTCCGCAACACTTGCCAAACTGGCAGCGACCGGGATTATTGCCGTCCTTCGCGCCCCAACCACCGAGTCCGCGCTCGGCACGGTCGAAGCCCTCGTCACCGGCGGCATCACCGGAATCGAGGTCACCTACTCGACTCCGGGCGCGGCCATGGTCATCGCTGAGTGCGCGCGTCGCTATGGAACGGACATTCTGCTCGGCGCCGGAACCGTCACGACGGTCGCACAGGCCGAAGAGGCCGCCGATGCTGGTGCTGCGTTCCTGGTCAGCCCGGGCACCGTCCCATCGCTGGCAAATGCCATGCGGGCCACGGGCGCAGCGATCATGCTGGGCGCGATGACACCAACCGAGCTGATGACTGCGGTATCGCTCGGATCGATCGCCGTGAAGATCTTCCCGGCCTCCCTTGGCGGGCCGTCCTATCTGAAATCGCTGCGGGGGCCCTTCCCGGACACCCCTTTGATGCCTACCGGGGGTGTAACCGCCGCAAATCTGTCCGACTGGCTGGATGCCGGGGCCATCGCGGTCGGTGCCGGCGGCGACCTCTGTCCTTCGGCGGTCATCGCGGCCGGCCGGTATGACGAGATCGAGTCGATCGCTCGCGGCTTCGCGGCTGCACTGCGTTCAGCCCGAGGCGCACGATGAGCGACGGCAGCTACATGGGCTTCGTCGGGGTGACCACCGAGCATTCCTCGATCCGCAAGGTCTTCCCGGCGTGGGCCGACACGCTCCAGCTACCCACCCGCGAACTCATCGGCCACGATGTGCCGCTGGGCGCTACCGCTCCCGTCTTCCGCAGTCTGGTGCGGCAGATCGATCATGACCAACTCCATCGCGGCGCACTGGTCACGACCCACAAAGTGAGCGTCTACGACACGGCCAAAGACATGTTCGACGAGCTGGATGATCTCGCCCTCCTCTTCGGTGAGATCTCCTCGATCTTTAAGCGGGGATCGCAACTCTGTGGTTCCGCAAAGGACCCGATCACGGTTCGCCTGGCCTTGGAAGAACTGGTACCGGATGGCCACTTCACAGCAACCGGAGCAGAAGTCCTGTGCCTGGGATCCGGTGGATCCGGTCGAGCCCTGAGCCACCAACTCGGCGTCCGTAATGACCGACCTACCCGGGTCACATGCACGGCGCGAAGCGAGGTGAAGCTCACCCACCTTCGAGATCTGCACGAGCGCGCCGGACTACCGACCTCCCTGTTCCGCTACATCGTGGCTCCCGATACGCACGACACTGACGCCCTTGTCGCGGCTTTACCGCCCGGAAGCCTGGTCGTTAACGCCACCGGACTGGGCAAGGACCGGCCCGGCTCCCCACTGAGCGATCAGGTCAGCTTCCCAGAACATGGCCTGATCTGGGATTTCAACTACCGGGGGTCGCTGGAATTCCTCCATCAGGCTCAGAAGCAGCAGGACGAACAGAATCTTGTGGTAGAGGACGGTTGGCGGTACTTCATCCACGGCTGGACCCAAGTCATCGCCGACGTCTTCCACATCTCGATGCCGTCCGAGACCGTTGTGGAGCTCGGCCTGGTCGCCGCGGCTGTCAGATGACTTCGGTACGCGCAGTACTCGGTGACAAGCCAGCCGGCCAACTCGGCCGGGTCGACTACCACGAGCACCTCTTCCAGGTAAGCCCGCTGTTGCCAGGCGACGAGCTGACCGATGAAGTCACGAGCACTCGTGAAGCAGAGTTGCTCCGCGCATCCGGTTTCCAGAGCATGGTCGATGCGACACCGACGGCACTGGGTCGTGATCCATCCGGACTCGCCCGCATCAGTGCGGCGACCGGACTGAACATTTTGGCCTCGACCGGAGCACACCGCGAGGAACACTACGGCTCCTCGCACTGGCTGCTCGAGAAGACGACGGCCCAGTTGGCAAGACAGTTCACCGCCGACGTCGAACTGGGGATGCCCGAGCGTGACCAGCCCACCGAGGGTCGGCCTGCACTCTCGCCAACCGGCAAGCGGGTCCGTGCCGGCGTCATCAAGACCGGGATCGGCTACTGGTCGATCAGCGCCTTCGAGCACCGCGTTATCGAAGCGGTCGCCGAAGCCCACCTGCAGACGGGGGCGCCCGTGATGGTGCATCTGGAGTACGGCAGCGCGGCGTGGGAGGTCCTAGACCTCCTCGCTAGATCCGGAGTCGAGGCCAGTTCCGTCGTGCTGGCCCACATCGACCGAAACCCTGACCCTGGGCTTCACGCAGAACTCGCCACCCGCGGGGCCTACCTCGGATACGACGGCGCTTCTCGGCACAAGTCATGGCCAGACTCGGTGGTTCTCAACTGCTTGATCGAGGCTGCCCAGCGGGGCGCCCACGAACGAGTCATTCTCGGCGGCGACGTGGCGCGTCGCACACGTTATATCGCTTACGGCGGGATGCCAGGGCTTGCCTACCTAGGCGACAGATTCGTCCCACGGATGATCGAGGCGGGCGGAAACGATCTCGTCCGGATGGTGCTCGAGACCAACCCCCGACGCTGGGCCGCACGATTCTCATAAGGTTCCAAAATCCGACAACTTAACATCCTGTAGTAACAAGCATGTCCTTGCTCATACACGAAAGGGAAACGATGTTGCAGCACAAAGACGGCTCGCGACGTAGCGATGCCAACGAAGAGGTAAGGATTTAGACGTGGCGCTTGACTGGACTGATCTCGATTCTCGCGCCGTTGATGTTGCGCGGATTCTCACTGTGGATGCTGTGGAGAAGGTGGGGAGTGGGCATCCGGGGACACCTGTATCGCTGGCTCCGTTGGCTTATCTGTTGTACCAGAAGGTTATGAACATTGATCCGGCTGATGATATGTGGCTAGGCCGGGACCGTTTCGTCTTGTCGGTGGGGCATGCTTCTTTGTTGCAGTACACCCAGCTGTATCTGGCTGGTTGTGACTTGGAGCTTGATGACATCAAGTCGTTGCGGACGTGGGGTTCGAAGACTCCTGGTCATCCGGAGTTCCATCACACCACGTTCGTGGAGTGCACCACGGGTCCGCTCGGGGCTGGTGTTTCCAATGCGGTGGGCATGGCGATGGCCGCCCGGAGGGAGCGGGGCCTGTTCGACCCGGACGCTGCGGCGGGGGGGTCGCCGTTCGATCGGATGATCTACTGCGTGGTTGGTGATGGTTGCCTGCAAGAGGGGATCTCGAGCGAGGCGTCGTCGTTGGCTGCGACGCAGGACTTGGGTAACTTGATCATGTTCTACGACGATAACCGCATCACCATCGAGGGCGGGACCAACATCTCGTTCACCGAGGACGTCTCGGCCCGCTACGCGGCGTACGGCTGGCACGTGCAGCATGTGGACTGGACCAACGGGGGCACCGAGTACCGGGAGGACATGGACGCCCTCAACGCCGCCATCGAGGAGGCCAAGAGCGTCACGGACAAGCCGTCCTTCATCCGGTTGACCACGGTGATCGGCTGGCCCCTTCCGAACAAGGCCGGTGATCATGCGGTCCACGGCGCCAAGGTCGGGGCCGATGAGATCTCCGCACTGAAGAAGGAACTGGGCTTCCCGGATGAGCCCTTCACCTTCGAGGAGAGCGTCATCGAGCACACCCGTGCCAACATGGCTGAGCGGGGCAAGGTGGCCCGACAGGCCTGGGATGCGAAGTTCGAGTCGTGGCAGATGGCCAACCCTGAGCGCAACGCCCTGCTGGAGAGGGTGCGGGCCCATAAGTTGCCGCAGGACCTGAGCCTGCCCGTCTTCTCCGACGCGAAGATGTCCACGCGCAAGGCCTCTGGTGAGGTGCTGGGTGCGTTGGCTTCGCAGCTGCCCGAGTTGTGGGGTGGCTCCGCCGATCTGGCGGGCTCCAACAACACCACCATGAAAGGGGAGCCGAGTTTCCTGCCCGAGTCGCGGCAGACCCCCGGCTGGCGGGGCAACGAGTATGGCCGCACCCTGCACTTCGGGATCCGCGAACATGCGATGGGCGGCATCGTCAACGGCATCACGCTGTCGGGATTGACGCGCGCTTATGGTGGCACATTCTTCGTGTTTTCCGACTACATGCGCCCCGCTGTGCGTCTGGCGGCCATCATGGGCATTGGCAGCATCTTCGTATGGACGCACGACTCCGTCGGCGTCGGCGAGGACGGCCCGACCCACCAGCCCGTCGAGCACCTCGCCGCGCTGCGGGCCATCCCGAACTTCGACGTGGTGCGCCCCGCCGACGCGAACGAGACGTCGGTGGCTTGGGGCGAGATCCTCCGTCGCAACGACAACCCCGCCGGATTGATCCTGTCGCGGCAGGACCTCCCCAACGTTGAGCGCGGCGAAGAATTCACCTCCGCCGACGGCGTCGCCAACGGCGCCTACGTGTTGCGCGAGGCCTCCGGCGACGTGGCTCTCATCCTCATCGCCACCGGCTCCGAGGTGAGCGTGGCCCTCGATGCGCAGGACGAACTCGAAGCCCAAGGGGTCTCCACACGCGTGGTGTCCATGCCCTGCCAGGAATGGTTCGACACGATGGGTGATGACTACAAGGAATCCGTGCTCCCCGCCGCAGTGACGGCCCGTGTCAGCGTGGAGGCAGGCATCGCCATGGGCTGGGCCAAGTACGTCGGCCAAGCAGGAGCCTCGATCTCGCTGGAGCACTTCGGCGCATCCGCCTCGGCAGCCAAGTGCTTCGAAGAATTCGGCTTCACCAGCGCCCACGTCGCAGAAGTCGCAAGAACCATCCTCTAAACCATTGTTACGATCCTATGAACTAACGTTCCGCACTTCTCGAACGTGTTTCGGCCCCCTATGTTCTGGTCAGGTGTTGGCTGCGTTGTAGATGGTGGCGGGGACGTGGAGGAGGTCAAGAACCTGGTGGTGCAGTGGGGTGAGTTCTGGCTGGAAGGTCTGGACGACGTCGTCGTCGGCTCGTAACTGGTGGCGTTGGAGGTGGGTGAAGATTTCGAGGATGCGTGGTGCGCTGGGGGCGGGGCAGTTGCGTAGCTCGCGGTAGAGCGGGATCCCGGTGAGGCCTTGGGCTTTCATCGAGTTCCGGAATCTCGCGTTCGATGAGGGCTTCGGTGAGCATGGCCAGGAAGTGGCACAGCAGAAGGGCTTCCATCCGGTGCGGGGTCAGCAGGTAGACCGGGGCGACTTCCTGGGGGCCTTTCAGGACGTGGTTGCGTCGTTCGAGGTTGGGTTGGTAGCGGTAGGCGGCCAGGACTTGGGCGGGGTCATGTCGGGGTCGTTGGTGACCAGCGGGAAGCAGCCGTCGGTGGCGGCGTCGTAGGTCACGGCGTGGGTGTCGACGGTGGCGGTGATCGTGAAGAGGGGGCCCTCGGTGCGCCGGTAGCGGGTCGAGGCGCCGGGTCGTCCGCGGTTCTCCTGCCGGTATGTCTCCTGGGTGGACTGCGCGACGGTGAAGCCGACCCAGCGGGACGCGCCGGCCTGGGCCAGCGCGGCGGTGGCCGCGTCGTCGGCGGCGACCCTGGTCTTCAGTCGTGTCTTCGGGCTGCCCAGGTGGGCGGCGACGGCCTCGACGGCGGCCAGGCCTGCTTGGATGCGGGCCGCGCGGGAGGCGCCGTCACGGGCGGCTTTGGCTGAGGAGTGGACCCAGATGACGCGGTACCCATCCTCGCAGGGGGCCGGGGCTTCGAAGGTCCGCCAGATTCTGTCGGGGTCGTCGCGGTGCGGGCCGGGGCAACGCCCAGCCTCTTCCCAGGCCGGGGCGTCGTACGTTCCGACAGGGAGAAGTGCGGTCACGGGGAACGCGGGTCTTGGGCACGGATTGGTCACGAACGCCGACGTCGTGGTTGGCCACAATCTGCCCCGGATAACATCCCGCGAGCCCTTGACGTGCACGGGAGAGTCCGGAAGTGGTCTGTCCTTGCCTCACGAGTCTGGCCGGTCGCCAACTGAAAATCGGAAGGTCGGCGGTTCGACCCCGCCCCTGGCCACCACTCCCCCCCGCAGGTCAGACCCCCTCTGGCCTGCGGTTTTGTCTCTCCGGCGGACCGCGCCCCCTCCCGTTCACCGACCCGGCCACCAGAACCCGCCCGCCTTGCCCTCGAAACGTTGCGTTGACTCAACCCAGCGACGCGCGAACCAGCACTGACTCAGCCCAGCGCCGCCCGAACCAGCACTGACTCAACCCAGCGCCGCGAACCAGCACTGACTCAGCCCAGCGCTGCGCGAACCATCTGCGTGAAGTACTCATGGATGCGGTGGTCCCCGGTGACCTCCGGGTGGAACGAGGTCGCGAGCAGGTTGCCCGACCGGATCGCGACGACCCTGCCAGCAGCCGGCCCGGCCTCGACCGTGGCCAGCACCCGCAGGTCGTCACCGATGTCCTCGACCCAGGGCGCCCGGATGAACACCGCCTTGAACGTGACGGGGTGACCTGGCGGCGGTGTCGTCACTGCGGCGATCGCAGGGATATGCAGGTCCGCCTCGAAGGAGTCCACCTGACGTCCGAAAGCGTTGCGCCGCACCGTGATGTCCAGACCGCCCAACGTCTCCTGGTCCGGCCGGGCGTCGGCGATCCGGTCGGCCAGCATGATCATGCCTGCGCACGACCCGTAGACCGGCATACCCCCGGCGATCCGCTTGCGCAGCGGCTCCTGCAGCTCGAACGCACGAACCAGCTTGTCCATGGTGGTCGACTCCCCGCCCGGGATCACCAGCGCGTCGACGTCGTCCAACTCGCCCGATCGTCGAACACCGACGACCTGTGAGCCAAGGCTGGTCAGCGCCACGATGTGCTCACGCACGTCGCCCTGGACCGCCAGAACGCCGATGCGGATCGGGGAAGGACTCACCCGCCAAGAGTATGCGGCGCCCCCACCACCCCGCGCCACCCCCGTCGCCGCCCCGGGTCTCCGACTATCCGGCCACCGTTAGCCGACCCCGCGCATCGCTCGACGAAGTCGCAATGATCGACCCAAAACTGCCCATCTTGGGTCGATCATTGCGACTTCACGGGCGTTGTTGAGGTGAGACCAGCAAACCGAGCGTCACACGGGTCGGGTAGCTGTACGGGCAGGCGGGGAGCCGTCGGGCTGGGCGCCCGGGCCGGGCGGGTTGGTGGCGGTCGACGGGGTCTGGCTCAGGAAGGGGCTACCAGCCGCGGGTGGAGAGGTGTTGGCCCTCGCCGAGCTCCGCGGCGCTGATGCCCACCATGGCCTCGCCGAGGCCTCGGGAGACCTTGGCGATCACAGCGGGGTCGTCGAAGAACGTCGTCGCCTTGACGATCGCCTCGGCGCGCTGCTCGGGGTTGCCGGACTTGAAGATGCCCGAGCCGACGAACACACCCTCGGCGCCGAGCTGCATCATCATGGCCGCGTCCGACGGGGTCGCGATACCGCCGGCGACGAACATCACCACGGGCAGCCTGCCGGTCTCGGCAACCTCCTTGACCAGCTGGTAGGGGGCCTGCAGCTCCTTGGCCGCGACGTAGAGCTCGTCCTCGCTCATCGAGGACAACCGGCGGATCTCGCCGCTGATCTTGCGCATGTGCATGGTCGCGTTGGAGACGTCGCCGGTGCCGGCCTCACCCTTGGAACGGATCATCGCCGCACCCTCGCTGATCCGGCGCAGGGCCTCACCCAGGTTCGTCGCCCCGCACACGAAGGGGACGGTGAACTTCCACTTGTCGATGTGGTTGGCGTAGTCCGCCGGGGTCAGCACCTCGGACTCGTCGATGTAGTCCACGCCCANNCNCTGCAG
>JGI24137J36423_1000059_pt1 | contig 20991 bp, 20 predicted proteins | sample BarGraNGADG00311_FD_36423 | JGI IMG/M metagenome (IMG submission 36423) | reverse complement strand
GTTACATGGGAAAAAGCCGGATATTCCCGAAAAGATGTTTTTGCTGAACTGACTGATTATTACATCAGTATGACAAAAAGCAGCTTTACGGTTGATTCCGCCCGACTTACACATAATATCTATTTTAAAGAACCGGTTTTAGGATCACTCGAAGACCGGGCAATAAGCTTCACCAGCAGGGAAAAAGCAAATTATCCTCGTTTTGAAACATACACTAAGGAATTCAAGATTAAAAATATATATAAAGGGGTCAATTATGAAGGGGGACTCAATTTTGAAGGAGCCAATGTAAAAGGAACCGGTAAAAATGCTTTTCCTGCGAAGATCACTCTTTTCAGAAATGATACTCTTTATCTTAAAATAAGTTCAAAAGAATTTCTCTTCTCGAAAACAGGCCTGACAAGTCAGGAGGCTGCTATGTCGCTTTATCTTGATAAAGATTCTATCTACCATACCAACCTGGGATTTTCGTATTTTACTGAAACCAGGCAGGTAAACCTGTTCCATACTAATAATCCTGTATCGAAGAGCCCCTATTATGATTCATTTCACAATCTCGACATGTATTTTGAATATCTGTCATGGAATATGAATGATTCGAAAATTATCCTTTCACGTGCAAGAGGTGCCTCACTGGGCCGCGCACAATTTGAATCTGCCTCTTTCTTCAATTCAGAATATTTTTTACAATTAATGGGTCTCGATGATTACCATCCTCTAAACCGTCTGACAAAATTTGCCGAATGGTTTTATTCCCAGACATTTCCGGTTTCTGAATTTGCCAAATGGCTGGACAAATCTGTCGAATCAGTCACAGGTTTGTGCATCGATATGGCCATCAAAGGTTTTGTTTTCTATGATCGTGTAAATAATGAAGTTACCATAAAGAAAAAAACCAAAGATTTTCTCGATTCTTACGGGAAGAAGAAGGACTATGATATTCTGAACATATTGAGTGAAACAAAAGCTCCTGTTGATAATGCAATTCTCAACATGAAAAATTTCAGATTAACTGTAAATGGAGTTACGAGTGTCCTTCTGAGTGATTCCCAGAAGGTTGCAATATATCCGTATGAGAAACAACTTGTAATCGGAAAGAACAGAAGTATCAATTTTGACGGCATAGTTGAAGCTGGTCTGTTTACAGTATATGGTCATGAATTCTCATTCAGTTATGATACTTTTAAGATCAGGCTTCAAAAAATAGATTCAATTAAAATCTCTGTTGAAACTGAAAAGAAGGATAAACTTGGGAATCCGATTATTAAAAATGTAGACAATCTTATTCAACTTGGAGCTGCAGAGCTTTATATCGATAATCCGGATAATAAATCAGGATTAAAAAGCCTTAAACAGTATCCGATTATCAATGCAACAACTTACTCATATATTTTCTATGATAAAATACCAGGTCTCGAAGGTGTATACAAACAAAAAGACTTCTTTTTCAAAGTTGATCCTTTCACTTATGAAAACATAGATCATTATACCAATCAGGATATGAATCTTTCCGGAGAATTTGCAGGAGGAAATATCCTCAAACCAATGAGGCAATATCTTGTAATACAGGAAAACAACTCATTGGGTTTTAATATGACTATTCNACCGGAAGGAATCGAAGTCTATGGAAACAGGGGTATATTATATGAATCTCTTAGCCTGAGCAACAAGGGACTTATCGGAAGCGGTACCTTAAAACACTTAACTTCTACCTCAAAGTCAGAAGAATTCAAATTCTTTCCTGATTCAATGATCACNCGGGCTTCGACTTTTAACCTTGAAAAAGACGGATCCGGACTATACCCTATTCTTTCGGGCCAGGATGTTGCAATTAAATGGCTGACTCAGAAAGATGAATGGATCGCAACTAATTCAACAGGCAAGACTTTTAATATGTTTGGGAATGGAACTATGCTCGATGGCAAATTGTCTCTGTCGCCTGCAAAACTTAACGGGACAGGAATCATTAGCATGCCCGATTCAAGGATCACTTCAAATTTATTCAGTTTTACATCGAATGCTATAAAAGCTGATACTGCAGATTATAATCTGAAATCGACNACCACCAGCGGATACTCCTTTATTGCTGAAAATGCAAATACCGAAATCGATTTTGNTACAAANCTGACACATTTCAGGTTGAATACTGATTCTTCAGTAGTGAAATTTCCTGAAATTCAGTATATCTGTACAATGACTGATTTTACATACAACATGGAAGACAGGGTGCTTAATATGGAGCAAAAAGGGAAGTCGAGTACTGCCTTATTAACTGTTGATAAGCTTCTGAAGCTCGACTTTGCCCAACTTGATAAACCAACCTTCTTTGCTACAAATAATTTATCTGACACGGTAGCTTTTACATCTTGGAAAGGAAGCTATCACCTTGATCAGGAATACATTGAAGCGGAAAACATAAATTATATTCATAGTGCTGATGCACTCATTCAACCTGAAAACGGTAAGATAGTAATCAACCGGAGAGCAAAGATCCAGCAGATGCAGAATGCTATTATTGCTGTGAATAACAAGCATATATTACATTCGGCAAAAATTGACATTGAATCAACCAAACGGTATACCGGCAGTGCCATTTACGACTATATTGATGAAAACAAGGCAATACAGTTTATTAATTTTCCGGTATTGGCAGTTGATACATCAACAACAAACGCCAGAGGCTACATACCTGCTTCCCAAAAATTCATGTTAAGCCCTGCATTCTCCTTTGCCGGTGATGTTGCTCTGTCAGCAAGGGCTGATCTTCTCGCCTTTACGGGTGCCGCAGGAGTATTACATAATTGCAGCACAATTAAAAGCTACAATATTAAGTTCAAATCAACTATCGATCCGAAAAATGTTATGATCCCCGTCAGCGATAAACCCAGGGATATCAATGATAATCTTGTTTTTTCAGGATCGTATATAAATACCGATTCCATCCATATTTATCCGACATTCCTTTCAGAACAAAAATCCTGGGCCGATGTAGCACTGGTTAATTCAAATGGTTGGTTATATTATGAGAAAAGCAAAGGACGGTATTTGATTGCTTCCCGTGAAAAGCTGGCTGATCCTGCTCTGCCTGGTAATTTGATTGCTTTCGACAAGAACTTCTGCGTACTGTCGGGAGAGGGAAATATTAATTTAGGTGCGAAACTTGACCTGGTTAAATTTACCAGTTCGGGCAAAGTAATTCACGCTCTTGATTCAGGTAAAATTGACATAAATGCGATACTTGCTCTGGATTTCCATTTCTCCGCTGAAGCTCTCAGGGTCATGGCTGATGAGATAAGACTGATGCCTTCCCTTAAACCTGTAAATCTGAATACCGATCTGAATAACAAGGGAATGAAAGATCTTTTGGGAGAAAATGTTGCAGCACAATTAAAGGAAGAGATGGATCTGTTTGGCTCCACCAAAAACCTGCCGAAAGAGTTTACTTTCGAACTTCTTCTTAATGATGTAAAACTATTCTGGAACGAAGCCACTTCATCGTTTCGGTCGCGCGGCAAAATCGGTATCGGATTCATTGGTCCGCAACCTGTAAATGTTTATGTTGACGGTTATATTGAAATTCAGCGCAGACGGTCGGGCGATATGATCGATATCTACCTGAAAGCTGATCAAGCCACATGGTACTATTTCTCATATTTCAAAGGTGTTATGATGACACAGTCGGGTAATAACAACTACAACACAATTATTGCCAAGACTAAGCTTAATGAAAGAAAACATTCCGAGTCTACTACAAAAGTACCTTATACGTATATGATCGCAGTTGAAGACCGGCTTGGCAAGTTTCTTCAGAGGATGTCGGATGATAAACCCGAAGATAATTCCGGAAACCTTGATGGACTTATAAAGTGATCTTGCCCCTCTCTCCCAGCTCGATCAGTTCAAGGTCATGGATCCTTTTTCCATCAATCTGAAACCTCATCATTGTCATATATTTATGAAAACCATTATATCCTGCTGCACCGGGATTCATATATAAAAATCGGGCTTTTTTATCATACATAACCTTCGCTACATGCGAATGCCCGCAAATGAAAAGATCAGGAGGGTTTTTACTTAAAGCTGCTGATACTTTCCGGTCATAATGCCCGGGTGTTCCTCCAATATGGGTGAGCCATACCCTGATTTCATCAACCATAAAAATCAAATTTTCTTTATAAACTGATCTTACGAGAGCATCGTCTATATTGCCGTATACAGCTTTCAAAGGTTTGAACCCTGCAAGCTTATCTGCTGTTTCAATATTACCTATGTCACCTGCATGCCATATCTCATCGCACTCAGCAAAATGATCAAAGAGCCTGGGATGTATCCATCCGTGTGTGTCCGAAAGAAGACCAATCTTCATATTCAGGAATTTAATATGGTTCGCAAATATAAGTTCAAATTGCCTAATTTTGTACAAATTGATTATTATGCAGATATTTTACGCACCTGATATTGCAGGAGATACTTACACACTGGACGAAAAAGAGTCCAAACATATTATCAGAGTTTTAAGAATGATAAAAGGCGCGGATGTCAGGTTGATTGACGGCCAGGGAAATCTGTATGAGGGGATCATCAGCGATCCGGACCAAAAAAGATGTACTATAAAAGTTACAGGAAGAATCAATGATTTCGAAAGAAGAAATTACAGACTTCACATTGCGATTTCACCATTAAAGAATCCTGAACGATTTGAATGGTTTGTTGAAAAGAGTGTTGAAATAGGCATTGACGAAATCACTCCCCTTNTATGCAGGAACACTGAAAAGCCTGGAATAAAGTATGACAGAGTTAATAATCTGATAATCTCAGCGATGAAACAATCTCTCAAAGCAACCAGAACAGTCCTGAACGACACCTGCAATTTCAAAGATTTTATCAAAATGGATTTGAAAGGAATCATGATGATTGCACACTGCGACAACTCCATTGAAAGAACAAAGATATCTGATGTATATTCTAAAAATGAAAATGCAGTAATACTTATAGGGCCGGAAGGTGATTTTAGTAAAGAAGAAATCGATTCAGCAATTAAAAGTAAATTTTCACCTGTTCATCTTGGTCCAAGCCGGCTGAGAACAGAAACGGCAGGTGTTGCGGCCTGCCATTCCATTTACTTCTTAAACCAGTAAAACAGTCGCTATCTGGCCATAAAGTTAATTACCTCCCCGATTTCTTTCATTGGAACTTTATACAATTCGGTGTACTTGCATTTCTGGCATGAAACATAAGTAAATCTCCTGTTGTGATATTCGAACAATCTGGTCCAAAAGCTGCCTATTGTCCACATTTCACCAATTTCGTACTGTTTGTTACCGCATTTCGGGCAGGTATATTTTAATATCTGGTTCATGATTCCTCCTTTTTAATATTTTCTGAGTTTGCTTTGGATCTTCCGGACTTCCTCAGTGCCTGATCAAGTATATATTCAATCTGACCATTAGTGCTGCGAAATTCATCAGCAGCCCATTTTTCCAATGCTTTCAGCTTCTCGGGATCGATCCTGAGAACAAATGGNTTTTTTTCACTCATCTTAAGTATGCAAAGTTCCGGTGTTTACAACAGGNGTAGCATCTTTATCACCACAAAGAACGACCATCAGGTTGCTGACCATCGCTGCTTTTTTCTCNTCATCGAGAGTTACTATTTTTTTAACGGAGAGTTGTTCCAGAGCCATCTCAACCATCGAAACTGCACCCTCAACAATTTTAAATCTTGCCGATACAACCGCCGAAGCCTGTTGTCTTCTAAGCATCGCATTTGCTATCTCTTCAGCGTAGGCAATGTAGTTGATTCTGGCTTCAATGACTTCAATTCCACAAATCTGCAGTCTTTCCCTTATCTCTTTTTCAAGTTCATTGTTTACCTCTTCGCCTCCACTTCTGAGAGCTATTACAGCTTCATGGTCCTCAAAATTATCATAGGGATATAAACCTGCAAGTTTACGAAGGGCAGCATCGCTTTGAACTAATACAAAGTGCTGATAATCATCAACATCAAAAACTGCATTGTATGTCTCNGCAACTCTCCAGACCAGCACCAGTCCAATTTTAATTGGATTACCTATCTTGTCATTAACCTTAATAGGTTCACTATTAAAATTCCGTGCCCTGAGGGATATCTTCCTTTTAATATAAAAGGGGTTTACCCAGAAAAATCCATTTTCCCTTATTGTACCTTTATAAGCACCGAACAAAATCATAACACACGATCCGTTTGGATCAACCACTGTGAATCCAACGAGGGTAAATATAAAAAGCAGTGTGAGAATTGCTCCNAGCCAGATTATCTCATAAGCGAATCCGGCAATTGCTCCGCCAAGTAATAAAATTNCCACCAGCAGAGCCAGATAACCCGAAACGGGTTTTACAGTAAATTCTTGTTTCATAGGATATGATATTATATTAATATCACAAAGATATTACTTTAGTTTTAAATAATCAAAAAAAACACAGGATTTTTTCCTGTGTCCGTTAATATTTTTATAGCCCTTTTCGGATCTTCTCAAAAAGCTTTTTAGTAAACAACTTCCTTGATGAACCATTTATCAGGTTTAGAAAGGCAATCACCTCATCGTATTCAGGCTTTATACCCCATGCATCTTCGAAAAGATCGATATTATTAACTTTGATTTTGTGATATGAAATAAAAGGAGCAAAATTTAATTTTATTGTAGTCATTTCCGTTTCATTTATAAACGGTCTAAANGAAGTATTATTGTCTGATTACCAATTTAATGAGAGACTGATTTTTCCCTCCTCCATCATTTTCCGCAAATTAAGGAGCGCATATCTCATGCGGCCGAGANCCGTGTTAACGCTGACTTTGGTTATAGCGGCTATCTCCTTAAAGCTTAATCCTGCATAATGCCTGAGGATTATCACTTCCTTCTGGTCTGCAGGCAGATTGTTGACCATCTTTCTTACGTCTTTATGTATCTGTCGCTTTATCATATCATCTTCAATATTGTCTTCAGCAATTTTTTTTGAATTAAATAGATCAGATTCATAGTCGTCGTTAGAAATAGTATTCATCTGCTTAATTCTACGAAAATGGTCAATAATCAGATTATGAGCAATACGCATTACCCAGGAGATAAATTTCCCATTATCGGAATACTTGCCGTTTTTAACAGATTGAAAAACCTTAATGAAGGTATCGTGTAAGATATCTTCGGCAAGTGTAATATCANGTATATAACCTCTTATATATGAGAATACCTTGTTCTTATTCGTGCTAATTAGTTGTTCGAAGCATGACTGCACATTATTTATGGAACCCGGTTTTGGTTTGACTAATAATATCTGTTTCATGGCTAATGATATTANTTTAATATCACAAAGATATTATTTTAAATCGGTTCNGCCAAAAAAAACACAGGATTCTTTCCTGTGTCCTTTCTGAATTTTTAAACTTTTTTCCTGATCTTCCTGATCAGGCACGTTGTCAAACATCTCTCCGGAACCGGATTTATCTGCCGGAGTAGTTCAATCACATCCCAGTATTCAGAGTTTAAACCCCACGCATCTTCAACAAGATCGATGTCTTTAACTTTGATATCCTGANATGTAATAAAAGGAGTANAAATTAATACCATAGGCTTCATGTNTTCTGTTTATGAGAAAACGGTCTGCCTNTAATTAATATTGTTTAATTCTAATTTAAAGTCAGACTTATTTTTTTCTCTTCCATTATTCGCCTCATATTAATGAGGGCATATCTCATCCTGCCGAGAGCTGTATTTATGCTCACCCCTGTTATATCAGCAATCTCTTTAAAGCTCAGATCTGCATAATGCCTCAGGATAACCACTTCCCGCTGGTCGTCTGGCAGACTGCTTATCATATTCCTTACATCTTTATGTATCTGATGTTTAATTATATCATCCTCAACATTGTCTTCAGCAAACCTTTTTGAATTGAAGAGATCAGATTCATAATTATCATTCGATATTGTATTCATCTGTTTTATTCTGCGGAAATGGTCAATAATAAGGTTATGAGCAATACGCATCACCCAGGAAATAAATTTTCCATTATCGGANTATTTCCCTGCTTTTACAGATTGAATTACCTTAAGGAAGGTATCCTGGAAGATATCTTCAGCCAGAGCCTGATCGCGTATATAAAGACTTATATATGCGAAAACTTTGTTTTTATGACGGTGGATTAGCTTTTCAAAGCATGACTGCTCACCTCTTATAAACCTCTGAATCAGTTCATAATCGGAAATCACTTTATTCATAACTCTCTCTTTAAATTAACTAGAGTAGAGATATTCTATAGGCAGTCTGATATTAGTTAGTAAACATTCGTAATACAAAGAAAGNAATTTTTTTNATTTGAAAGTATTACTTTTGCGGATTAACAGAATTTTAACACAATTTATAAAAGATCAGGTATGGAGGGTTTTATTGAAATCAAGGGGGCCAGGGTCCATAATCTGAAAAACATCAGTCTTAAAATTCCCAGAAATAAACTTGTTGTAATAACCGGGGTATCAGGATCGGGAAAATCTTCGCTTGCTTTCGACACTATTTATGCGGAAGGACAGAGAAGATATGTTGAGAGTCTCTCATCTTACGCCCGTCAGTTCCTTGGAAGGATGAATAAACCTGAGGTTGATTTCATAAACGGGATCCCTCCNGCTATTGCCATTGAACAGAAAGTAAATTCCAGNAACCCACGTTCTACAGTTGGAACATCAACAGAAATATATGACTATCTGAGACTTATGTTTGCCAGAATAGGAAGAACCTATTCACCGGTCTCCGGAAAAGAAGTTAAAAAACACAGTGTTGATGATATTGTTGATTTTCTGGCTTCTCAGCCTGAAGGAACAATAGTTATTCTCACTTCCTCCGCAGAAATACCAGAAAACATTAATATATCTGAATATTTTTCATTCCTGAATAAACAGGGATTTACCAGGATTGAAGCTGAAGGTGAACTTATTAAAATTGATGAATTAAAATCTTTAGATGGATTTAAATCCGGGCAACAGATAAATATTGTNATCGACAGGCTGGTTATAAGTCATACAGCTGATAGCTTNAGCAGGGCAGCCGATTCTGCACAAACGGCTTTTCAGACTGGTAAAGGGTACTGTCAGGNAGTAATAATTGATGATAACGGTGAAAAGAGGGAAAGTTTTTCGAATAAATTTGAAGAGGATGGAATCCTTTTTGAAGAGCCCTCAGAGTATCTTTTCAGTTTTAATAACCCATTAGGGGCTTGTCCGGTTTGTGAGGGATATAGTAAGATTATCGGTATTGATGAAAATCTCGTAATACCTAACCAAAACCTCTCNGTTTATGAGGATGCNGTTGTCTGCTGGAAAGGTGAAACNATGAAAAAATGGAAAGAGAGACTCCTTACCAATGCCGGATTATTTGATTTCCCGATTCATAAACCAATTTATCAGCTTACAGATNAACAAAGAGAGCTGCTCTGGAATGGAAACAAATATTTCTATGGGATAAACCGGTTCTTNCAACATCTGGAAGAGAAAAAATATAAAATCCAGTACAGGGTACTGTTAAGCCGTTACCGTGGAAAAACAACATGTCCTGAATGCAAAGGGTCGAGATTACGCAAAGAGGCCGGTTATGTTAAGGTAGCAGGTAAAACAATCCAGGAACTTGTTTCAATGCCTGTTGGAAAGTTATATGACGTATTTTCCTCATTAGATCTGAATCAAACAGATGCAAAGGTTGCTGAAAGGCTGATCAAAGAAATAACTGTCCGTTTGAAGTTCCTTATCGATGTTGGACTCCCGTATATTACGCTTGACAGACTATCTTCATCCCTATCGGGAGGAGAATCCCAGAGAATTAACCTTTCAACTTCTCTTGGAAGTAATCTTGTGGGTTCGATGTATATTCTGGACGAACCAAGTATCGGNCTTCATCCCCGTGACACAAACCTTCTGATAAAAGTATTGAAAGAGCTAAGGGACCTTGGCAATTCGGTTCTTGTTGTGGAGCATGAAGAAGAGATAATCAGAGCTGCCGATGAAATAATTGATCTGGGGCCGGAGGCAGGCCGGCTCGGAGGAGAGGTAGTATATCAGGGGGGGCTTGATCTGACAATATCAAATAAATCTCTTACAGCCGGATACCTGAGTGGCAGATTAACAGTACCTGTCCCCAGGGTTAGAAGAAAATGGAACAGCTATATTGAGGTAACAGGTGCAAGGGAAAACAACCTGAAAGGAATTGATGTGAAGTTTCCGCTTCATATCATAACTGCAGTTACCGGAGTGAGCGGATCAGGAAAATCGAGTCTTGTATCGGATATACTATATAAAGTATTAGCAAACAGGATTAATGGGAACAACTTAAAACCTGGTCAATACAGGGATATTACTGGTGACACTTCCGGGCTTACTGGAATTGAACTTGTTGATCAGAATCCTATAGGGAGATCNAGCAGATCAAATCCTGTTACCTACCTTAAAGCTTATGATGAAATCCGTAAACTTTATTCTGAGCTTCAGGCTTCGGTACAGAACAATTACAAAGCATCACATTTCTCTTTTAATATTGAAGGTGGAAGGTGTGAAGAGTGTCAGGGTGAAGGGATAATAAGAGTAGAGATGCAGTTTATGGCCGATGTGGAACTGACTTGCGAAAGCTGCAAAGGAATGAGGTTCCGGAAGGATATACTCGATGTCAGATATCATGGGAAAAACATCTATGATATGCTTGAGATGACAATTGATGAAGCCGTTGATTTTTTCAATTCACATCCTGGGAAGAATGAAAAGAGGATTGTCGAAAAACTGAAACCGCTTTCTGATGTCGGTCTGGGATATATAAAAATGGGACAATCGTCAAGTACTCTTTCGGGAGGTGAAAGCCAGAGAGTAAAACTGGCCTATTTTCTTAGCCAGGAACGTGGAAACGGACATATATTATTTATTTTCGACGAACCGACGACAGGCCTGCATTTTCATGACATTAACAAACTTCTTAAGTCAATAAATGCCCTTGTCGATCATGGACATTCCGTAATACTTATTGAACACAATCAGGAGGTGATAAAAAGTTCTGACTGGGTTATTGACCTGGGACCGGAAGGTGGTGAAGACGGGGGCCTGGTTGTTTTCGAGGGAAGGCCTGAAGAGCTGGCTAAATGCAATAAATCATATACGGGTAGATATCTTGCACCGAAATTGGTGAAACATAATTAAAACATGTAGGGACGTTGCATGCAACGTCCCTACATGTTTTATACATTCAAATAATTGTTATTTTTTTATTTTAAATCCAAACATGATTGCAACACAACCACTTGCAGGAGAATCTCCGGATTTATTAAATGCAGGAACTTTTACAACCAGTTTAAGCTGCTGACTCGATTGTAGTTTGAAATCCCATGTTTTAGCATAATTCGCTGTTTTATTTGAATAAAGGACATTTTTATTTGCGTCGAATACTATGAATTCTATATCCTTAAGTTTATCTTCTCCGCAAACAGAGACCCTATATTCCATGTCAGAATAAAATGTTTTATATAGTTCAGCCTCTTCACCTTCAACAAGTATTGCAGCATGATAGTTGCCATCATGTGTATATGCCCCTAATTCAGGGATGCAAACTTTTTTTGCAAATGCCTTACATTGAGCATCTACATTTACTGTAGTTGTAACAATTAACAAGGCCAGTATCGGAATTATTCTAGGTATTCTCATGGGGTTAGTTATTTACGAATGTCTTTCTAATATCTGAAACTGTAATCGACAATTCTTTGAATACTTCAGGTGTCATATCAGTCTTGATTTCTGACTTGAGAACTGTGGTATTTGATGTCTTATCAAACTCCGGTCTTATCTTTGAAGTGGTGATTTTAATTTTATCAAAAACTCTTTTCAGTTTTTTAACCTGAATAATAAGATCATCTACTGCAGGATTCCCTTTACTGCTCTCGAGTAAATTAATCAGAATGTCAATTGAAAGTTTCTGATCGATAATCCTGCCGACCAGCTTATTGCCATTAAAGTCCTTCATATCAACAAGTTGAGTGGATATATATAATCCTTCAAACCATCCTCCTACCAGTACCATAGCTGCGATAGCAGGCTGACCATTATCTGAGAGATATGAATTGGAGTTCATAAAAGTCTCACTTACGATCTCCATAATAACTTCACTGTTATTGATATTTTCCTCAAGTTTATCTATTTGTGATTGTTCAATTGCCTTTAGTATACCCAGTCCGTCAGCCATCTTTTTGGCGGCATTCATGTAATCTATAATAAGCTGTGTCTGTTCATATAAGCTGGCAAAACTTAGATCGCAGGTNTAAATTCCCAGATTAAGAGCCATACTTTTATTTGTAACATAACTATTGANATTGCCTACCGGATTGAGCAGAGCTTCATCAAACCTTGCACCNGCCGATTTGATAAGCATAGCTGACTCAAGTGGTGACGGCAGTGCATTAAATATTTTTTCTGCCTGCTTTATATCTTCAACTACAGAAGTATTATCTTTTGGAACGCTTACTGTTACAGCCTCCTTTGGTGCTTTGGTTCCNCCAGACTTACAGCCTGTTAACAGACTACCAAACAACAAAACTCCCAGTATTATTGAAAAAATTCCAAATTTTTTAGTCATGATGTAATTATTTAATTGTCAAACCTAATTCACGACTAAATTACTATAATATTTTTATTTTTCAAAAACAGCTTTAACTAATTAACGGGATTTCTAACTTTGCTTCAAATAATCCAACNATGATAAGATCAGAGAAAAAGATTAAAGAACTTGTTGAACTGCTTAAAAAGGATAATACTTTAGTTATAACTGAAGCAATAGAATTACTTCGCGTGGAAAAGCCATTTGTGGGTGCAATAGGNTTACTTACAGCATTTTATGACAAGACCGATGATTATACCATCAAAAAAACAATAGCGGGTTTTTTGAATGATCTGAAGGATCAGTCTGCCTGTGAAGAAGTCATCAAAGAAATCAGAAAACAATGGAAGGCAGATACAATCAGCATGTTGGTGTCATCATGCTGGCAGTCGGGTCTGAATTATTCAGATTTTTCTCTTGATCTGGCAAAAGTATTTCTGAAAGGAGATTATGTAACTGCAATAGAATGCCTTACTGTAATAGAAGAGTCAGTTCATGAATTAAGCAGGAAACAAAAAGATGAAGTAATAAAACTCATAGAGGAAAATCCCTTTTCTCCTATAAATGAAAAAAACACACTTACATTCGAGTTGAAATCAATTCTCGACAAATAAAGAGTTTAGCCTATTCTCTTAATTAATCCTTTTTGACGCATGATACTTCACAATTCCTGTATAAAATCTTGTACTTTACTACTTATCTTTTACCCCCTAATCCTCTGAAGAAAAATATTTCATAAACTGGCTTCTCTCAAAAACAGCAGGGTTTTCATAGTTATGCCAGTTAAGTTTTCCCCTGAATTCATCAATATTTTTAAAGTTGTTCCTTAACATCCAATCCTGGATCTGCTGATTCATCGTTTTTATAAATGGTATCCCTTTTTCATATAAAACTGAACACACCTGAACAGTATTGGCACCGGCAAGAAGGTATCTGACTATATCATCTCCGCTATGGACCCCCGTTGAAGCAGAAATATCGATCTTAATATCCTGAGCGCTGGTCATTGCAATCCATCTCAGAATGTTTCGTCTTTCACTCTCATTGCTGAATATGGATGCAGGAACGATTTCTATCCTGTTTATGTCAATGTCAGGTTCATAGAATCTGTTGAATAATACNACACCTTCTACACCCCGCATATAGAATTGGTCTATCATATATAAAATATTGGAGAATCGGTACCCGATCTTCAATGCTACAGGAACAGAGATTTTAGCTTTAATCTTTTCTATCAGTTCAAAATAAATTTTTTCAGATTCAGAAGCTGAACTCTTTCTGTCAAGAGGCAAGAAAAAAATGTTTATTTCCAGAGCATCAGCTCCGGCATCAGCTATATTTCGTGCAAAATCTGTCCAGCCCTTCGATGAAAAACAATTTATACTGGGAATAACCGGAATTCCCAGGCTTTTTTTTGCATTCTTTATCAGGGTGAGATATTCGTCAACAGAATGTGTCCTGGTATAAAAAGATATATAATCATCTGCCTCAGGAAAACCTGATGAAGCCGGCATTNTACTGATATGGTGATTGATCTGTTCTTCAAAAAGTGATTTCAGCACGACCGCACCTGCACCATTCTCTTCTGCTTCAATCAGGTTTTCAATTGTAGAAGTCAGCCTGCTGCTGCTTACAATAAGCGGACTTTTCAGTGTAAGTCCCAGGTATTTTGTAGTAAGTTTTACCATTTTATAACATTATTGTATTTTATTTCTATCGCCGAAAATTAAGCTCCCTATTCNAACAATTGTGCTCCCTTCTTCAATTGCCGTTTCAAAATCACCTGACATTCCCATGGAAATCTCATTAAAAAAAGTATCTGGCTTGAAAAGACTGTTTTTAAGTGAGATGAAACAGTCTTTCAGATATTTNAACTCCTTCTTAACCTGATGTTTATCAGACGTATAGGTAGCCATCCCCATCACACCACAAATCCTTACATTTTTTAAATTCAACACTTCTTCTGATTTAAGGTTTCCGGTTAACTCCTGCATGGTAAATCCAAATTTTGTCTGTTCGTTTGCTATATGGATCTGCAGCAGGCAATCAACCACCCTTCCAATTTTTAAAGCTTCCGAGTTAATGGTAATCAATAGTTTATAAGAATCAACCGATTGTATCATACTTATAAATGGTACGATATATTTTACTTTATTACTCTGAAGATGTCCGATGAGATGCCATTCAATATCATTCGGAAGAAGATCTTTCTTATTCAGAAGTTCCTGAACCCGGTTTTCTCCGAAATATCTTTGACCGGTATTATAAGCCAGCAAAATATCGTTTACCGGCTTTGTTTTCGATACTGCGATAAGCTTGACAGATGATGGTATCTGTGATCTGATATAACTTAGGTTTTCTGCAATACCTGTCATGTATTAATATTTAATAATGCATAAAATTAATGAAAAATGAAAACATTAACCACAAAGGTTGCAAAGGTTCAGGCGAAGATTGCAAAGAATTTTGAATGTCGGAGTTGTCACTGAAAAAGTATTAAGTTTCCCCTCCTTTTCAAAGGAGGAGTGGCCATGCTTCAGTGTGGATGGGGTTGTCCCCCAAAAACTTCATGAAGTAAAATTATTATTTTTTAACTTAGTAGATGAATAACCAGCCCGCTACGGAGTTTTGGTTCGAACCATGTTGATTTGGGAGGCATTATATTACCTGAGTCAGCAATTGTAATAAGCTGATTCATAGATACCGGATAAAGTGCGAATGCCACTTTCATCTCACCACTATCGACCCNCTTCTTTAATTCACCCAGTCCGCGAATTCCGCCTATAAAATCAATACGTTTTGACCTTCTGAGATCCTGAATGTCAAGTATAGGACTAAGTATCTGATTTGTAAGTACTGTGACATCAAGAACACCAATCGGATCGTCATCATTGAAAGTACCGGCTTTTGCAGTAAGGCTGAACCATTTCCCTTCGAGATACATTGAGAAGTTATGAAGCTTTTTCGGTTTATAGATGTTGCTCCCTTTTTCCTCAATAATAAATGCACTCTCAAGCCTGGTCAATAATTTTTCAGGAGTNAGACCGTTGAGGTCTTTTATAGTTCTGTTATAGTCAATGATCCGCAACTGATCCGCAGGAAAATGAACAGCAAGGAAAAAGTTGTATTCTTCCGTTCCGTTATGAGAGTTATTATTCTTCCGCTTTTCTTTCCCAACAAGAGCTGCTGCCGCAGTCCTGTGATGACCATCAGCAACATAGGTATAAGGAACTTTTTCAGCAAAAAGTTTTTCAATCAGTACGTTTGTTTCCTGTTCCCTTATAACCCAGAAATGGTGCCCAAACTCATCCTCTGCAACAAAATCATATTCAGGTTTTTCTGTTCTTACTATCTTGTCTACTATCTCATCAATCTCTTTAACAGCAGGATATGTAAAAAACACCGGTTCAATATTAGCATTGTTGAAACGAACATGCACCATTCGATCCTGTTCTTTATCAGGACGNGTAAGTTCATGCTTTTTAATAATACCATTAAGATAGTCATCNACTGAAGCGCACCCGACAATTCCATACTGGGTACGGGTTNTCATAGTCTGAGCATAAATATAAAAGTGAGGGGTTTCATCCTGAACCAGCCAGCCATTGCTCTGCCATTTTTTGAAGTTCTCAACCGATTTGTCATATATCTGTTCGGAATGAGTGTCAGTACCTGCAGGAAGGTCGATTTCTGACCTTGTTATATGAAGAAGTGAAAACTCTTTACCCTTTGCCATCTCTCTTGCTTCTTCTGTATTCATCACATCATAAGGCAGACAAGCCAGATCTTTTGCCAGAGCACGAGGAGGTCTTAACCCCCTGAAAGGTTTAACAACAGCCATCTGATTATAACATTTTAAGGTTTACTTGTTTAATCTGTATTTTTCGTTCCCTGTTTTAAAATAATCTACAATCTGCCGGGCAGCAGCTACTCCTGCATTAAGGTTGGCTTCCTCAGTCTGTGCTCCCATCTTCTTCGCTGTAAAAATATACCTGCCTTTATATTTTTCTTCAATAATAGCTTTAGAGTCAGGCTCAACATCAGACAGATAGCTGAAATCGGTACGTTCCTCAAATATCTTCAGGAGACCGGCTTCGTCAATTACTTCTTTTCTGGCGGTATTCACAAGCACTGCATTTTTAGGCATTTTTCTCAGGAGTTCATACCCGATTGATTTTTTTGTTATATCATTACTTGGCATGTGAATAGAGACGTACTGGCATTTTAAGTATAACTCTTCAATGTTAATACATTGTTTAACTCCATGGTTTTTCATAACTCTCTCACTGACGAAAGGATCAAATGCGTATATGTCCATTCCGAAACCTTTTGCGATATCAGCAACGTATTTTCCGACATTTCCAAAGGCGTGCAATCCAATAGTTTTACCTCTCAATTCGGTACCTGACTCACCTTTGAACCCTCCCCGTATCTGGTAAAGTAACAGTTCGAACGCCAGTTCTGCCACAGCATTTGAATTTTGTCCGGGAGTATTCATAGCTATCACATTGTGAGCATTACAGGCAGCCAGATCCAAATTATCATAACCGGCACCTGCACGGACAACGATTTTTAACTTTTTTGCCGCATCAAGTAGCTCTGATGTTACTAAATCGCTTCGAACAATCAAAGCTTCTGCATCCGTAACAGCAGCAAGAAAATTTGTAATATCCTTATAGTTTTCGAGCAACGCAAGCTCATAACCTGCAGCCTCCATAACGGTACGAATCTGGGTAATTGCAATTGGAGCAAATGCTTTTTCCGTAGCTACAAGTACTTTCATAATGACGTTTTCATTACATATTTAAGCCACAGAATCCCTGTAGTCTTCAATTTTATATATACCTATTTTTTTGATTCAAACTCTATCATTGTACTTACCAGGGCTTCAATGCTTTCTTTTGGAAGCGCATTATATGTAGAAGCCCGGAATCCACCAACTGACCGGTGACCTTCAATACCAAGCATACCTCTTGATTTGGCAAATTCCGCAAATGGTTTTTCCAGTTCTTTATATTCCGGAGCCATTACAAAACAGATATTCATGAGAGACCTGTCTTCAGGATCAGCAATTGTTGGAATAAACAACCTGTTTCTTTCAATTTCATCATATAGTATTTTTGCCTTTTCAATATTCTTCTTCTGTATAGCCTTCACCCCACCCAGGTTTTTCAGCCATGTTAGTGTTTGCTGAGCAGCAAATACTGCAAATACCGGAGGAGTATTGAACATAGATTCTCCCTTAATATGTACACGATAGTCGAGCATTGATGGAATCGGACGGGTTACTTTACCAAGTACATCTTCCTTAACAATGACAAAAGTGAGTCCTGCCGGAGCAAGGTTCTTCTGGGCACCGCCATAGATAATAGAATATTTTGAAACATCAACGGGTCTGCTGAAAATATCCGATGACATATCAGCTACAAGAGGTATTTTCACATCAAGATCTTTCTTAAGCTCTGTTCCATAAATAGTGTTATTAGTAGTAATATGGAAGTAATCTGCGTCGGAAGGAATTGTATAATTCTTTGGAATATAATTGAATAGTTTTTCCTTTGAAGAGGCAACTTCTACTACCTCTCCGAAAATTTTTGCTTCTTTAAGAGCTTTACTGGCCCATTCACCTGTGTTGAGATATGCAGCTTTCCTGTTCAACATATTCATCGGGACCATTGCAAACTGCAGACTTGCACCACCTCCCAGAAACAGAACCTGATAACCTGCAGGGATTCCGAGTAATTCCTTAAAAAGTGCAATTGTGTCGTTCATGCAGGCAACAAATTCCTTGCTACGGTGAGAAATCTCAAGAACAGATAACCCTGAACCTGCAAAATCTTTTATTCCTTCAATTGTTTTGTCAATTGTGTACTGAGGCAGAATAGAAGGACCGGCATAAAAATTGTGTTTTTTCATAAATGACTTTTTATAATTATTGATGGATAATTCCTGATCTGATTTTTTACAAAAATATATAAATAATTACGAGTAACAATTTTCACAATGGTTAACATTCAAGTAACCGAAGGAGATTACCATTCCTCCGCCTTCCGGCGGATTCATTCGGAATGACAATCCGTCATTTAAGAATCTCCATCCCAACAAGAACACCGTTTTTTATAATAGGAATTCTATCAGTAAAATCAGGAGTAAGACAGAAGTTAATACAGTCATCCAGTTTTTTATCTCTCAAACGGGTTCTCTGGGCAGCTTTTTCAATATACCCTGTAAGATCAGGACGGGCCAATGACCACAGATCAATTGAAGCATATGTCGAATCACAAACGGTTTTGTAAAGACTGCTTTTCATAAGTATTTCAGCAATTGCTCCGGCACATAATGTATCTTCAATATTGAATCTGTTTTTCCATCCAGCACATAGCAAAAGAACGTCTTTATCCTGCCCGGCAAGCCACTGGGTGAGTGCTCCCATATTAAGGAACGATCCTATTACTGTAGCATATGCAGAGGAAGCAAGATTTATTATTGCCGTACCATTTGTTGTACTATAAACTATTGTTTTTCCACTGACTTTTTCTTTAGTGAAATTAAAAGGAGAGTTTCCAAAATCAGCAAAATCCAGAACATACCCATCACGTTCGGCAGCAACAAGATAACCTCTTGACTTATAACCTTTTGCTTCGACCACCCCTGCAACAGGTATTATTGCATTTACTCCATTGGCAAAAGCTGTGCAAATTGCAGATGATGCACGTAGAACATCTATAATAACCACTATTGAATCAATGCTTTCAGCAGGTAAATAAAGAGCTGGTGAAAAACAGGTTTCAAGTTTTCTTATTGTCATTTCCAACTTTATGGTTTGTTTATTTGTGATCTGCGAAAATCAGCTGTTATAGGTTCTTGTTATAGATTGGCAGGTTAACAATTTTTGCTTTCAGATCTTTATTCCTGATTCTTATGAATATTTCTGTACCGGTTTTCCAGTAACCTTTATTAAGATATGCCATCCCNATGCCCTGTTTCATCATAGGTGACATTGTTCCGGAAGTTACTTCACCAATTATTTCCCCTTTATCATTCACCACTTCATAATGTTGTCTCGGAATCCCCCTGTCTATCATAACAAAACCTTTAAGACTCTTTTCCACACCTTCCTCTTTCTGCTTCGATAAGAGAGCTTTATCAATAAAATTCTTCCCTTCTTTAAATTTAGTTATCCAACCTAATCCGGCTTCGATTGGTGATGTTTGATCATTGATATCATTCCCATAAAGACAATAGCCCATCTCAAGACGTAAAGTATCACGTGCGCCCAGGCCTATGGGTCTGATATCAAATTCTTTACCAGCCTCAAAAACTGCTCTCCAGAGTTTTGGTCCATCTTCATTTTTAACATATATCTCGCATCCGCCTGCCCCTGTATAACCTGTTGTAGAGAATATTACATCAGTAATTCCCGCAAAATCCAGTACTTTGAATGTATAATATTCCATATTTTCAACAGGGGTTTTGGTGAGCTTTTGCATGGCTTTAAGAGCTAACGGTCCCTGAACAGCAAGCTGAGCAATACCATCTGATGCATTAATAATTTCTTTACCTTTTTTCAGACCGAACCGTTCTGCATTCAGAATGCACCAGTTCCAGTCTTTTTCAATATTTGCTGCATTTACTACAAGAAGGTATTTCTCAGGATTATACCTGTAAACCAGAAGGTCATCAACAATTCCTCCTTTACCGTTCGGGAAACACGAATATTGTATCTTCCCGTCAAATAGGGCTGATACGTCATTTGAGGTTATATATTGAAGAAAATTAAGAGCAGTGGGACCAGTAACCCAGAATTCACCCATGTGAGATACGTCGAATACACCGACTTTTTCCCTAACAGTTATATGTTCCACTGTAATACCGGAATACTCCACAGGCATATTGTATCCGGCAAATGGCACCATTTTAGCACCTGCCTCCAGATGAAATTTTGTAAAAGCAGTATTTTTCATTAATATCTAGTTTTAAACAATATAACAACAACCTCAATGCATTTAAGGTTTTGCAAAGCAAGTAAATAGTTTCCTTAAAAAATCTGACGATTGTCAGAATTCAAGGATTTTAAACTCAACTCTTCTGTTTTTAGCCCGTCCCTTAGGAGTTGTATTATCAGAAATTGGTTGAAGAGAACCATAACCTCTGAATTCCATTCGAGACCGGTCGATACCCTTNTGTGCCAGATATTCAACGACAGCTTTTGCTCTTGCTTCCGACAGTTTAAAGTTCAGTGGTTCACTTCCGGTTTTATCAGTATGTCCGGATATTTCAACTTTTATTTGAGCATTTTCTTTCATAATATTCAACATACGATCGAGCTCCACATTAGAAGCGGC
>JGI24137J36423_1000058_pt1 | contig 21013 bp, 18 predicted proteins | sample BarGraNGADG00311_FD_36423 | JGI IMG/M metagenome (IMG submission 36423) | reverse complement strand
CACTTCGCCTCGTTGACGCTCGCAACAAGCTTGCCTTCAACTTGGTTCAGCTCAGTCGCGCCGTACGGGCACAGACCGATACACGTGGCACAGCCCCCGCAGTGTTCCTGGTCTACGATCGCGAAGATCGGTTCGAGGGTGACTGATCCCNTNTGTATCGGGATTGATGCTGCTGCCGCTGCTGCCGCTGCGTGAGCCACGACATCCGGAATGTCTCTCGGCGCTTGGCACATCCCTGCTAAGAATACCCCATCAGTGGTCGTCGACATGGGGTTAAGCTTCGGGTGCGCCTCTAGCAAGAACCCATCTGGGCTGTTTGAAAGCGTCAGAAGCGTCTTTATCTTCTGTGTGCTCTCAGCGGGCACCACGGCATTTGCCAACACTACCATGTCAAGCTCTATTTCGAGGAGTTGTCCAAGGAGNGTATCCTCAGCCGTTACGGTAAGGTTCTTTGTGACCGGATCTTCGGTGATCCTCGAAACGCGACCTCGGATGAACTTGCCGCCTTCATTCTGAATGCGGTAGTAGAACTCCTCGTACGCCTTGCCAAAGGATCTTATATCCATATAGAACAGGTAAGGCACACATCCCGGCATCTTCTCGATCAACTGGTGAGCATGCTTCAAGCTGTACATGCAGCANACGCGCGAGCAGTACGGCTTAGCACCATCCTCTTCATCCTGATCACGCGAGCCTGCGCAGAGCACAAAGCCAACGCTCTTTGGTTTCTGTCCGTCAGAAGGTCTGACGACGTTTCCACCTGTCGGACCGGATGCGCTGATCAACCGTTCCATCTCGATCCCAGTCACAACGTTGTCGAAGACCTTATAACCCCATTCTTCCTTGCGCTCAACGTCATACATATCGAACCCGGTGGCGACGATAATCGTGCCCACCTTGACCGTTACGAGCTCGTCGGGCTTGTCNAAGTCTATTGCCTCAAGGTCACCGCACGCTTCCTCGGTTTTACAGAGGTCACACTTGATACAGCTGTCCATATCAATGGTGAACTTGAGCGGCACTGCCTGTGGGAACGGCACATAGGCCGCCTTNCGAGGCTGTAAGCCNAGGTCAAACTCGTTTGGCACTGAAACAGGACATACCTCTTGGCATTTGCCGCAGCCGTTACACTTGTCTTCATACACATATCGCGACTTCTTGCGAATAGTAACGTCGAAGTTTCCTATGTAACCGCTTACGTCTTCGACCTCAGAGTAGGTCATCAGCTCAATATTTGGATTGCGCTCNACGTCGACCATCTTGGGTGTCAGGATACATTGCGAGCAGTCGAGTGTGGGGAACGTCTTATCGAGACGGGACATCATGCCGCCGATTGACGGCTCCTTCTCCACTAAATACGTCTTTATTCCCGCATCGGCAAGCTCCAGTGAGGCTTGGATGCCAGCGATACCTGCGCCGATAACGAGCGCCGCCTTTTCAACCGGCACCGTCTTTGCAGTGAGGGGCTCCAGCATTGATGCCCGCGCGACCTCCATTCTGACTACATCCTTTGCCTTTTGCATTGCCTTTTCTGGCTCTTCCATGTGAACCCACGTGTTCTGCTCTCGGATGTTCGCCATCGAAAACAGGAACTGGTTCANCCCGCCCTCTTCAGTCGCTTTCCTAAACGTAGGTTCGTGTAGCCTTGGTGAACAAGCTGCTACGACCGTCCCGTTGAGGTTGTGTTCCTTGATCGCGTCTCTGATCATGGTTTGGCCGGGCGTTGAACACACGTACGTATAATCCTCGGCGTGTGCGACATTCGGCAGAGTCTTTGCGTACTCGGCGAGTGCCTTAACGTCTATGACNCCTGCGATGTTAGTACCGCAGTGACATATGAANACGCCGATTCTCTTCTCTTCGTCCATTTGTGTTTACCTCCTTCCTCACAGTATTTTTGCGAGCAGTGGCTCAACGCTTATCTCGTGGGCATCGAGGCCCAACTCTTCAGGGTTCATGCCCTGTGCTAAGCCAAGAAGCTGGTTGTAGTGGAGAACCGGCAGGTCGTACACATCCCCAAACTTCTCCTTGATCTCAACCTGTCCACGATCTAACTGGAGGTGGCAAAACGGACAGACATTTACTACGACGTCTGCGTTTGCTTGAATCATATTGTAGAGCTTTTCGTTAACCATATCGAGCGCGAGATCGACCTTGTACGATCGAACGCCGCCTCCCGCCCCACAACACATCATCTTTTCCTTGTAATCGACCGATTTGGCCCCTAGTGCCTCAACCAACTCATCGAAGAATACCGGTCTTTCTGAAGAACCGAACGTCCTGTCGAACTTTGGCTTAAGCAAGTGACACCCGTAGTGNATGGCCACGTTTAAGCCGGTCAGTGGCAGTTCAACCGATTCCTTCACTTTCTCCGTTCCGACATCGTTGTATAGAATGTCAATTAGGTGTCGAACCTCAATTGTCCCTTGAAACTCAGTATCTATGTTTGCAAGAATCGCATTGATTCTGTCCTTCAACTCCGGATTGGCTTTGAGCCGGTGATTCGCCTCGAACAGCGACTTGTAACAGCCGTTGCATATGAGGGCTATATCTTTGCCTTCCTTTTCAGATAGGCAAATATTTCGCGCTCCGAGCGCAATCCACGCATCCACATCCATTGATCCGAATGCGCCTGGTGCGGGGCAGCACGACGCTCCTTTGAAATCTTGTAGATCGATATCGAACTTTCTTGAAGTCTTCACTGCAGACGCTTCAATGCCGGGATATCTATTAGGAGCGATACAGCCTAGGAAGAAATTATACTCCTTCATTGACTTTCCGCCTCCATCTCCTCTCTGATTTTAAGTAGTCCCGTAACCTCGAGTATCTTGTTAATGTCTTTGATGTACTCTGGGTATGTGTGTGTCGTCGGGGGGTTCTCGGGCAGTCCGAGCAAAACGCGCTTTTTCATGTTGCCCTCACTGTTCGGCACGCCGTGACCTGTCTTGGAAATCGCGCCCATGATCTTGATCATGCTCATCGGCACTTTATGCTCCCGGGTCGCAATATTCCGCAGTGCAATGATAGCATCGGTTGCGATGATCCTGCGCGGGCACCTATCAGAGCACGTGTAACACGTTGTGCAGAGCCACAGGTCTGGATCGTCGAGCACCTCTCTCATGCCTAGATTGGCCTTTCTCATTATCGTTCTAACTCGCAGCCCGCTTCTTTGAGTCATTGGGCAGCCTGCAGTGCACGTTCCGCACTGGTAACACATTTGTGCGTTCTTGCCACCGCGGGCTTCGACCTCTTTGATGAGATCCGGGTCAAATTGAGTTTTACCAAGCTGATAGTGCTTTGGGTCTCTCATTCCTTCGCTTGTCATCTTTTACGTCCCCAGCTTTTCGATCGTAGGAGTCTTAAGCTCCATCATCTTGCCAGCCGTCTTCTTGTAAAGCTCCGTCTCCTTACCTTCGATGTGTATCACGTCACGCTTGACCTCTATCGTGTTAGCGACTGGACAAACGTTCACACAGGCACCGCAGAGCACACAGAAATCGTCGTTAACTTCAAGCTTCGCTGCGATTTCTCCGGCCTCTTTTTGAGGTGGCAAATACAGTGCGTTACACGGACAGATCTCTACGCAGGCAGAACATCCTGCTGGGCAGTTTTCCGTCTTTATGTCAATAGAGCCTTCAAAGATCTTCTTAATGTCAATAGTGTTCTCGATGGGGCATGTCTTTGCGCACCACGTGCAGTACATGCACTCATCTTTGTTGATCGTGACTTCGCCTTGGAGCTTGGCCTCAGCGATCGTACGATCTATCTTTATTGAGTCCGTCGGACAGATCTCCTCACAGATCTTACACCCATCGCACTCAGCAGAGTCAAACTTCACTTCGCCGGCTGCTTCGATGTTGATGGGAGTGGCCTCGTTATGCTCCACCGTCAACGCGTCACAGATCTCACCACAAAGACCACAATAGGTGCACTTGTTTTCACTTCCCGGGTCCTCGTCGAGTTGCATTTCGGCGGTGTACGTGATNGCTTGCTGTCGCCCAGTGACCTCTGGCACGTTTCGCTCTATCGCGTTGTCGCGTGGACACATCTCTTCGCAAACCTTGCATCTCACGCACGTGTCTAGGTTTATCTCAGCTACCTTTAGGTAGTGTGGGAACCCTTCCTGGTCAATGAGATCGGTCTTCGGCTCACCGTTCTCGGTGAGTTTTAGCGCAGTAAATGGACACAATTCCACGCATACGCCGCAATATGAGCACTTCTTCTGATCGAAGACCATCTCGGGGACTTCCAACTCCTTAAAGCCCACAGCGCCGAGTGGACCCTTCTCTATGGCCTCTTCTGGGCATACTTCTTTACAAATGCCGCAGCCAGTACATCGCTCCATGTCAAGAGCGAGGTTGAGGGTCTGTATCAACGTTTTTTGTTCTATGATCGATTTTCGTCCTTCCTCTCTTTTAGAGTATATTGGAAACACAGCCAAAGCTCATTCCCTCCTTTGTCCCTGCGTTAGCACAATGCAATCTCTAGGACACGCCTGAAGGCAAACACCGCACGCTTCGCAGACGTCCTCATCTACGGTTAGGGATTTGCCACCCTGCACCTTGTACGTCTTCTTAGTCGTCGCTGGTTCATCAACGACGAGTTCAAGGGCATTAACTGGACATGCCACGACGCAGTTGTTGCAGCCAGTGCAGTTCTTATCTATATGTAACGCAAAAGTCACTTATTTCACCAGCCTCATGTCAACTCAAAAAAGTCAACTAATTTCACGTATAGGTTCAAAATGTGTGATATAAAAGGCTTAGCATTTAGCTCAATTATCGAAGCCATTTTGTCGCTTTTCAAACCCACCTACAAGTTAGGTGTAGCCATCAAAAAAAGGCCCACACCACTTTTCTTATTTTAACATTTATATTTTATATAGCTTAATTATATATTATGAAATAGACCAAATTCACTTTTAAATCTCATAAGGGTTCAACAAACTAATTCGCTTGATTTCGTAAAAAATATAAAAAATAAATAATATATAAATAAATATATGTCTTTTGAACTAGATAAAGCTGCTGTTATCCTCCAACCTAGCCAATCCTTTTGTATTATATCTTACGATTTTAGATACTCAACACTGTTCCATCAACAGATTTTGACTTGCCATATACNTCGAAAAGATACGATTAGCTAATGGGAGTAAGATTGGNTTATAAGAGATTTATATATGAGAAATTTCATAATAAATTATNAACTNGACTAGGAGTAACACTTCCTACAGAGTTTTAATCTACAGTGCTANAATATATTGGGTCAAGAGTGTGAGGCAATTTTNGTAATCTCTGAGGTCACGGTTTAGTTGACAATATGATTGACTCTCACTGCTTTTCCGGAGCTTAAATACGAGGTGACACACACGTGGCTGAAAAGGTAAAGGTCCAAGAAGACTGGTTAGCAGTTTGTTCTGGATGCGAGATAGCAGTTCTAGATCTNCACGAAGCGCTTCTAGACGTGCTACAAGCAATAGAGTTCGTTCGCATTCCAGTGTTAATGGACATTAAAGACTTCGATCAACATACGACAGTCGGTATTCTGACTGGCGGCATTCGCAATGAAGACAATGAACACGTTGCTAAAAAAGTTCGCGAAACCTCTGACATTATAATTGCACTCGGCAGTTGCGCGGCGTTTGGNGGCATACCAGGTTTGAACAACATCAACGCGATGTCAGACATCAAACAAACAGTTTTGACAACAACGTCCACAGCCCCTGATCAAAAGATCCCGACATCAAGTGAATTGCCAAAGCTCTTTGAGACGCTTAGACCGGTCTCAGANGTTATCAAAGTTGACTATTTTATCCCNGGATGTCCGCCGGATGCGTTCCTCATCGCGGAAGTTCTTACCGCTCTTTTACAGGGAAAAGAACCTCAATTAAGCAATAAAAACGTTTGTGAGGACTGTCCACGAGAGAGGCAGGAGAAGAGGATAGAAGATATCAAGCGGCCAATTGAAGCAAACGGAGAAGGTAATGAGTGTCTGCTTAACCAAGGATTCATGTGCATGGGGCCCGCAACGCGTAGTGGATGCGGCGCACAATGTCCACAAGTCAATGCGCCGTGTACAGGCTGCTACGGAGCAACGGCGTCTTCGTATGAACAGGGTGCGGCGATGCTTAACGTTATTGCATCAGCATACGGCTTAGACGAGGACTCCTCAGTCGACTTAAATGAGATGGCTAAAGACGTCTATGATCCGATAGGCACCTTCTATCGTTATACGCTGCCTGTTTCACTTATTAAGGGAAAGGTCACCGAAAAGAGGTAATGAATATGGGAAAGAAAATCACTGTCGAGCCCGTATCGAGAGTCGAAGGTCACGCGAAAATTACAGTAAACCTTAACGACGCAGGACAGGTCGATGATGCGCACTTGCACATTGTCGAGATGCGTGGCTTTGAAAAACTCCTGCAAGGGAGACCTATAGAAGACGCCCAGAGAATCGTGACGGCCATTTGCGGTATCTGTCCAGTCAGCCACCACCTGGCCTCAGCGAAAGCGGCCGACAACACCTTTGGCGTTGAGATTCCACGTACCGCTGCGATGCTCCGTGAGCTTATGCACATGGGACAGATGATACACAGCCACACGCTGCACTTCTTTTACCTTGCCGCGCCAGACCTCATATTCACGCCCGATGGCGATCCAAAGAAGCGGAATATCTTTGGTGTGATTGAGGCAAACCCTGAGCTTGCAACACAAGCAGTCCTCAATAGAAAACGCGGCCAAGAGATGATACGGGCCATTGGCGGGAGGGCTGCACCGGTCACCGCAAAGCCTGGCGGACTCACTAAGGGGATCACCGAGGAACAGCGTCAGAAGATGCTCAAGGACGCCGAAGACTCGATTGAGTTTACTAAACTCGGGTTAGAAGTGGCTGCACCTCTTTTCGACCAGTATTTGGATGTCATAAAGATGCTCGGAGTCGTAGATACCCCAATGATGGGCTTAGTCAAGGACGGAAACCTCGAGCTGTACGATGGAACGCTGCGTATGATGGATACTGATGGATCCATTATAAAGGAGTTTGATCCGACCAAATACGCGGACTACATTCAGGAGGGTTACCAAGACTGGTCGTACCTGAAATTCCCGTATTGGAAGGAGAAGGGCTGGCCTGATGGCATCTATCGCGTTGCGCCCCTTGCCCGTATAAACGTGTGTGACAAGATTTCAACACCGCTAGCCAACGATATGCTCACGGACTTTAGAGCCGCTTTTGGAAGGATGCCACAACAGACGCTACTCTACCACTACGCAAGGCTAATTGAGATGATGTACGCCAGCGAACGTGCTGTTGAACTCCTAAACGATCCAGACATAACCAGTACAGACGTTTGGGCAAAGCCCGAAGTGCGAGCGGCGACAGGCGTTGGTGTTCTTGAAGCGCCGAGAGGGACGCTCATCCACGAGTACAGCACAGACGATGAGGGCATCATAACGAAGGCCAATATGATCGTTTCGACCGGTCACAACCAAGGAGCGATAGATCTGGGGGTTCGCGAGGCTGCAAAAGCCCTAATAAAGGACGGAGAACCACAGGAAGGATTGCTCAATCGGCTTGAAATGGTCATCCGTGCTTATGACCCGTGTTTCTCGTGTGCAACCCATACGATTGACGGACGCTGGCCAGTAAAACTTGAGCTTGTGGGACCCGACGGAAGAATCAGAACGTACACGAACTACTAGATAAAAATAGAACCGATAAGGCATTTTTGCCTTATCGCCCATCTTTTTTTTGATTTTTTCGCTTTCTGTTTGTAGCAGAAGCTATTTGCGTACAACAGAGCCGATACCCATTATGGTATCGTGAGCAAAATCCCAAACAACGACTTTTTCCGTGTTGTTCGTTATCTCAAGCTTCCTTGTTCCTGTAATTCCGCCAATTTTGACAGCTGCCATGCCAGCCTCCTCAAAGATGGTCACAACTTTATCTACGTTCTCTGGTTGAGCTGTCATTACAAATCCCATACCAGGGTACATACGTAACCATGGGTCCATGTCCATTCCGTCAGGTATTGGGATCCGACTAAGTTCAACGACCGCTCCTACTTCCGACAATTCGAGCAACATAGCAAGAGTGCCAAGAAGACCGGGGTTACTGATGTCTTTACCTGCTGTCACCAAGTGTTGTTGCGCCAGGCGAGGCATAGTTTGTAGCTGTCTGCTGAGCATTTCGCGATGTTTCATTGTGGTAGTGTCCCAACAGAGACTGCAAGATGGATGAACCCGCCCGTCTAAGTCAACGGCAGCAATAACGTCGTCCCCTTCCCGGGCTGTGCCGCTATATATAAGCGAGTTAGACTTCACAGTTCCAACGATGGCAACGTCGAGTGCGTTATAAGTCGTATCGGGGTGCAGGTGCCCCCCAACGACTGGCACGCCGAATTTGTTAATCGCTTCGCTCATACCCGCTAACACTCGATTGCAGACCTCGGTCGAATTAGCCGAGAATACGTCGACCATCGCTAGTGGGGTACCCCCCATCGCCAAAATATCATGGATATTCACGAGCACAGCACAATAGCCTGCCCATTCGGGATCTGCATCCATAAGCCTTGACCAGATCCCGTCGGCAGCTAACAAAAGCGACTCATCGCCGCGTTCGATTACCGCAGCGTCCTCACCGAAGTGGCCTGTACTGAGATCTGCATCGAACCATTTTACAAGCGGACCTATCGCGCGCTTCCGTGCTACGCCTTCAAAATCACGAAGCGACTGCGCCAATTCGTCCAGTTTCATATCGTTCACAAAACATTAATAGACAGAGGAGGTTCTTATATCCTTATCCGCTGTATCTCCTGATTTCTGTGCTCAATTTCTATGGACTTAGTCGAAAAATACCGCCCACGCACCCTATCAGAGGTAAGAGGCAATCGCAAAGCTTTGGAAGAGCTGCGCAAATGGGCATTGAACTGGCCGTCAGACAAATCAGCAGCGTTACTGTACGGCAGGCCTGGCACAGGTAAGACCTCCGCTGCCATCGCACTGGCAAATGACATGGGGTGGCAGTTACTCGAGCTAAATGCCAGCGACAAGAGGACACAAGGAATTATTACGGAAACGGCAGGAGAAGCTTCAAAAAACGCAACGCTTCTCGATGCTAAGAAGCTGATACTTCTTGATGAAATAGATAACTTGCACGGTACATCTGACCGCGGTGGTGCAAAGGCCGTTACCGAAATCGTCAAAAAAACACGTGAACCGGTAATACTCACCGCCAATGATCTTTACGGCGTCTCTTCGACATTACGCCGATACTGCACACAAATTCCCTTTTTTGCCATCAGAGAGGAAAGCGCACAAAAAGCAATCCTCGACATTTGGGATAACGAAAAGCGAGGGGCTCTCCGCGCCAAAGAAGCTATAGCTGACCTGATGGATCGTCTCGAGGAGCCAAACCAGATTCAAAACAACGAAGCTGATCTCGCGGCAGTTGCAGCTGATCTTACGCCTCTCGCACAACTTAGCTTTGACTTTAACCTCCTTCAGAAGATTTCCGAAGTGAGTGCTGCCGTTTCTCACATGAAATCCAACCTTGAAGAGGCACAGCGTGGCCAAGGCGATGCAATTGAATTGAGTGCAGTCAGTGCTGAATTAATTACGTTAAAAAACTTTTTTTTTGAGCTCGGGATACTGCAAGAGGCGGTCTCTGACGTTAGTCACTCGTTAGATACGGTAAATCTACCCTCGATTGAATTAATAGTGAAGAACTCTAAAGGAGATCTACGATCGGCAATAAACGACTTTCAAGCTTTCATAGGCGGGGCAGTTGGAGAGACCGCAGCGCGTGATCGAGCTGAGTCTTCGTTTAATCTGATGAGGAGCGTCTTTAACGATACGGATGCAAAAAAACCCCTCATTATCTCATACGCAGTCGATGAAACCCCAGAAGACCTTGTTCACTGGATAGACGAAAACCTTCCACGCGCTTTAAAGGGGAGGGGACTAGCTCGTGCTTTTCAGGTATTAAGCAAGGCCGATATATACTTAGGGCGAACCAGAAAGCGGCAAAATTACGGCCTTTGGAGATATGCTAATGAACTTATGACTTCGGGGGTAAACGTAGCTGCCCGCACGAACCATGTGCAAAGCAATACCACAGCAAGATATTCACCCCCGACCCGTTGGATGCGTCTAGGACAAACTCGCTCAAAACGGAGGCTACGTGACGGCGTCGCGTCAAAAATTGCCTCCGCAACCCACATCTCTGTCACTCGAGCACGAGAAGAGATTCTTCCGTTATATAAAGAGCTCACACTAAGAGATCCAGCGGGAGTGACAGCAGCATTACGTCTTAATGCTGAGGAGCTTTCATTCTTAATGGACGCCAAAAAAGACGCCGCTGTTGTAAAAAAAGGACTTACGGATGCGGAAATACTGATCAGCGAAAAAATGCCAACACATGAGCTTATCTCGTGGGATACGTTTAAAAAATATGATGCGCCGGCGCCCCCATCTGAGAATCGCGCCGATTCAGCACCTAAGCCGCAAAAACAGCGTGACAAGCAGCAGGTCGCGGGTGATAGCAGCGAAAAACGAAAAAGCGGCCCACATCACGGCCAAAAACATCTTGATGAGTTCTAAACGCGACCGCTGGGAGTGCCCCCTATCATTTGCTTGTTAAATCGCTTTAAAACTTGTACCATTACGCTATTTTGCAACAATGCTTCGTGAATATGCTTCTGTGCACGTTTCTTAGCGTAAGAGTCCTCAATGAACTCGACGTTCTTATATTCTACGCGGGTTAGTATCAGTCCTGCAGCTGGTGCCGATCGGATCCCTTCAGTGTGTACTTTTGGATCTAACATTTTGCCAAACCACTCCACGGTTTGTTGTCCACTCTCCCACCAGCATGAGGGCACTTACCAGTTTTCTCATCATATTCCATACGAAACTGTCAGCTGCAACTTGAATGACAACACACCCACCCAACACCATGATATCTGATGAGAAGATCTTTCTGACAGCAGAGCGGCGCTTATCAAGACTAAAGTTTTGAAAATCGTGCACTCCAACTAAAAGATCTGAGGCTTCTCGCATTGCACTAACGTCGAGCTGTTCATCGCACAAGAAATATTGGTATTCACGCAAAACGGCGTCACGTCGTGCATCGAACGTCTGGGAAACTTCAGCGCGTGCCCATGTCCAGATCTCATTCGGCAGGTGAGTGTTAATAAGACGAGGAACTGCGTGGTCACGAGCCTCGGTTTCAAACGCTATGACTGCGTCTAGAGCGTGCACCCCTTTATCAGTTCTGCCGGAGGCGGTAAAATGGGCGGTTTCGATCCGTTCTATCAAATGTGCTCGGCGCAGGGCTTCGACTACTGCCGCTTGTACTGTTGGGAGGCCTGGTTGCACTTGAAAACCCGCATATCGAGTCCCAAGGTACGCTAGCCGCAGGGCTACTTTTGATTTTTCCATAAATGCATCAGTATAGGAGGGACATCTTTAAAGCTTTCAACAATTGTGCAGAACGATCCGAAATTATACTTTTCGATCTTGTCTGAGGTAGGTTAATTCATTGAGCTCGCATATTTCGACTGCNTGTCTGAGCGAACCACAACAATTTATTTACCGGATACTCGTGATTAGCATAAAAGGGGCAGTCCACTAAGAGTTCACCGTGAACTGCTTCCGCGCAGGCAGAAGAAATGACGAAGGCGATACTAGGATTTGAAAATGGCGTCGGGATAGTAGGAAAACATTTTGGCGCTAAGCAGGCCATAACAGGCGAGCTTGTCTTCGCTACCCCATATACCGGTTACGTCGAAGCGTTAACCGACCCATCTTACAACGGTCAAATCCTGCTTTTTACATACCCGTTGGTAGGCAACTACGGCATAAATTATGACGACTGCCAGTCAGACGTATCCAAGCTGAAGGATTTGTTATCAGAGAGCTATGTGATCACCCCACCAACGATAAAACGCTTGACGGGTTTCTCAAAACCCAAAATATTCCGGGAATCTGGGACATCGATACGCGAATGGTCACTATCATGATTCGTGACGAAGGCGCGATGCGGGCAAGCTTGTTGCCATCTACCAGAGGAAGCGACGCCGATGTAAAAAGGGCGATAGACCTTGCGCGTAGTGCACCCGACATATCTCATCTTGACCTCGTTTCAGAGGTTACATGCAAAGAGCCCTACCGCATTCCGGGCAAAGGGAAGCGTATCGTGCTTATGGATTTTGGTGTCAAACGAAACATGCTGAACAATCTTAAGCGTCGAGACATTGACCTCATCGTCGTACCTTCAGATACGCCAAGACAACAAGTGGCAGACTACAAGGCTGATGCGCTACTGCTCTCAAACGGCCCTGGCGATCCTATGCAAGCTAAAAATGGGATTGATGTGGTGCGTGAACTCGCCGGACAGTTACCCATCTTCGGAATATGTCTTGGGCATCAAATTATAGCTCTCGCACTCGGTGGAGGGACTTTTAAGCTTAAATTTGGACATAGGGGCGCAAATCAACCCGTTTTAGATCTCCGAACGCAGCGTGTATATATTACTGCCCAAAACCACGGGTACGCCGTCAACCTCGAAGCGGGCGGGGAAATGACAATAACACAAGTAAACGCTAACGACAACACCGTTGAAGGCATTCGCAACGAATATCTCCGAATCATGAGCGTACAATATCACCCAGAAGCTTCACCTGGCCCACATGACCTTGAAAAATCATTTTTCGACGAAATCACAGGAACCGTTCGCAATTCGTTTTGAAGCGCCTACATATAATGCGCACTCATAAACCATGCCCAAAAGAGCAGATATAGAAAAAGTGTTGCTCATTGGCTCTGGTCCGATCGTAATCGGGCAGGCAGCAGAATTCGATTTTAGCGGGAGCCAGGCGTGCACCTCCCTCCGTGAAGAAGGCATAAAGGTTGCATTAGTCAACTCAAATCCAGCGACAATAATGACAGATCCTAACATGGCGGATGCCGTGTATATCGAACCGCTCAAGCCTGACATTATTGCCGCTATTATAAAAATAGAACAGCCTGACGGGATCATCGCAGGACTTGGAGGCCAAACGGGCCTCAATATTACAGCAGAGTTAGCAGAAATGGGTGTTTTAGCTGAAAACGGGGTTGAAACGCTCGGAACACCACTCGAAACTATCTATTTGGCGGAGGATAGGGAAAAGTTTCGAAAAACGATGGAAGGCATTGGAGAGGGAGTCCCAAGAAGCTTCGCGGTTTACGATTCGAACGACTACCAATGGTTGGCCAGCGAACTGGGTTTGCCAGTGATAGTACGGTCGGCGTACACTCTTGGAGGTGGGGGAAGCGGTATAGCCAGAACTGACGCTCAATTGAAGGATATAATCGAAGGCGGGATCAAAAAGTCGCGAATCGGCCAAGTTCTCGTCGAAGAAAGCGTCCTCGGATGGAAAGAGTTTGAGTATGAGGTCATGCGCGATTCAGGAGACACCTGCATTACGATCTGCAATATGGAAAACATAGACCCTATGGGTGTGCATACGGGCGAGTCGATCGTCGTGACGCCTTCACAAACCCTGTCTGATATTGAGCATCAGATGCTACGAAGCGCTTCAATACGTATCATAAGAGCGCTCAAAATAGAAGGCGGCTGCAACATACAGTTTGCTGTGAAAGACGGAGAATACCGCGTTATAGAAGTAAATCCTCGAGTCTCTCGTTCATCAGCACTAGCGTCAAAAGCGACTGGATACCCGATCGCACGCGTTTCAGCAAAGATCGCTATTGGGATGCAACTAATCGAAATCCCGAATCGAGTGACCAACGAAACGCCCGCCTCGTTTGAGCCAACTATCGACTATACGGTCGTCAAGATTCCAAGGTGGCCTTTTGACAAGTTTACGAGGGCAGATAATACCTTAGGAACAGCTATGAAAAGCACCGGCGAAGTGATGGCAATTGGTCGAACGCTTGAAGAAGCGCTCCAGAAAGCTATTCGGTCGCTCGATTTAGACATAGCGGTTTCTTTCTCTAAAGACCCCATTGACTTAATATCGGTCCCTACGGACAAGCGACTATTTCAGATCTACAGCGCGCTTAAGAATGGACATACTATCGAGGAAATAGCACGAAGCACCAGCATTGACCCCTTTTTTATAAGAAAGGTCTTGAATATCGTCGATTTCGAAAAACACCTTCAAGCAAAGTACAGAAACGGCAAGGCCAAGAAAATAAACGCTGACGATCTGCGACGTGCAAAGCGTCTCGGATTCACTGACGAGCAAATCGCTGAACTGACCGGCTTTATCCGTGAGGAGGTCACAGATCTCAGACACCACAGAACGTATAACATAAACGTCACATACAAAATGGTAGACACGTGTGCGGCTGAATTTAAAGCGCAGACCCCTTACTATTACTCGACCTACGAACAGCAGAACGAGATCGTTCCCACAGATAAAACGAAGGTGCTTATTGTGGGGGCTGGCCCTATCAGGATAGGACAAGGAATTGAATTTGATTATTGCACCGTTCACGCGGTGCTCGCGCTNCGAGAGGAAGGTATAGAAGCGCATATTATTAACAACAATCCTGAGACGGTTTCGACGGACTATGATACGTCAGACAAGCTCTTCTTTGAACCATTGACACTAGAAGACGTAATGAATATCATTGAAAAAGAACGGCCACAAGGCGTTCTCGTGCAATTCGGTGGCCAAACTTCCGTAAACCTCGCAATTCCTCTTGAAAAAGAAATAAAACGCAGGGGACTTCCGACTAAAATCTTGGGTACGTCCCCTGATTCCATCGACATTGCAGAAGACCGCGATCGGTTTTCTCAACTGTTAAAGCAGCTTGATATACCCCAGCCAGAAAGCGGTTCTGCTACGTCGCGTGAAGATGCAATCAGGATAGCACGAGGTATCGGTTTTCCGCTACTGGTCCGGCCTTCATACGTACTCGGTGGTCGCGCTATGGAGATAGTGTACGATGAGTCCGAGTTAGCCCGTTACATTGAGGAGGCAGTAAGGGTATCGAGAAAACACCCCGTACTTATTGATAAATTCTTGCAGCACGCTCTCGAGGTTGATATCGACGCGGTTAGCGATGGAGATCAAGTTCTTGTACCTGCCGTAATGGAGCATATCGAAGAGGCAGGTATCCATTCTGGTGACTCTGCTGTCGTCATTCCGGCTCAGTCAATTGATGATAGTACGCAAGAAATCATTAAGGATTACGTTACGAAGATCGCAAAGGCGTTGAACGTAATAGGTCTAATCAACCTTCAAATCGCTATAAAAGATGGCACAGTCTATGTTCTTGAAGCCAATCCACGCTCGAGTAGGACAATCCCATTCGTCTCAAAAGCTACAGGCTTGCCGCTTGCAAAGATCGCTGCTAAGGTGATCATGGGCCACCGTTTACGTGACCTTTGTCCAACCGAGCCTAAAATGAAGCATGTCGCCGTTAAAGAGGTTGTGCTCCCATTTGAAAAGCTNCCGGGTGTCGANCCAATATTNGGTCCAGAAATGAAGAGTACCGGAGAAGTCATGGGTATAGACTATGACTTTGGANGAGCATTCTACAAGGCAGCNCTTGCTTGTGACAATGAGCTACCGCTTTCAGGCACAGTCTTCATCTCGGTGAGAGACGAAGACAAACCCGACCTTTGTGGCATCGCAAAATCGCTGTACAAAGCCGGATTCAAATTGTTAGCAACTCAAGGTACGGCTAACTATCTGAAAGAACACGGCGTTGAGGTAGAAAGAGTTCCCAAACTCACCGACAGCCCTGAACTTCTGGAGATGATGCGCAATAACGGGATACACTTGATAATCAACACTCCGACGTGGAAGCAATCAAGACTTGACGGAGACGTGCTACGTCGGGCAGCAGTTGATCATAGCGTGCCGTATATTACAAGTGTACAAGGAGCCCGGGCATCAGCTGACGCTATTCATACTATGCTTGAACATTTCGACAAACCCAGAGCTCAGAATCTTACAATAAGGCCCATAAACAGCTATTTAAGCGATTTGTGGCCTCAGACCTAGTTAAATCGAGATCCAACTGCCTGTATTTTCTACATAGCGCAGCACGACGAAAAGAGATTTTTTTAACTTCGAAAGCTTGCGCCTTAAAGTAAGGTCAGCGTTTATTGCCCACAAACAAAAACACACACTTACGAGATAGATTGAGTTGCAATCATATTTTAGCACGACTGTGTAAAAAAATCGCAGAAATGAAACAAATTACAGATTAAACAACTAACGAAAACACTTTAAGCTCGCGCGTTTTACCATTAAACTATAACATGCAGCGAAGGTTTGAAGCCGTACGAACAAATACCACACTCCAAAACCTTTGGATGCGACGAGCAATCGCGTTTATCATTGATTCACTGATTCTCTTGATTATATTCGCTGTTTTAAGCGTTATACTGGCAATTATATTATTAGTGCCAGTATTAGTCTTGAACTGGAATACGTATGGTGGATTCTTTTCAGGATTTTCTGCTATATTTGGCCTTATAATTGTCTGGGGGTACTACGTCGCGCTAGAGGGATCTACAGGAGCGACGATCGGTAAGCGATTTATGGACTTAAAAGTAAAGTCGCTCAAAGGCAATATGAGCTACACAAAAGCCTTCGTAAGAAGCTTTACGAAAGCGTGGCTGCCAGTTTTCGCCGCTCTTTTCCTGCTGGATCTCATCGTTGGATTTCTCACTCAGGGGGATCCAAAACAGCGGTTCTCCGACATGGTCGCCGACACTGCCGTCGTTCACTCGCGCGCTTAAGGTAGCCCTAACGTGCGTATTATAGACGCTGTAACAAGGTGATTGCCATGAATAAAGTTGTGCTTTCATTCTCTGGAGGCCTGGACACCTCAGTATGTGTTCCCCTTTTGAGAGACCGGTATCAGTATGAGAAGATCATAACCGTGACCGTTGATGTCGGTCAACCACAAGAAGACTTAGAAAAAGCAGAGGCCCGTGGAGCTAGACTCAGCGACAAGCATTACACTGTCGACGCTAAAAACGAGTTTGTCGAAGAATATTTGTTTCCCTTGATAAAGGCAAACGGCAGCTATGAAGGATACACACTCGGACAAGCCATTGCCCGACCACTCATCGCAAAGAAAGTGCTTGAGGTGGCAGACCGGGAGCACGTCTCAGCAGTCGCACACGGCTGTACCGGAAAAGGGAACGACCAACTGCGATTTGAAGCGATATTCCGTGCGTCTAAATATAAGATTCATGCACCGATGCGAGAACTGAATCTTGCACGCTCAGAAGAAATTGAATACGCGCTAGAGCACGGAATCGACGTACCAACTACTTTTGAAAAACCGTATAGCGTGGACGAAAACCTGTGGTCGCGCTCTATTGAAGGAGGTCGCCTTGAGGATCCCTCCNGTAGNCCACCAGACGACATCTTCGAGTGGACGACCGCTCCAACAAAAGCAAAGGCACAGCACCAGTTGAGCCTCGAATTCGAAAAAGGCGTCCCCATATCGTTAAATGGAACCAGACTAAGCGGCTTGCAGCTCATAAAAGAGCTTAACGAAGTTGCAGGTAAGCATGGAGTTGGACGAACCGACATTATGGAAGACAGGATTTTAGGCCTGAAAGCACGGGAGATTTACGAACACCCTGCAGCGACTGTTATTCTGACCGCTCACAAAGATTTGGAATCGCTTGTGCTGACACGACAAGAGCGAAGGTTCAAGGACCTCGTCGATTCAGAATGGTCAGAGCTTGCCTACGAAGGCTTGCTGGATGAGCCGCTCTACGCGGCCCTTGAAGCATTCATAAATAAGACGCAAGAAAGAGTGACGGGTTCTGTCACGATGTTGTTGCACAAAGGAATGGCAAGCGTTCGCGCTCGAAGTTCTCCCAACGCGTTGTATTCCGAAGAGCTCGTCTCATTCAACGATAAGTCGCTCGACCAACGCGACGCCGAAGGATTCTCCAAATATCACGGTTTTCAAAGCCGTGCATACCGGAAATTCGTCAAATAATAACACAGACAAACCGAAGAAGAATGGAACTCGAAGACACACACACGTAGATGAATTTGAGAAGATGCTGCACGAGGCCATTGAGCGCTATCGAGGTGTGCTTGAAGAACTTGCGGAGTTATAGCGTTGGTCGTGTATTTGACACTAGAACAAGTTCGAAGCATACACCATGCAATGATCTGAGCTATTGAAGGGGAGCGTGAGAGCTGTCTTCACCCTGGCATTTATGAGAGTCTTCTTGTGGGTTGCCTTGACCGGCCACAAACAAACATTCGCGGCTATATGCCTTATCCAGACATATTCCTGAAAGCTGCTTCCTTAATCGAGTGTATCATTAGAACGAACGCGTTCATCGATGGCTCCAAGAGGACCGGTTTCTTAGCCTGCGACCTATTTTTAGAAAAAAATGGTTACTTTATCGATCCTAAAGCGCAAATAACGAGCTTTTTATTAGATATTGCCCAAAATAACGTTGATCTCAAGGAGATTGCAGATTGGCTTCAAGCGAACGCCTTGCAGAAATAAGAGAGTGGCGATACGTTTAGCCGTCAGTGTTTCAATCTGGAAAGGAAAGCAATTAGCTTCACTTTTTAGTTTATTGGACTTTAACGAGTCCCAGTCGTTGAAGTACGTATTGACGACGTTGGTGTTGTTGTTGCGGTAGATGTTGACGTTCTTGGGGACGGACTCGGGGTGGGGGTTGGAGTCGGTGTAGGTGTTGGCGTTGGTTTTGGAACGACTAGCAGCACTCCTGATCCTCTTGACCCAGAATAATCAGCGTTGCCCTTATACTCCACAACAATTCGATGCTCTCCTGTGGACAACGCAGAGACCTCGCTGACCGAAAGGTTGTGTGTAGAAAAACCGAAATATGTGGAACTTTGCCCAAGAGGTTTATCATCAAGGTACCAATAGACTACTTGATCGGTGAGACCCTGGCCGTTAGATGTGTTCAAAACGCAGGAAAGAGACGTATTGTAACCGATCATCACCTGAACCGATCTCACCACGAGCAAGGAGTTTGCGAGAGGCGATGTTGTCTGATTGTTAGTTTGCCCGCCGCCCAAACATCCGCCACAAGACGCTAGAAGAAGTAATATAAGTATAATAGCAACAGTGGGTGTTTTTTGTGGCATGGATTGCAGCTCACCTATCGTAACGCCTTTTGCTGCTGCCTCGGGCGAAAAATCAATCAACAAGCAATTCTTCACTATTTATAAATTGTGTATGCTGCAGTCGCATTCCGCGCTTTTCAAAGCTTGACGCTAATAAGACTACAAGAATTAGCAAAGCGTATGCAATCTTCCTGCATTTAAATAATGAATAAGCAACAAATCTAACGCAATACGAACCATACACACCGGCCGCGATGAGGCGGATGGACTCGGAGATCGAAGTGATTGCGCCGGTCACGTCTATCATGGTGACCTGGAGGATGGTAAAGAGAACCCTCATCGAGATCCCGAACAAGGCAAGGATCCCGTTCGCCGTGGCGGATAGGGCGATACCAAGCGGGGTCGAGAAGAAGAGGACGTCGATGATAACGGTCCCAGCACCCAGCCGATGGAGGCCATCACGGTTCCCGACTTATTGAAGAAGACGAGCCCAACGCAGACAACGAGGATGGGCATGATGGCCAGGAAGAACGATGCGATGAGGTCCATGGATATCGCTTGTGTGGTGGTGTATTGGTTGAGGTTGATACAGTCGATTCGCAATAAGATGGAACGATTACATTATCCCATAGTAAGGGACGCGCGATCATTCAAGAGAGATTGGAATCGCTCTCCCGAAGGCCAGGTCCGTTGCAATTGGGAGCGGAACGGTCCCAAACATGCAGCACCATTTGGGCTTCAGCAAGGAAAAAGGTATTGGTGAACCGACTCGGGGGGTGTTATAGAAGTACAGTGCCCGGCAAAGGCAATGTCGGGGTATCAGAGACCCGTAGAGACCTCAGGATCTATTGGTTTCGGGGTCCACGGACGGTTCTGAGCGTGACCCCGTGATACGGCGATGGACCCAGGATCTTCATATGCTAGCGCGCCTCGTCACAATCACTGAATTTAAAATGCTAAGGACCCGCGATTCTAATACTGGGTAAAAAAAGAAGAAAAAGGAAAAATGACTGCAGAGCGCAGTCACCAACGTTGACTACAGACGTTTCATTACATCCCCGGCCCTTCGCCTCCGAGGTCCGGCTGCTCACTGCTAGCAGCGATTATGTCATCAATTCGCAAGATCATGTTTGCGGCTTCCGTCGCAGATTCAACCGCATTCAGTTTCACTCGGAGCGGATCAATAACGTTGAGCGCTAACATATCTCGAACCTCGCCGTCAGCTGCTATGCCGGCGTTTTTATCGCCTGATTCGTGAGCGCTGCGAAGTTCGACAAGTTTGTCGAGTGGATCTCCTCCCGAATTTTCAACAAGCGTTTTTGGGATGATCTCCATGGCATTCGCAAAAGCACGAACCGATAGTTGTTCACGTCCCCCAAAAGTGGTCGCGTAGTCACGAAGCGCCATTGCAAGCTCGATCTCAGGAGCGCCGCCGCCGGCAAGTACTTGGTTATTCTCAAGTGTCAGAGCGACGACTTTCAACGCGTCATTAACTGCCCGGTCCATCTCATCAACAACGTGTTCGATGCTGCCGCGGAGCAGAATGGAAACTGCTTTGGGATTTTTGCTTTCTTCAACGAAAATCATCTCGTTGTCTCCGACTTTTCGCTCCTGTACCAAACCTGCATGACCGAGTTGCGTCATATCCTCCAAAGTATCGGTTATCTTGCCACCGGTGGCCTTTTCGAGACGTTTCATGTCGCTCTTCTTGATGCGTCGTCCCGCTAGGATGCCTGCTTTAGCTAGAAAATGCTGCACAAGATCGTCGATCCCTTTTTGACAAAAAACAACGTTTGCACCGCTCGCAAGTACCTTATCAGCAATCGCTTCTAACCTGCGCTCTTCCTCATCCCAAAATGACTGCATTTGCCCGGGATCGTTAATCTCTATCTTCGCGTCGATCTCCGTCTTTTC
>JGI24137J36423_1000056_pt1 | contig 21102 bp, 21 predicted proteins | sample BarGraNGADG00311_FD_36423 | JGI IMG/M metagenome (IMG submission 36423) | reverse complement strand
TCCGAAGCGGTGCCGGCGGTAGCAGCGGTGAGCGGGGTCGGTTCGGTGCGTCCGAGCGCCCGCGTACGCCCAGCACGGGTGGAGCCGCGCGTCCGTTCCGGGACCGTGGCGAAGGTGGAGCTCCCAGTCGTGGGGCCGGTGGTGCGGCCCGACCGTTCCGGGACCGTGGCGAGGGTCCGGCCCGTCCGTTCCGTGAGCGTGGCGAGGGCGGGGCTCCCAGTCGTGGGGCCGGTGGTGCGAGCCGTCCGTTCCGTGAGCGTGGCGAGGGCGCATCGGACCGGGTTGCGCGCCCCGTGCGCGCCGAGGACGGTCTCCGGCGGCGCGACGAGGCACCCCGGACCCCGCGGTTCGTCGCACCCGAGATCCCGGACGATGTCACTGCCGCCCAGCTCGACCGCGCGGCTCGCGGGCGCCTTCGCACCCTGAGCAAGGACAACGCTGACGGCGTCGCCCGCCACCTGGTGATGGCTGGCGCATTGCTCGATTCTGATCCCGAGCTTGCGTACGAGCACGCGCAAGCGGCTGTGCGACGAGCGGGACGCGTCGATGTCGTGCGCGAGGCGGCCGGGCTCGCGGCCTACCGCACGGGTCGGTACGCCGAGGCGCTCAGTGAGCTCCGAACGGTCCGTCGGCTCAATGGCTCTTCTGACCACCTGGCCGTGATGGCCGACTGCGAGCGCGGGCTCGGCCGTCCCGAGCGCGCGATCGCCTTGGCGGCGAGCCCCGAGGCAGTTGAACTGGGCGAGGAGCCCGCGGTTGAGCTCGCCATCGTCGTCTCCGGGGCGCGCCTCGACCTCGGCGAGAGCGAGGCTGCACTCGCGGTTCTCGCGACACCTGCGGTCCGTCGAGCGAAAGGGCTGCTGCGCGTTCGAGTCGCCCAGGCGCGCGCGGCCGCGCTCAGCGCCTCCGGTGACGCCGCGGGTGCCGAGGCCGAACTGGCGGAGTTTGACGACCGCCAGCTCGCCGAGGCTGCCGGCGAGTCCCCTGGCGAAGGTGAGGACGTGGTTGTCTTCGACCTCGTGGATGACGACGATCTGGAGCACGGCAACGAGAGCGGGGACCCGGCCGCCGGAATGACGTCGGACGACGATGCCGTGCTCGACGAAGACGGCCCCGGCGCCTCCACACCAGCGTCGGGCGACGACGCGAACCCTGTCACCGCGGTCGACGAGGAGCGTGCGTGAGCGCCGATCCGGCGAGTGGCCTGCTCGGTACGGACCGGCCTCTCGCCGAGCTGTTCGACCTCGCGCTCGTCGATCTTGATGGCGTCACCTACCGGGGGCCCGAACCCATTCCCGGTGCGGCCGAGGGGCTCGCCGGCGCGCGCAGCCGCGGCATGCACCTCGTGTTCGTGACGAACAACGCCTCGCGTGATCCGTCGCAGGTCGCCGACCACCTCACCACGCTCGACATCCCGGCCAGTCCGGACGACGTCGTCACCTCGGCTCAGGCTGCGGCAGCGCTGCTCGGTACCCGGCTGGCGCCCGGTGCCCGGGTGTTCGTCGTCGGCGGGGCGGGGCTGCACACGGCGGTTGCCGCCGCCGGCTACACCATCGTCGCGTCGGCCGATGACGCACCCGAAGCCGTCGTTCAGGGCTTTGCGCCCGAGGTCGGCTGGCGTCAGCTCGCCGAGGCCGCCTACGCCATCCAGGCCGGCGCGTGGCACGTCGCGAGCAATCTAGATCTCACGCTGCCGAACGAGCGCGGCCTCGCGCCGGGCAATGGCTCGCTCGTGAACGCGGTCGTCGCGGCCACCGGCATCGAGCCCGTCAGCGCCGGTAAGCCCGCGCCGACGATGTTCCTGCTTGCCGCGGAGCGAGTCGGTGCACGTGCCACGCTCGTCATCGGCGACCGACTCGACACCGACTCCGCTGGTGCCCGCGCCGCAGGATTCCCCGTCCTCCACGTGTTCACCGGGGTCAGCTCGCCGCGAGATGCGATCCTCGCCGCGCCGAACGAGCGCCCGAACTACCTCGCGGCTGACCTCATGGAGTTGCTTGACGCTCATCCGACGCCGGTTCGGACTGTGGACGGCTGGTGGACCTGTCGGGGCGGCGCCGCGCGCGTCATCGACGGGCGTCTGGAGTGGCGCGGCGTGGCCGCGACCGTGCCCGAGCGCGTCGACCTCGTTCGTGCCGCGTGCGCGGCGGCGTGGGCCGCGGTTGACGCGGGCGGCGCGCTCGACCCGAACACCGTCCCCGAGTTCGATGTGGAGGACGACCAACGAGTCGGTCGCGCCCGGTAGCGTGGCGGCAGGCACGCCGACATCGGCGTCAGGCACGAGGAGACAGTGTGGTGGACGAGGCTCAGCATGTTGATGACGCCGCGCGACCGGACCCCGACCAGGGCGCGCCGACCGACGACGCCGTCGAAGCCGCCCTCTTGCGGCTCGGCGACCTCGCGCGCGCACCGGTCCGCGAGCACGTCGCCGTGTTCGAGGCCATCCACGGTTCGCTGCAGGACCGACTCGCGGACCCCGGGGAGTGAGTGCGTGTCCGCAGCGCGCAACCGGCTCGATAGTGAGCTCGTCCGCCGCGGACTGGCTCGCTCGCGGCGCCATGCCGCCGATCTGGTGGCCGCCGGCCGGGTGTTCGTGGATGACCGCTGCGTGACGAAGATGTCTGCCCCGGTCGCAGCTGAGCAGCAGGTCTCGGTCGAGATCACACCTGGTGCGCCAGACTTCGCGTCGCGGGCCGGCCACAAGCTCGCGGGTGTGCTCGACCGGCTCGGTCCGGGCGGGCCGCGGGTGGACGGCCGCAGCTGCCTCGATGCCGGTGCCTCGACCGGCGGCTTCACCGATGTGCTGCTGCGCCGCGGCGCCCGCCATGTGCTCGCGATCGACGTCGGGCACGACCAGCTCGTCCCGGTGCTCCGGAGCGATCCGCGCGTCACCTCGTGGGAGGGCGTCAACCTCCGGCACCTCGACCCCTCGTCGCTTCCGGCGCCTGTCGACCTCGTCGNCGCCGACCTCTCCTTCATCTCCTTGACNCTTGTCCTGCCGGTCCTGGCCGCGTGCGTTCAGCCCGGCGCGGACCTGCTCGTGCTGGTCAAGCCGCAGTTCGAGGTCGGGCGCGAGCGGCTCGGCTCCGGCGGCATCGTCCGCGACCCGCGGCACCGTGAGCAGGCGGTCGCCGCGGTCGCCNCGTGCGCGATCGAAAGCGGCCTCGTGATCCGGGCCGTGGAAGCCAGTCCGCTGCCCGGCCCCCATGGGAACATCGAGTACTTTCTCTGGCTCGTGTCGCCGGCCGCAGGTTCAGCGGGTACACCCGGGCCCCGAACGGACCTCAACGGTCCGCGGCTCGAGGAAGCGATCAGGGCGGCTGTGGCACGCGGCTCGGCGCCGCAGGAGGGTGGAGCAGCATGACCCGTCAGGTGCTGGTCGTCACACACCAGGGCAGGGAAGAGGCGGTGATCGCCGGCGACGAGGTTGTTCAGGCGCTGCGCGCCGCTGGGCTCGAGCCGATCACCGACATAGCGCAGGCGCACCCGGGCGCGCTCGAGCTCGCGATGGTGCTCGGCGGCGACGGCACGATCCTCAAGGCCGCAGAGATCACGCACGGCACAGGTGTGCCGGTCCTCGGCGTGAACCTCGGCCACGTTGGTTTCCTCGCCGAGAGCGAGCGAGATGACATCGCCGAGACCGTGCGTCGTGTCGCGGCGCGCGACTACACCGTGGAGGAGCGGGCCACGCTCGTGGTCGAGGCCCTGCGACCAGGCGAGACGGAGCCGGAGCGCGGCTGGGCGCTCAACGAGGCGACCCTCGAGAAGGCCGAGCGACAGCGGATGCTGGAGGTCGTGCTCGAGGTCGACGGCCGTCCGCTGTCCACCTTCGGATGCGACGGCATTGTCATGTCGACGCCGACCGGTTCCACGGCACACGCCTTCTCCGCCGGCGGGCCGGTGGTCTGGCCCGATGTCGACGCGATCCTTGTCGTGCCGATCTCGGCGCACGCCCTGTTCGCGCGACCGCTCGTCGTCGGGCCGCGTTCTGTCGTCGCCGTGGAGGTCGTCGGACGGTCGACGACGCCGGGCGTGCTGACCTGCGACGGTCGGCGCACGATGGACCTTCCGGTCGGTTCACGACTCGAGGTCCGGCGCGGGACGACGCCGGTGCGGCTCGCCCGGCTCAGCCAGGCCCCGTTCACCGATCGCCTGGTGAGCAAGTTCGAGCTCCCGGTCACGGGATGGCGCGGCCACCCCGGCGCGCGCGAGGGCTGAGCGTGTTCGAGGAGATCCGCATCCGCGACCTGGGCGTGATCAGCTCCGCTGAGCTGACGCTCGGTCCGGGACTGACCGTGATCACCGGCGAGACCGGCGCCGGAAAGACGATGGTGCTCAGTGGGCTCTCGCTGCTGCTCGGCGGCCGTGCCGACGCCGCGCGGGTACGCGCTGGAGCGTCTCAGGCGGAGGCCGAAGGGCGGGTGACCCTTCCAGCGGACTCGGCTGCCACCGCGCGCGCTCTCGACGCCGGCGCCGAGCTCGACGAGGACGGCTCGCTCGTCCTGCTCCGAACGGTGGCGGCCGAGGGACGCTCGCGCGCCTACTGCGGCGGACGGAGCGTCCCCCAGTCCGTGCTGGCAGACCTCGCGGCCGAGCTCGTCACCGTGCACGGCCAGGCGGACCAGGTGCGACTCCGCTCGCCACAGCGGCAGCGTGAGGCGGTCGACGAGTTCGCCGGNGCCGACCACCGCGGGCTGGTCGAGCGGTATCGCGTGGCATGGGCGGAGCGGGCCGCGGTGCTCGCGGAGATCGACACGCTGCGGTCGAGCGCGCGGGAGCGGGCTCGTGAGGCAGAGCTGCTCCGCCTCGGCCTGGCGGAGATCGAGCGGGTCGCGCCTCAGCACGGAGAGGACCTGGACCTGGCGGCCGAGATCGAGCGCCTTGGCCACGCCGAAGACCTTCGCGCCGCCGCCGCACTCGCTCACCNCGCGCTCGTCGGGCCCGACGACACGGCTGGTGATGCCGAGCGGGGCGCGGCCACCCTGGTCGATGAGGGTCGCAGCGCGCTCGAGCACGTCGCGCCGCACGATCCGGCGCTCGGGGCGCTCGCGACGCGGATGGCCGAGATCGGCTACCTCGCCGCCGACCTGGCTGCCGAGCTCTCCGGCTACGTCCAGGACCTCGACGCCGACCCGGTCCGTCTCGATGCGGCGCAGCGGCGCCTCTCGGAGCTGGCTCCGATCACGCGGGCCTACGGTGGCACGATCGACGAGGTCCTCGCCTGGGCGGACGAGTCCGGGCGCCGCCTGATCGACCTCGATGGCGGCTCCGACCGGCTCGAGCACGTCGAGGCGCGTCGCGCCGCGCTCAGTGCCGAGCTCGAGACAATTGCCGTTGGCATCACTGCGGGTCGTCGCGCGGCGGCGGCCACGCTCGCGGCGGCGGTGACGACCGAGCTGGCCGGTCTGGCGATGGCGCAGGCCCGGCTGCTCGTCGAGGCCCGCTCCACCGAGGAGCTCGGACCGTGGGGACGCGACTCGGTCGAGATGCTTCTCTCGCCGCATGACGGCGCCGCTCCGCAACCGCTCGGCAAGGGCGCCTCGGGTGGCGAGCTCTCGCGCATCATGCTCGCTATCGAGGTCGCCCTCGCCACCGGCGAGGGGACCCGGGCGAGCCGCCCGCCGACCTTCGTGTTCGACGAGGTGGACGCCGGGGTCGGCGGCCGGGCCGCGATCGAGGTCGGCAGACGTCTCGCGGAGCTCGCTCGCAGCGCTCAGGTCATCGTCGTCACCCACCTCGCGCAGGTCGCCGCTTGTGCGGACCGCCACCTCGTCGTGACGAAGTCGACGGTGGCCGGAGCCGAGGCAGTCACGGACTCGGACGTTCGCGAGGTCACCGGAGACGAACGGCTGACGGAGCTTGCGCGGATGCTCTCGGGGCGCGATGACTCCGAGACAGCGCGAAGCCACGCGGCGGAGCTCCTGGAAGCCTCCGGCATGGCACGATGAACCACGATGAGACTCCGCCTTGGACGCCGTGAACACGCCGTTGCCGTCGACGCAGAGCTGCGTGGCCCGGCTCGGGTCGATGCGCGCACGAAGAGGCTGACACGGCGCCTCCGGCCGGGCGACATCGCCGTGATCGACCACCTCGACATCGACCGCGTCTCGGCCGAGGCATTGGTGAGCTGCAGACCGGCCGCCGTGCTGAATGCTGCGAGGTCGACCTCTGGTCGTTACCCCAACCTCGGCCCGGCCATCCTGGCCGAAGCCGGGATCCCGCTCATCGACGACCTCGGCCCTGGCGTCATGTCGGTGGCCGACGGGCGGAGCCTGGTCGTCGACGGTGGAGCGGTCCGGGACGGCGAGATCGTCGTCGCCGAGGGAGTTCGCCAGACCTCGGAGACGATCGAGGCCGCGACCACCGAAGCCCGCAGCGGGCTCTCTGCGCAACTGGAGTCCTTCGCGGCGAACACGATGGACTATCTGCGCCGCGAGCGCGCCCTGCTGCTCGACGGCGTTGGCGTGCCGGACGTGCGCACGCCGATCGCAGGGCGGCACGCTCTGATCGTCGTCCGCGGTTATCACTACAAGGACGACCTGCGCACGCTCCGCCCGTACGTCAAGGAGTACCGTCCGGTGCTGATCGGAGTCGACGGCGGCGCTGATGCGATCCTCGAGGCGGGGTGGAAGCCGCACATGATCGTGGGCGACATGGACTCCGTGTCCGACAAGGCACTGCTCTGCGGGGCAGAGGTCGTCGTGCACGCGTACCGGGACGGGCGTGCTCCTGGTCTTGAGCGGGTCGAACGCCTGGACGTCCCGCACGTGATGTTCCCAGCCACCGGGACCAGCGAGGACGTCGCGATGCTCTGGCGGACGACAAGGGTGCCGAGCTCATCGTCGCGGTCGGCACCCACGCCACCCTGGTGGAGTTCCTCGACAAGGGCCGCTCCGGCATGGCCAGCACGTTCCTCACCCGGCTGAGGGTGGGCAGCAAGCTCGTCGACGCCAAGGGCGTCTCGCGGCTGTACCAGCACCGGGTCTCGAACATCCAGGTCACCGCGCTGCTGCTGGCCGGCATCGGGGCCCTGATCGCGGCCCTCGCGGTCACCCCTGCCGGGCAGACGATGTTCGTACTGGTTGCGGCGAGCTTAGACGACCTGTTCTCGGCTGTCCGCCATCTCGTCGGAGCCTGGTAGTGACCGACGTCCGACGAACTTCCTACGCCCTTCCCCTCGCTGACGGAGAGACTGCACTGTGATCGAATTCAGGTACCACATCGTCTCCCTGATCGCGGTCTTCCTGGCGCTGGCTGTCGGGATCGTGCTCGGTGCCGGGCCGCTCAAGGAGGCCATCGGAAGCCAGTTGACCGGCCAGGTGGAGCAGCTCCGCCAGGAGAAGGCGGCGCTCAGGACCGAGCTCGACACCGCGAACCATGGGATAGACGACCGCGACGCGTTCATCAGCGGGGCAGCGCCGTCCTTGCTGGGCGGCCTCCTCAACGGTCGCCGGGTCGCGATCATCACCCTCGGCCAGCCGAGCGACACGGTTGTCGGTCACGTCCGCGATCGCCTCGTCCAGGCCGGTGCCACCGTCACCGGCGAGGTCGATGTCGAGAAGCCCTGGACGGATCCCGCCCGGCGCGCTTTCCGCGAGTCGCTCAGCGGAAGCCTGCTCTCGTACCTCCAGCCACGCCCGGCCGACGACGCGGGGCTCGACGGCGTGCTCGGAGAGGCGCTCGCTCAGGGCCTGACCCGGCCTGCGGCCGGTTCCAAGGACGCGCTCGCGGACTCGGCCGGCCTGCAGCTCGACCTGCTCCGCGAGAGCAAGCTCATCACGCTGTCGAAAGCCGTCACCATCCCCGCTGATGACATCGTCCTGGTCGTTGGCCCGACCCCAGCATTCGTAGCCGACCAGGCCGACCAACGGACCGCCGAGCATGCGACCCTCGATGCCCTGATCGAGGCCTGCTTCAGGCGGTCGTTCAGTCTCGTGGTGGCTGGCGGTGCGCCGGATCAGCACAGCCTCGTCCAGGCGATCCGGGCCGACTTGAACCTTGAGCGGACCATCGCGACGGTCGAGTCGATCGAGACCGAGGCCTCGGCAGTCTCGGTTACGCTCGCTCTGGCCAATCGGGTGACCGGGGTGGTCGGCCACTACGGCTTCGACAGCAACGACACTGCGGTGGTACCGCCGCGCGTCGCGCTGCCCCCGATCGTCCGGACGGCCGGTGCCGCACCCACCACACGTGCGCCCGCCAGCACGACGCCCACCCAGGGCTCTGGATGAGTCCNGAGCGCACCGGGACGGCTCGCGCACTCGTTGCCGGCATCGCCGGCGCCGCCGTGACGTGGGCGGTGCGGCGTCGTCTCGGTGCGTCCCCGCCGGGCGGCGTCGACCGCTGGACCCGGGTCAACCACCGCGGTGAGCCGATCAGCCTGCTCGAAGGACCGGCCGTTGCCGCCGGCCTGCTCGCCGGATCCCTGGTCGGCTGTCGAGACGTCGCCACCGGGGCGGCGGCGGTCATCGCGACGGCCGGCGGCGCGGGTTTCGGCCTCGTAGACGACCTCGCAGAGGGGCGATGGACCCGCCGTAAGGGACTCCGCGGCCACCTCGGTGCGCTCGCTCGCGGCGATCTCACCACTGGCGGGCTCAAGGTCATCGGGATCGGTCTCAGCTCGCTCGCGGCAGCGGCCCTGGTGACTCAGCGGCGCGGGAGCCGAGCCGGCTGGCTCGCAGACACGCTCGTCTCGGGCGCCCTGGTCGCGGCGAGCGCGAACCTCGTCAACCTCCTCGACCTCCGGCCCGGCCGCGCGCTCAAGGCCGCCGCGCTGGTCAGCGGTCCACTGGCCGCGGGCTCGTCGGCAGCGGCCGGACTCGCCGCCGCGGCGCTCGGGGCGACCAGCGCGGCGCTCCCCGGCGACCTCGCGGAGCGGGACATGCTGGGTGACAGCGGAGCGAACGCCCTCGGCGCGCTGCTCGGCCTCGCGATCGTCAAGCGAGCCCCGCGACCAGCCCGGCTTCTCGTCCTGGCCGGTCTCGTCGGGCTGACCGCGGCGAGCGAACGGGTGTCCTTCACCACGGTGATCGAGTCGACACCCGGGCTGCGCGAGCTCGACCGCTGGGGACGCCCCGCGTGAACCGGCCGCGCGCGCTCACCGGGCTCGCCGGCGCGGCGGCGCTCGTCGCCGGCATCACGGTCGCTGAGCCGCGTCTTCGGCTTCGCTCGGTGGTTCGTGCAGTCCTTCAGCGTCGGCGCCACCAGCACAGGATCGGTGTACAACACCGCGAATCAGGTGCCGAACGTGCTGTTCGAGATCGTGGCGGGCGGTGCGCTCGCCAGTGTCGTGGTCCCGCTGCTCGCCGGGCCGCTCGCGCGCGGGCTGCGGCGGGACGTCGACCGGATCGCCTCGGCCCTGCTCACCTGGGCGGTCGCGGTCCTGATCCCGACGGCCGTGCTGGTGGCCCTGTTCGCGCGCCCGATCGTCACCCGGCTGCTCGGCTCCCCGGTGGACCCGGCGCTCGCGACGGCGCAGGTGGACCTGGGCGCGCGCCTGCTCGCGGTCTTCGCCCCACAACTCGTGCTCTACGGCATCGGAATTGTGCTGTCCGGCGTGCTCCAGGCACAGAACCGCTTCTCCTGGCCGGCCGTGATGCCGCTGGTGTCGAGCCTCGTCGTGATCGGCGCATACCTGGCGTTCCGACATCTCGCGGGCTTCGCGCAGAATGACCCGGCCGCGCTCTCGTCGTCCGCAGTCGGCTGGCTCGGTTGGGGGACCACGGCGGGTGTCGCGGCGCTGAGCCTGCCGCTGCTGGTGCCGGTGTACCGGAGCGGGGTACGNCTCCGGCCGACGTTCCGCTTCCCGCCCGGNGTCGCGGGTCGCGCCGGGCGGCTTGCCGCCGCCGGCATCGGCGCCCTGCTCGCCCAGCAGGTGGCCGTCGTGGCGGTCGTGCGGCTCTCGAACGGAACCGGCGGGCCAGGGACGATCAGCACCTTCATGTACGCCCAGGCGGTCTACCTGCTGCCCTACGCGGTGCTCGCGGTGCCGCTNGCGACGGTCGCCTTCCCGCGGCTCGCGGAGCACGCGGCGACCGGCGACCGGGAGCGCTACCGCAGTCTGGTATCACTCTCGACCCGCAGCGTGATCGCCGTCTGNGCCCTCGGCACGGCGGCCCTGCTCGCGGCCGCCCCGGGAGTGGCCGCCGCGTTCACGAACATCGACGTCGGCGATGTCCGGGGGATGGCGCCCGCGCTCGCCTGGCTCGCGCCCGGGTTGATCGGCTACGGGCTGCTGCTCCAGTCGTCCCGGGTCCTGTACGCGCTCGAGCGGGGCAGGTCAGCCGTCCTGGCTGCCGCGGCCGGTGGCTCGCGGTCACGGTGACCTCGATCCTCGCGGTTCACGCACTGGCCGGTCGCGCTCCGGATCCGGCCGGCACGCTGCTCGGACTCGCGATCGGCAACACCGTCGGCATGACGCTCGGCGGGGCCGCGATGCTGTTCGCGGTGCGCCGCGCGGCGGGCCTTGGCGGCAGCGCCGGGGTGTCGCGCACGCTCGTCGTGGCCGTGGTGGCAGCCGGGCTCGGGGCGCTCGCCGGACGATGGGTCGCCGACGCCGGGCTCTCCGGGTGGGGTGCCTCGCTGCGCGGCGCCGTGCCGGCCGCGTGCCTGAGCGGCGTGGTGGCGCTCGCGGCGGCCGCTCTCGTGTTCGGCCTACTCGACCGGCGGACCGTGGCGGAGGTGCGGCGTCGTGCCTGAGTCCTCCCCGCGGGTGCTCCAGGTGCTCGGCTCGAGCGCCGGCGGAGTTGCGCGGCACGTCGCGCACGTCGCCGACATCCTCGGTTCGGCCGGGATCACGGTTGAGGTCGCCGGACCGGCGTACGCGTTGGTGATCGTCCGCGTGGGGGTGCCCCAGGTGATCGTCCGCCCAGTCGAGATCAGCGACCGGCCTCGGCCTGGCGAAGTCGCGGCGGTGCGAGTCCTCCGGACCCTGTTCCGCGAGCCGGAGGTCGTGCATGCGCACGGTCTGCGCGCCGGTGCGTTGTCCGTGATCGCGGCGCGCTCCTTGCCGCGCGGGCGCCGTCCCCGGGTTGTGGTGACCCTGCACAACCTCCCGGTCGGCGGCGCGAGCGTGCGTCTCGTCTCGGCGCTCCTGGAACGGATCGTCGGCCGCGGCGCCGACGTCGTGCTCGGAGTCTCGGGCGACCTGGTCGAACGAGCGCGCTCGCGCGGCGCGCGGCACGCCGAGCGAGCGCTCGTCCCAGCGCCGAAACCGCTTCGTGCCGAGCCGGACCGGGCTCGGCTGCGGGCCGACCTCGGCGTCGTCGACGGCGAGGGTGCACTGGTCGTCACGGTCGCCCGGCTCGCTCCGCAAAAAGGACTGGACCTCCTGCTCGACACGGCGGAGCTGCTGTCCCGCCGCGCGGGCCTGCACTGGCTGGTGGCGGGCGAGGGCCCGCTCGAGGCCGCCTTGACGGCTCGGATCGCGCGCGACGGGCTGCCGGCGCGACTGCTCGGCCGCCGGTCGGACGTGGCGGATCTTCTCGTGGCGGCCGACGTCGTCGTCCAGACCTCGGTGTGGGAGGGCCAGCCGCTGGTCCTTCAGGAGGCCCTGGCTCTCGGTTGCAGCATCGTCGCCACCGACGTCGGAGGGACCCGCGAGGTGACCGGCGACGCAGCGGCGCTGGTGCCGTTCGGCGACCCGAACAAGCTCGCGGCGGCCATCGGAGCCGTGCTGGACGACCGGTGCCACGCAGCTGATCTTGCGTCCAGGGCGCGTCGCCGCGCCGCCGAGCTGCCCGGCCGGGACGCCGTTCTGGAACAGCTCCGGCATGTCTACGCGATCGATGGTCCCGGAACCTCCGCGCGTCGGGTAGGGTGAAAGCCCGTGGTAGAGAGCGCAAATCGACTCCCCGGGCGGTCGGAATCAACGACCCGGCACATCTTCGTCACCGGGGGCGTCGCCTCCTCACTCGGTAAGGGTCTGACGGCGTCCAGCCTGGGCCACTTGCTCCGTTCTCGCGGTCTGCGCGTCACGATGCAGAAGCTGGATCCCTACCTCAACGTCGACCCCGGGACGATGAACCCGTTCCAGCACGGCGAGGTATTCGTGACCGACGACGGCGCCGAGACGGACCTCGACATCGGCCACTACGAGCGGTTCCTCGATGTGAGCCTCCCGGCCTCCTCGAACGTGACGACCGGCCAGATCTACTCAACCGTGATCGCCAAGGAGCGCCGCGGCGAGTATCTCGGCGACACGGTCCAGGTCATCCCGCACATCACGGACGAGATCAAGTCCCGGATGCGCGAGCAGGCCGGCCCGGACGTGGACGTCATCATCACCGAGATCGGTGGCACCGTCGGCGACATCGAGTCGCTGCCGTTCCTCGAGGCCGCCCGTCAGGTTCGGCACGACGTGGGCCGCGACAACGTGTTCTTCCTGCACGTCTCGTTGCTGCCGTACATAGCTCCGAGCGGCGAGCTCAAGACGAAGCCGACGCAGCACTCGGTCGCTGCCCTGCGCAGCATNGGTATCCAGCCCGACGCGATCGTGTGCCGCGCCGACCGCGACGTGCCGGAGAGCCTGAAGCGCAAGATCGCGCTGATGTGCGACGTCGACCGCGAGGCGGTCGTCACGGCGAAGGACGCGCCGAGCATCTATGACATCCCGCGCGTGCTGCACGCCGAGGGGCTCGACGCCTACGTGGTGCGTCGGCTCGCCCTGCCGTTCCGCGATGTGGACTGGACGGCGTGGCTGGCGCTGCTCGGCCGGGTCCACCAGCCGAAGCTCGAGGTCGAGGTGGCACTCGTGGGCAAGTACATCGACCTGCCGGACGCCTACCTGTCGGTCTGCGAGGCGCTGCGGGCCGGTGGGTTCGCTCACGACGCGCGGGTCACGATCCGCTGGGTGACCTCCGACGACTGCGTGACTCCGCAGGGTGCGGAGCGCGCCCTGGCCGGTGCCGACGCCGTGCTCGTCCCCGGCGGCTTCGGCGTGCGCGGGATCGAGGGGAAGCTGGGCGCCCTGACCTGGGCGCGCAAGAACCTCGTCCCGACCCTCGGGATCTGCCTCGGCCTCCAGTGCATGGTGATCGAGTTCGCGCGCTCCGAGCTCGGCCTCACCGACGCCTCATCGTCGGAGTTCGATCCCGGCACGACCAACCCTGTGGTCGCGACCATGGCGGAGCAGCGCGCGATCGTGGGCGGCGCGGGCGACCTCGGTGGAACGATGCGCCTCGGCGCCTACGAGGCGGTGCTCGTTCCCGGCTCGATCGCCGCGGAGGTCTACGGCAAGGAGCGGGTGAGCGAGCGGCACCGGCACCGTTACGAGGTCAACAACTCCTACCGCGCGCAGCTCGAGGCCGCCGGCCTCGTGGTCAGCGGCGTCTCGCCGGACAGCTCGTTGGTGGAGTTCGTCGAGCTGCCGCGGGCCACCCACCCGTACTACCTGGGCACCCAGGCGCACCCCGAGTTCCAGTCTCGACCGACGCGAGCCCACCCGCTGTTCGCCGGGCTGATCGGCGCGGCGCTGGCGGCACGGGAGGCGGCGGCCCCGGCTCAGGCGCGTGCCTGAGCCGGCCTCGGCGGACGGGTCAGGCCTGATGGAGCACGAGGAGTCGGCGGCCGAGCGCCTTGTCGATGTCCCAGCGCCACGCCCGGTGCTCGGCTCGGAGCTCCTGCACCGGGGCATGGTGTGGGATCTGCGTCGTGACGTCGTGGATCTGGGGGCCCAGGGGACCGTGCGCCGGGAGTACGTCGACCACCCCGGAGCGGTGGCCGTCATGGTCCTGGACGACGAGGAGCGCGTCTTCCTGCTCCGTCAGTACCGGCATCCGGTGCTGCGCGAGCTCTGGGAGCCACCAGCCGGGCTGTGCGACGTGGCGGGCGAGGACCCGCTCGAGGCCGCGGCACGTGAGCTGGCCGAAGAGGCCGACCTGCGGGCGGCAACCTGGAACGTGCTGCTGGACGTGTTCACCTCGCCGGGCGGCAGCTCCGAGTCCATCCGGGTGTACCTCGCTCGCGGGCTGAGCGAGGTGCCGGCCGATGAGCGGCATGAGCGCACCGACGAAGAGGCCGAGATGGCCGGCCGGTGGTGGCCGCTCGCGGATGCGTGCGACGCCGTGATGGCGGGTCGGATCGCCAGTCCGACGGCCGTCGCGGGCCTGCTGGCCCTCGACCGCGCCCGGCGCTCCGGTTGGACCAGCCTGCGGCCTGCGCACGGGTGACCCGAGTCGCGCGGTCGGTTCGTGCGCGCCGATGGCCGTCGCCCGATCGAGGCTGTTTGGGTCCGTGGGCGATCCTGTTCCCTACCATCGTGGCGTGATCTTCCGCGATACGGGCCGTCGACGATGGGCGACGCGTGGCGGAGCCGGCTGCGTAGCCACGACCTCATCGCGAGGCTCGGCGGCGACGAGTTCGCCCTCGTGCTGCCCAGCACCGACGAGGCGAACGCGCACGCGCTGATCTCCGAGCTCGCCATGCACAGCCCCGCTGCCTGGTCCGCGGGTGTGGCTGAGACCCCATCGGCGACACCGTGCGCACCTTGATCGATCGGGCCGACGCTGACCTCTGCCGGGTCAAACGCGAGCGCAAGGCATTGCGGGCGCGCGGTGCTTCCGGTCTAGGCCTCCGGGCGGACGCCGGGTCGGACGCGTAGCGACAGGATCATCCACGTCGTCGCGGCGGTGAGCAGTCCGGCGCCGAGCAGGTGCGCACCGACCAGGACCTCTGGCAGTCCGGTGAAGTACTGCAGGTACCCGATCGCACCCTGCGCGAGGGTCACGGCGAGCAGTGCGGTCACGGCGAAGCGCGCACGGGATACGTCCCGACGCCGCAACCGGACGACGAGGGTGACGACGAGCACGACGAAGCACCAGACGGCCAGTGCGTGCACCGGAGTGATCTGCGCGGGGTCGACATCGAAGCGGGCCGATGCGTCCGAGCTGCCGGAATGGGGTCCCGACCCGGTCACGACCACGCCGAGGGTCAGCACGACCGCCGCGACCGCTCCCGCGAGCCACGAGAGCCGACGGTCGCCGTCCGGGACGAGAGCCACCGGCCGTCCGTCACCTTCCCGGAACCGGACGAGCAGCAGTGTCGCGACCGAGACGAGAGCCATCGAGATGAGCAGGTGGCTCCCGACGATCGCTGGGTTCAGCCCGGCGAGCACGCTCACTCCGCCGATGACGGCCTGCAGGAGTACACCGGCGAGCGGGACGAGGCCGAGCAGGCGAAGCGCGCGGATCCGGTCGGTGCGGCGCCACCCGAGCACGGCGACCGAGATCGCGATGGCCGTGAGCAGCACGGTCACGGTGCGGTTCCCGAACTCGATCTGCTGGTGGAAGCTCGTCGCCGCGTGCAGCTCGGGGGTGAAGTGGCCAGGCTCGCACTGCGGCCAGGTCGAGCACCCGAGGCCTGAGCCGGTGAGGCGGACCGCGCCGCCGGTCACGACGATGCCAATCTGCCCGGCCAGGTTGGCCCAGAGAGCGCGCATGGTCCAGTCGGTTCGGGTCTTCGTCGGGGCCGGTGGGGCGATCAGAGTCGTCACGCAGTCACGCTATCGCGGTCCGCTCGCGCTGGTGCCCGGGTTCGTGAGGCGGCTCTCGGCTCCGGTCCGGATCACGACGACCAGCGGAAGAAGCGCCGGGTGAGGAGTGCACCGACGACCGCCCAGAGCGCCAGGACGGCGAGGGCCGCCGCATCCCAGCGTGCCTCGCTCAAGGCGGCGCGCAGTGCCTCGCCGAGCGCTCCCGAGGGGAGCAGCGGGGCGACCGTGGCAAACGGGCCCGGCAGCGTCGATACCGGCAGGACGACACCGCCGCCGGCAAGCAGCACCGCCCAGACCAGGTTGGCGCCGGCCAGCACGGCCTCGGCGCGCAGCGTGCCCGCCAGCAGGAGACCGAAGGCGGTGAACGCGGCGGTCCCGAGCCCGAGTGCGGCCGCGGCCGCGGCGAGGTCCACGTTCGCGGGGCGCCAGCCGAGCGCCGAGGCGAGTGTGGCGAGGAGGGCGAGCTGACCCAGCTCGATCCCGAGGACCGCGAGGATCTTCCCGGTGAGCAGGCCACCACGCCCGAGTGGCGTCGTCGCGAGGAACCGGAGCACCCCGTTGCGTCGGTCGAAGGCGGTCATGATCGCCTGAGAGGTGAAAGCCGTGGACATCACGGCCACGGCGAGCACTCCCGGGGCGACCAGGTCGAGGCGGGCGTGCGTTGTCAGGCCGTCGACGAGCGAGGTGCGGGGCAGGACGAGGAGCAGGATGCTCGGCACGACGAGGGTGAGCAGCAGCTGCTCACCGTTTCGCAGGACCGCCCGGGCCTCGAAACCGCTCTGGTTCAGCACGCGGCGCCACCTCGGCGCCGCTCCCGCGTGCACCGGGCGGGGTGCGCCGGGGTTCACCGCAGGCTCCGGCCGGTGAGGTCGAGGAAGACGTCCTCGAGGGTCGTGCCGGTGCTCCGGAGGTCGGTCAGCAGGATCCCGTGCTCGGCCGCCCAGGTCGCAACCGAGGCGATGAGGGCCGGGTCGGCCGGGGTCGGCCGGGTCACCAGGTACCGCCCGGGCTCTCGCTCGCCCGCCGTCGCCCCATGACCGAGTGCGGGACGAAGACCGGCCAGGTCGAGCCCGCCCGGGGCGCGGAACGTGAGCGCGGTCGAGCCGGCGTCGCCGCACAGCTCGGCGAGGGTGCCGGAGGCGATCACGGTGCCGTGATCGACGATCACGATGTGATCGGCGAGCTCGGTCGCCTCGGTCATGTCATGCGTGGTGAGCACGACCGAGACGCCCTCGTCGCGCAGCTCACGAACAAGGTCCCAGACCGCGATTCGCGCCTGCGGGTCGAGCCCGGCGGACGGCTCGTCGAGGAACACCAGATCCGGTCGGCCGACGACGGCGGTCGCGAGGGCCAGCCGCTGCCGCTGGCCGCCGGAGAGGCGACGGACCGTCGTGCGTGCGAAGGCGCCGATGCCCAGGCGCTCGGTCAGCTCGCGCACGTCGCGGGGCGCGGCATACATCCGGGCGACATGGCCGAGCACCGCGGTGGCGCGGGTGCCGTTCGGCAGCCCGCCGTCCTGCAGCATCACGCCGACGCGGGCGCGCAGTTCCGCTCGATCACGCGAGGGGTCGAGGCCGAGCACCCGGATGGTGCCGGAGTCAGGGCGGCGCAAGCCCTCGCACGACTCGATCGTCGTCGTCTTCCCGGCGCCGTTGGGCCCGAGCACCGCGGTGACCCGGCCGGCGGGTGCTTCGAGGTCAAGGCCGGCGACCGCGGGGTGGCCGCCATACGACTTCACCAGGTCGCGGACCTCGAGTGCGGGGGAGTCGGCCACGAGCACGAAGTCTAGGTGCCGCGGTGGGGAGGTGAGGACAGCCTTCGTTGCGCGGAACGAATTTAGCAACGATGATGTTTCCTATATAGGTCGCCAAGATCAGGCTTGGTCGGTCCACACGTCGAGGGGAGGGACGATGAGCGCCACCATCGCTGCACCGCGAGCGAACCACGCCGACGTGGACCCCACGGAGGCCAGCACCCGGGAGCAGATCCTGCGGCTCGTCGTCGCCGACGGACCGATCACCGCGGCGGAGCTCGCCGAACGGCTCGAGCTGACCTCGGCGGGTATTCGCCGTCACGTCGGCGCGCTCGAGGCCGCCGACCAGATCGCCGTTCACCGGGTACCCGGCGCCCATCGTGGCCGAGGGCGCCCGGCCCGCCACTACGTCGCGACCGAGAGCGGGCATCGCGCGCTCGCGAACGCGTACTCCGCCCTGGCCGTCGATGTGCTCCGGTACCTGGAGAACGTGGTCGGCCCGGACGCTGTCAACGGGTTCGCCGAGGCTCGTGGGCAACGGCTCGAGGCGCAGTACCTCGCGGCAGTTGCCGGGGCAGGCAGCGACCCGTCCGCACGGATCGAGGCACTCGCCGGTGCGATGACCGCCGACGGATATGCCGCGACGGCCCGGCCGGTGCCGGGCGGTCACGCGATCCAGCTGTGCCAGGGTCACTGCCCGGTCCAGCAGACTGCGGCGCAGTTCCCGCAGTTCTGCGAGGCCGAGACGCGCGCGTTCTCGCGACTCCTCGGCGTCCACGTGCAGCGGTTGTCCACCCTCGCCGCCGGCGGGCACGTCTGCACCACGAACGTTCCGACGGCCCCGGCCGTCGTGACCACTCCCACCGAACCGACCGTGCGCCCCAGTGGCGCCGGACCGTGGAAGGAATGAGATGAGCGCTCCNACCGAGCCGATGACCCAGGACGAGGCGATCGCCTCGATCGGGCAGTACAACTACGGCTGGCACGACTCCGACGCCGCCGGTCAGAGCGCGCGCCGCGGCATCGACGAGTCCGTCGTGCACAACATCTCGGCGCTCAAGAACGAGCCGGNGTGGATGCTCGAGCTGCGCCTCAAGGGGCTGCGTCTGTTCGAGAAGAAGCCCATGCCGCANTGGGGCGCGGACCTGTCCGGCATCGACTTCGACAACATCAAGTACTTCGTCCGGAGCACCGAGAAGCAGGCCACCAGCTGGGAAGACCTGCCCGAGGACATCAAGACCACCTACGAGCGGCTGGGCATCCCCGAGGCGGAGAAGCAGCGCCTCGTCGCGGGCGTCGCCGCGCAGTACGAGTCCGAGGTCGTCTACCACCAGATCCGCGATGACCTGGCGGCGAAGGGCGTGATCTTCGTCGACACGGATACCGCTCTGCGTCAGTACCCCGAGCTGTTCCAGGAGTACTTCGCCACGGTCATCCCGGTAGGGGACAACAAGTTCGCCTCGCTCAACACCTCGGTGTGGTCCGGCGGCTCGTTCGTGTACGTCCCACCGGGTGTGCAGGTCGAGATCCCGCTTCAGGCCTACTTCCGGATCAACACCGAGAACATGGGTCAGTTCGAGCGGACCCTGATCATCGCGGACGAGGGCTCCTACGTGCACTACGTCGAGGGCTGTACCGCACCGATCTACTCCTCGGACTCGCTGCACTGCGCGGTCGTCGAGATCATCGTGAAGAAGAACGCCCGGGTCCGGTACACGACGATCCAGAACTGGTCGAACAACGTGTACAACCTCGTCACCAAGCGCGCGACCGCCGCCGAGGGCGCGACGATGGAGTGGGTCGACGGAAACATCGGCTCCAAGGTGACGATGAAGTACCCGGCGATCTACCTGCTCGGCGAGCACGCCCGCGGCGAGACGCTGTCGATCGCGTTCGCAGGCGCAGGCCAGCACCAGGACGCCGGAGCGAAGATGGTGCACGCGGCGCCGCACACGTCGTCGTCCATCGTGTCGAAGTCGGTGGCACGCGGCGGCGGCCGGACCTCTTACCGCGGTCTCGTCCAGATCCTCGAGGGGGCCGAGCACTCCAGGTCGAACGTGCTGTGCGACGCGCTGCTGGTCGACGAGATCAGCCGCTCCGACACCTACCCGTACGTGGACGTCCGCGAGGACGACGTCTCGATGGGGCACGAGGCCACCGTCTCCAAGGTCAGCGAGGACCAGCTCTTCTACCTGATGTCTCGCGGCATGAAGGAGACCGAAGCGATGGCGATGATCGTGCGCGGGTTCGTGGAGCCCATCGCGCGCGAGCTGCCGATGGAGTACGCCCTCGAGCTCAACCGACTGATCGAGCTGCAGATGGAAGGGGCCGTGGGCTGAGATGGGCGTTTCGCACAACCCTGTCATCGATCGCGGCGCCACCAAGGGCTCGTTCGACCTGAGCGATCACCCGATGCCGAACGGCCGCGAGGAGGCCTGGCGCTTCACCCCGCTGGGCCGCTTGAGGTCCGTCCTGGACGAGCGGCCCGCCGAGGGCCACCTCGAGTGGTCGACCAGTGCCCTCCCGGACGGCGTCGAGCTGGTGGAGCTGCCGAGCGCGGACGCCCGCGCGCGCACCGTCGAGCCTCCGGTCGACCGGGCGGCCGCCCTGGCGGTCGCGCTCTCCGGCGGCGCGACGCTGTTGCGCATCCCCGACCGGTTGGTCGTCACCGAACCCATCACGATCCGGCTGCACGGGACGGGACAGGACGTTCGCGGACACCTGCTCGTGGAGGCCGGCGCGGAGTCGGTGGCCAGCGTCGTGCTCGAGCGCACCGGTTCGGCCACCTACTCCGAGCTCGTCTCGGTCCGGGTGGGCGACCAGGCCGCGCTCGACATCGCCTTCCTTCAGCTGTGGGACGACGACGCGGTGCACGCGGGCCACATCGCCGCGCTCGTCGGCCGGGACGCTCGGTTGCGCACCTTCACGGTCACCTTCGGCGGCGAGTCGGTCCGGTTGGTCCAGACCGTCGGATACGCCGGCCCGGGCGGGTCCGCGGACCTGTTCGGCCTGTACTTCGCCGACGCCGGACAGCACTTCGAGCACCGGTCGTTCATCGACCACACGGAACCGAACTGCCGCAGCAACGCGATGTTCAAGGGGGCGCTGCAGGGCGCTGGTGCACGGACGGTCTGGGTGGGCGACGTCCTGATCCGCCCCGAGGCGACCGGGACCAACACGTACGAGGTCAACCGCAACCTGATCCTGAGCGACGGCGCCCGGGCCGATTCCATCCCGAACCTCGAGATCGAGACCGGCGAGATCGTCGGTGCCGGGCACGCGAGCGCGACCGGGCGGTTCGACGACGAGCAGATGTTCTACCTGCGGGCCCGGGGGATCCCCGAGGACGAGGCTCGCCGACTCGTCGTGCGCGGCTTCTTCGCCGCCGTGATCCACGAGATCGGCGTCGCCACCGTCGAGCAGACCCTCAACGACGCGATCGAACGCGAGCTCGAGAAGAACATGGCCGTGATCGCCGGGAGCGCCTCGTGAGCGCTCAGTTCGCGTGTGACGTCACCGACGTGGCGGTGAGCGGCACGCGCCGGGTCGAGCTCGAGGGCGCCCGTGGAACGGTGGAGGTCGCCGTCGTCCGCGACGCCAACGGTGACCTGCACGCCATCAACGACGTGTGCTCGCACGGCGCGGTCTCGCTGTCCGACGGCGACGTGGACGGTACGACGCTCGAGTGCTGGCTGCACGGCAGCGTCTTCGATCTGAGCACCGGGAAGCCCCTCAGCCTTCCCGCCACCGAACCTGTCCCTGTCTACCCCCTGACTGTCGTGGGCGAGAGCGTATTCGTCGACGTCGATGCCCCGAAGGAGAACTGAGCGATGTCCACTCTCGAGATCCACGACCTGCA
>JGI24137J36423_1000054_pt1 | contig 21299 bp, 20 predicted proteins | sample BarGraNGADG00311_FD_36423 | JGI IMG/M metagenome (IMG submission 36423) | reverse complement strand
CTCCGTCGGCAGCCGCTCCGTCGGCAGTCTCTCCGTCGGTCGCCGCTCCGTCGGCAGCCGCCTCGGCGGCAGCCGGCGTGGCCTCGTGCGCCCCGGCGGACATCACGCTCGTGAACATGATCCGCTCGCTGTCGAACCCGTACCACGCCATCTGGGACGCGGGCGGCCAGGCATATGCGAAGTCGATCGGCGCCCAGTACAAGGTCCTCGCGAACGAGGGCGACTCCCAGAAGCAGGTCTCCTCGGCCGCTACGCTGCTCGCGGCCGGCAACCCCAAGTGCACCATCCTCAACGTCGACCCGAACGCCTCGGCTGACGCAGAGGCACTCGTGAAGTCGGCCCAGCAGGCGGGCGCCTACATCATCACGCAGTGGAACAAGCCGGACGATCTTCACCCGTGGGACGGCTACGACCACTGGATCGCCCACATCTCGTTCGACGGCGTCCCGGCCGGCAAGGCGATCTCCGAGNCACTGTTCAAGGCCATGGGCGGCAAGGGCAACATCGTCGCGATCCAGGGGATCCTCGATAACGTCCCCGCGATTGGGCGCTTCAATGGCCTCAAGGCTGCGCTGGCCGCCAATAGCTCNGTCAAGATGCTCGACCAGCAGACCGCCAACTGGGACCGCAAGACTGCGTTCACCATGATGCAGACGTGGCTGACCAAGTTCCCGAACCAGATCAACGGCGTCTGGGCGGCCAACGACGACATGGCGCTCGGCGCCCTCGAGGCGCTCCGCTCCGCCGGTCTCGCCGGCAAGGTGCCAGTGGTCGGCGTGGATGCCACTCCTGACGGACTTGCCGCCGTTGCCAAGGGCGAGATGAGCGCCACCGTGGCGTCCGATGCGTATTGGCAGGGCTCTGCGCCCTTCGCGATGGGTGTCCAGGTCCTCACCGGAAAGCTGACCGTTGCCTCGCTCAGCAAGGACAAGCGCGAGTTCTACGGCAAGACCACCCTCATCACCAAGGACAACGTGGCGGAGTTCCAGGCTCCCGCCGACCCCGCCAAATACGCGGCCGACTGGGCAGATCCCTGGGCGCGCGACCAGGGACCAATCAAGTACGGTCCGTAGCGTCCGGCTTCCAGCCGATTGAGTCGTGAGGCCCAGCAGTGACGGATAGTCAACAGGCTTATGCACCCGGCACGGCTGGGCCTCCTTCGTCCCAGGTGGCCGACCCTCCCTCGTTGGGGGGCCGGCCACGGGGACCGGCGCGCTTCAAGCTCGGTCGCATCGGACCGTACGCTCCTACGATCGCGTTGATCGCGCTGTGCGCGCTCTTCACGCTCATCAACAGCACGTTTCTCACTATCGACAACTTCCGCAACATCATCGATGCCAGCGCGATCCTGATGACGGTTGCAGTCGGGCTGACCTTCGTCATTCTCATCGGTGGCATCGATCTCTCGGTGGAAGGCGTGATCGCCGCCAGTTCGGTGTCCGTTGCGCTCCTGGTGGCAAACGATCACAACGGGAACAACCTCGGGTTGATCGGCGTGATCCTCGCCATCCTCGTCGGCACCCTGTTCGGGCTTGCCAACGGGCTGATCATCACCCGCGTGAAGGTGCCTTCCTTCATGGCCACCCTGGGCACGTGGTCCGTGGGTCTCGGGGTCGCCACGGTCTTCTTCGGCGGCCGCGTGCCGAACATCCACGACCAATGGCTCCGCGACTGGGAGCTGGTCCGCTGGTTCGGCTTCTCCCCGATCATCTGGATCGCCGTTGGCGTCGTGATCGTGGGCTATGTGATCCAGCGCTACACCCGAGTCGGGCGGTACGCCTATGTGATCGGCGGGAACGAGGAGCTGGCCATCCAGTCGGGCATCAACGTCAACCGCTACAAGGTTCTCATCTTCATGCTGTCCGGAACGCTCGTGGGCCTCTCGGCGGTCATGGTGAGTGCGCGCCTGGGCATCGGCGACGCGAGGCTCGGCGCGAACACGCTGTTTGCGGCCGTGACGGCCGTCGTCATCGGCGGCACGCTCCTCACCGGTGGCCGAGGCGGCGTGCTCCAGACTGTGGTCGGCGTCCTGATCGTCAACGTGATCAACAACGGCATGCTCCTCGCCGGCGTGGATCCATACCTCCAGAAGGCAGTCCAGGGCGCCATCATCGTCGGTGCTGTCACCGTGACGACCTGGCCGCTGCGCAGCCGATTACGGATGATCAAATGAGCGAACCGATTCTCGTCATCAAGGATCTTGACAAGAGTTTCCCCGGCGTCCATGCGCTGGACCACGTGTCGCTCGAGGTTCGCCCCCACGAGGTCGTCGGCCTCATCGGCGAGAACGGCGCCGGCAAGTCCACCGTCCTGAAGGTGTTGGCCGGGCTCTATGCCCCCGACTCCGGAACAGTGACGTTGCGCGGCAAGCGCGTCGCGTACCGGACGATCACGCAGGCCATGGACGCCGGCATCGGCATGGTGTTCCAGGAGCAGTCGCTGATCCCCAACATCAGCGTGGCCGAGAACATCCTGCTGGGCGTCGAGCGCGGCAGCGTCAGGCATGGCGTCTACCGGTGGAAGGACCTGTACCGACACGCGCAGGTGCAGCTCGACAAGATCGGCTCGAGGATCGATCCGCGCTCGAATACTGAGACGCTCTCGTTCTCGGAGCGCCAGATGGTCGAGCTCGCCAAGGTGCTGGCCATCGAGGAACGCACCCAGGAGGCGCCGATCATCCTGCTCGACGAGCCGACGTCCGTGCTCGAGAAAGAAGAGATCGCCATCCTCTTTGGCGAGGTGCGGCGGTTGCGCGAGATCGCGTCGGTCATCTTCGTGTCGCACCGGCTCGACGAGGTGCTCCAGGTCTCCGACCGGGTCTACATCATGCGCAACGGCCGNGTGGTCGCCGAGCGCGACCCGAAGACCTGCGACTCGACCGAGCTCTACTCGCTCATGGTGGGCCGGGCGCTCAGCGGCGACTACTACCGGGTGGACCAGCAGGTCCCGTACGACGAGGCGACGACGCGTCTCGAGGTCAAGGATCTGACCCTGCCCGGCCGATACGAAGACGTGAGCTTCACGGTGCACGCCGGCGAGGTTCTCGGACTGACCGGCGTCCAGGGATCGGGATGCGAGGCAGTCTGCCGGACCCTGTTCGGCGCCCTCGAGCAGGGCAGTGGCCAGATCGCCGTGGACGGCAAGGTAGCGCGCTTCGGGATGCCCGCGGACGCGGCAGCCCGCGGAATCGGCAACGTGCCCGCCGAGCGCCGTGTTGAGGGCCTTGTGATGGGGATGCGGGTGGACAGGAACATCACGCTCGCCCACCTGCGGGTGGTCCAGGACGGGCCCGTCGTGAGCCGACCCAAGGAAGAGTCATTGGTCCGCGAGTGGATCAAACGACTTGGGATCAAGACGCCCAGCATCGGGACGCCCGCTCGCAACCTCTCGGGCGGCAACCAGCAGAAGGTCGCGCTCAGCAAGTGGCTCATTTCCGAGGGCCTCAAGGTGCTGATCCTCGACCACCCGACACGGGGCCTGGACGTCGGCGCCAAAGCGGAGGTTTACGACCTGGTGCGGTCGCTCGCGTCCCAGGGGATCGCGATCGTGCTCCTGGCGGACACACTGGAGGAGACGATCGGGCTGAGCCACAACATCGTGGTCATGAAGGACGGGCGGATCTCGGCGCGGCACGCGGCCCCCCCCGGCGGCAAGCCCTCGCAGGTCACGATCGTCGAGCGCATGGTGTAGCGAGATGAGCGGCATGACTCCAACGACACCGGGCGGTCCGACGAACGCCGCGGCCCCGGCTTCGCCCTCGGGCCCCACAACCGCAACGTCTCGCTGGCACNTGAGCAAGGAATCGGTCACCGGGTTCATGCCCGTGGTCGTGCTGCTGGCGCTTCTCGTCGGTCTCACCGTGGCGAAGCCGAGCTTCGCCAGCCTGGCGAGTGCGCAGGTCCTCGCCGAGCAGACGTCGATCCTTCTTGTCCTGTGCGTCGGTCAGACGCTGGTGATCATGCTCGGCGGCATCGACCTTGCGCTCGCGGCGATGGCCTCCCTGGCCTCGATCCTTATCGGGCTGTGGCTGCCGACCAACGGCATCTTCGCCATCCTGGGCGTGCTGACCTTCACCACGCTGGCGGGGGCCCTCACCGGTTTCGTGCACGCCAAGGCCCAGGTGCCGTCCTTCATCATCACGCTCGGCACCCTGGGGATCTGGTCGGGATTCGCGCTCGCCCTCTCCGCCGGCACGACGATCCCCGTGCGCGAGCACTACGACCTCATCGGCTGGATGGCGGATCGCACCGGTCCGATCCCGAATTCGGCCGCGGTGGCTCTCGTGTTCGTCGGGCTCGTGATGGCCGCGATGCGCCTGCTGCCGATGGGCCGCTACGTGGAGGCGATCGGGCTCGCAGAGCCCGCAGCGGTAATGTCCGGGATCCGGACCGTGCGCGCGAAGACCCTCATCTTCGCCCTGTCCGGCTTCGGCTCCGGGCTCGCGGCGCTCATGCTCGTGGCGCGCATGAACAGCGGCGCGCCGAGCCTCGCCGACAGCCTGCAGCTCCCCACCGTTGCCGCCGTCGTCGTCGGCGGAACAGCGATCACGGGCGGCGTGGGCGGGCTCAACCGTACGATCGTAGGTGCTCTCATCATCATGGTGCTGCGCGTCGGCATGGCCGTCATCGGCATCGATGCCGCCTATGAGCAGATCGTCTACGGGGGGATCGTGATCCTGGCGGTCGGCCTGACGATTGATCGCGCCCGCATTCTCATCGTCAAGTAACCGTCTCAACCACCGTACTATCCGAAGGAATCGTCTCCATGCCCCAGATCCAGGCCCTGCAGGGCAACGGCCGGCTCGTGATCGACGGCGCCCTCCTTGACGGGGCCGGCTCGTTCCAGGTTCTCAACCCCGCCGACGGATCCGTGGTGGGGAGCGCACAGATCGCCGATGACGCCGCGGTCGACGCCGCGGTCGAGGCAGCGCAGCGCGCGTTTCCCGCCTGGGCGGCGCTTCCGGCGGAGCGCCGAGCTCGCCATCTCGAGGCGATGGCCGATTGGCTTCACGCTCACGAGGATGAGCTCAGCCGGCTTCTCACGCTCGAGCAGGGCAAGCCGCGCTCCGAGTCGAAAGGCGAGGTGCGTGCCGCCGCGAAGGCGTTCCGCTGGTACGCGGCCGAGGCAGTGCGTGCCTACGGCGAGATCATGCCCACGGACTCCCCGAACCTGCGCAGCTTCGTCATCAAGCAGCCCGTGGGCGTGGTGGCCTGCATCGTGACGTGGAACTATCCGCTGGGGTTGATGTCTTGGAAGGTGGGCCCTGCGCTCGCGGCCGGCTGTACCGTGGTCGTCAAGCCCGCTGGCAAGACACCACTCAGCACGCTCGCGATCATCGAGGGCGCGCTCGAGGCGGGGCTGCCGGCCGGGGTTCTCAACGGGATCGCCGGTCGAGGCGAGGCCGTTGGCGCGCGCCTTGCCGCGCATCCACTGGTTCGCAAGATCAGCTTCACGGGCGGCACGGAAACCGGGCGAGCGCTCCTCCATCTCGCAGCCGACACGGTCAAACGGGTGACGCTCGAGCTGGGAGGCCACTCGCCAATGCTGGTGGCCGCCGATGCTCCCCTCGATATTGCTGTCGCGGACGCCGCCAAGCGCTCCTTCCGGAACGCAGGCCAACTGTGCAACTCCGTGAACCGGATCTATGTCCACGAGACGATCGCCGACGAGTTCGCGGCGAGGCTGGCCACGGCGGCCGGAAAGATGCGCCTCGGATTTGGGCTCGACGAACCGGAGCCGGATCTCGGCCCGCTGTCGATGGCATCAGGTCTCCAGCGCGTCGAAGAGCATGTCGAGGACGCCCGAGCGAAGGGCGGACAGATCATCGCGGGCGGTTCGCGGCCCAACGACGAGCGGCTCGCCCACGGCTGGTTCTATCCGCCGACCGTGGTGGATCACGCGACCGAGGACATGCGCATGGTCACCCAGGAGACGTTCGGGCCGGTGGTCCCGATCCTTCGGGTGGCGACCATGGACGAGGCCATCGAGCGCGCCAACTCGCTCGAGTTCGGCTTGGTGGCGTTCGTCTACACCAAGGACCTGAAGTTCGCGACGCGCAGTGCCGAGCGACTGGAGTTCGGCACGGTCAACATCAACAACGTCGGCGGCGGTGACGTGCCGTTCCCATATCCCGGTTGGAAGCAGAGCGGCTTGGGCGTCGAGTTGTCGCACCATGGCCTCGAGGAATACCTTGCGGTTAAGCACGTCCGGCTCGGCATCGGCTACTGACGCGGTCATCGCGGCCGACGGCGGCGCAGCGGGAGAATACGTTCTCGCCATCGACATCGGGACCGGAACGCAACGAGCCGCCCTGATGGACCGGGGCGGGCACATCGCGGATATCGCGGGATCGACGACGGTCCTCCACACGCCAGCCCCGGGTCACGCCGAACAATCGCCCGATGAGTGGTGGAATGGCACCGCACGCAACATCCGGGCCGTGCTGGACCGCAACCCGGGAGCGCGCGTCGCCGGCGTTGGCGTGGGTGCACAGATGCACGGCGTCGTGCCGCTCGCGGCGGACGGCCGCGTGCTGGACGAGCGAGTCGGGATCTGGAGCGACAAGCGTGCGGCAGTCCTGGTGGATGAGTGCCGAGCGCGCTCGGATATCGCCGAGTTGTGCGCCGTCGCGGGAAACCACCCCGTTGCCGCATGGGCAGGATTCAAGACCGCCTGGTACCGCGTCAACCGACCGGAGATCTACGCGGAGGCGTCGGTCTTCCTGATCGTCAAGGACTTCATCAACTACCGCCTCACGGGCACGAAGCACACCGACCCAACGGAGGCGTCGGGCTCATTCCTCATGGACGCGGCCACGGACACGTGGTCGCCACGCCTGGTCGAGGCGCTCGGCCTGGACGCGGCCAAGCTGCCCGAGATTGCCCCGTCTGGCTCGGTCATCGGGTACGTGACCGCCGAGGCGGCGGCACAGACAGGGCTGGCCGAGGGCACGCCCGTGGCGGGAGGCGCCGGGGACATGTTGTGCCAGCTCCTGGCGGCGGGCATCACGCGACCAGGCCGCGGCTGCGACGTGAGCGGCACGGCCTCGATCATCTGTGCGTTCGGCGGCACACCGGAGCCGGATCCACGAGTCATGAACCTCCGCGCAGCCGGGGAGGGGTGGATCCGCTTCGGCATCGCCGACGCCGGTGGCCTGTGCCTGCGCTGGATCGCCGATCGACTCAGCGAGGTCGAGTGCGAGGAAGCCAAGAATCGAGGCGTCTCTCGCTACGACGTGCTCACCGCGCTGGCGGACGGTGTGCCGCCCGGCAGCAATGGTCTCCTCTTCTTCCCCTACCTGCTCGGAGAGCGCACGATGGGGAGCAGTGCGTCGCGCGGTTCGTTCATCGGCCTGACCCCCGCGCACGGTCGGCCGGAGATGGTCCGCGCCGTCCTTGAGGGCCTCTGCCTCGAACTTCGGCGCACGCTGGAGCTGATCGTTCCGCCGGAGGGTATCGAATCCGTGCGCATCACCGGCGGTGGCGCGCTGAGCGACATGTGGAACCAGATCCGGGCTGACACGTGGGGCACCCGGATCCGCACATTCGCGCAATTCGAGGGCGGGCTCGTGGGCGCTGGGATCCTCGGCGGGGTCGGCGTCGGCTGGTATGCGGACCCCGCCTCCGCGGCCGAGGACACCGTACAGCTCGACCGAACCTGGGATCCGAGCCCCGCCACGCGGCGGGTCTACGACGGCGCGTACCGCGAGTTCTGCGCCGTTCACGATCTGCTTGACCCGCGCTGGCGAACATGGGAGGCGTGATGGCCGGTGCCACCGGCCTGCCGGTGCGGGAGCGAGCTCTCATCCTTGACATGGATGGGGTCCTCTACCTGGGCGACACCCCCATGCCGGGCCTCGCCCGCTTCATCGACGCTCTGGAGCGGCGTTCCCCCGGCTACGCATGCCTGACGAACAACTCCACGCTGCGCCCGGCGGATTGCAGCGACAAGCTTGCCGCGATGGGTGTGTCCGTGCCGCCCGAGCGGATCGTCACGGCTGCCGACGCGGCCGCTCGCACCTGGCGCGCACGCTTCCGCCGGGTTCTCCCGTGTATGTCATCGGCGAGGCGCCGATGCGTGAGAGCGTGGAGCGCGCCGGCATGCGCATCACCGACGACTCCCCGGCGGCCGTGGTCGTGGGCGTGGACCGCGAGTTGACGTACCACAAGCTCACCGTCGCGATCCGTGCGCTGCGCTCCGGGGCTCGCCTGGTGGTGGCCAACCTCGACCCGCTCATGCTCCTGTCCGACGGTGTGTCGCCCGGCAGCGGCGCGATCGTGGCGACCCTGACCTACTGCGTCCCGGTGGAGCCGGAGTGCGTTGGCAAGCCCAACGCGGCCATCTTCCTGCGGGCCTTCGACGTGCTTGGCGTGACGCCGGGTCAGGCGGCGATGGTGGGCGACTCGCTCGTCGCGGACATCCAGGGCGGCCGCGATAATGGCGCCGCCACCGTCCTGCTGCTGTCGGGCTCCACGCGTCCCGGAAGTGTCTTCGACCCCGCGCCGGACCTGGTCTTCGACGGCTTGACTGACCTGACCGACTATCTGACAGGAGAACCGTGAGCAGCCTCATCGTCATCACCGATTGCGACCATCCCTCGATCGAGCTGGAGCGCTCGATCTTCTCCGCGGCCGGTTACGAGACGCGGCTCGCACGGGCTCACACGCCCGGACAGGTCATCGAGGCCGGGCGAGGCGCCGCTGCGCTGCTCACCCAGTACGCCCCCGTGACCGCCGCGGTGTTCGAGGCGCTGCCGGATTGCCGTGTCGTGGGCCGCTACGGCGCGGGCGTGGACAACATCGACGTGGGTGCCGCTTCCGCGCGTCACGTGGGTGTCGTCTCCGTCCCCGACTACTCCGTTAGCGAGGTCTCGGACCACGCGCTGGCGCTGCTCCTCGCCCTGTCTCGGGGCGTGGTCGGCCTGGATCGCGCGGTTCACGCCGGAATGTGGGACTTCCGTGCGACCGGCGAGATTCGCCGCACCGGCAGCCTGCTGCTCGGCGTCGTGGGCATGGGCCGCATCGGCCGTGCGCTCGCGACCAAGGCCCAGGCCGTCGGCTTCCGCGTCATCGGCCACGACCCGTTCATCACTGCCGTGGAGGGCATCCCTCTCGTTGGGCTCGACGAGCTGCTTGCCTCGGCCGACGCGGTGAGCCTTCATGTGCCGCTATCGGACGCGACGCGGCACATGATCGACGCAGCGGCACTCGCCCGGATGCGCTCGGGCGTGCTGCTGGTCAACACATCGCGCGGTGGCCTGGTGGACCAAACGGCGCTCCTTGCGGCGCTCGTGAGCGGTCACGTGGGCGGCGCGGCGCTCGACGTGGTCGAGTCGGAGCCGCTCGGCGCGGACGATCCATTGCTCGCACTGCCCAATGTCGTCGTGACGCCGCACGCTGGCTTTTACAGCCGCGAATCACTCGAGGAACTCAAGCGGCGCGTGGCGGAAGGAATCGTTCGCGCGCTTGCATCGGAGAGCGACGCCGTGGAGTCGCGCTGATCGAAACGATTGCGCGACCGTTTCGCGTCGACTATCGTCGAGGCGGCACGGTTCGGATTGAACGGGAGCCGGGATCGCGCCTCGGGCCGCCACACAGGGAGATCGTTCGATGATGAGCTTCGGGGCGCACGCATTCATCTGGGCCGCCGAGTGGACGTCCGCCGGTGCCGAGACCGTGATCCGGGGCGGTGCCGAAGCCGGGCTCGATTACGTGGAGATTCCGCTGCTGCACCCGGACGAGATGGACGTGCCCGGCACGCGCGCGCTCCTGGACAAGTACGGCATGGGTGCCACCTGCGGCCTCGGACTGCCGAAGGACCTGCACATGCCGTTCAACCCTGAGGGCGCCGTGGCGTTCCTCAAGCGGGCGCTGGACGTCTCGCACGACCTGGGTTCGCCGCTCCTGACGGGGGCGATCTACACGAACCTCGGCACGCTCACCGGCAAGCCGCCGACGGAGCAGGAGCTCGACACCGTGGCTCACTCCCTGAAGCGAGTGGCACAGTACGCGGCCGACAAGAACATGTACATCTGCGTCGAGAACCTCAACCGGTATGAGAGCTACATGTGCAACCTGGCGTCCCAGGTGTGCGAGATGCTCGACCGGATCGACGAGCCCAACGCGTACGCCCACCTGGACACGTACCACATGAACATCGAGGAGAAGGGCTGGTACGACCCGATCGTCGCGACCGGCAAGCGGCTGCGCTACGTGCACCTCTCGGAGTCGGATCGCGGCATCCCGGGCACCGGCAACGTCCGCTGGGACGATGTCTTCCGCGGACTGCAGGAGATCGGATTCGAGGGACACGTGGCGATGGAATCGTTCGCCGACGTGAATGAAGATGTGAAGGGCGCGACGTGCATGTGGCGCGACGTCGTCGGCGACCCGCAGAAGCTGGTCGGCGAGGGTCTCGCGTTCCTGCGCAGCCGGGCCGCCGACCATGGGCTGCTCCATGACTGAGCCCGCACGGCGGGCGCATCTCGGCAGCCTCGGCGAGTCGCTCATCGACTTCACGCCGCGCATCGAGGGTGGCGCCCTCCTGGGATTCGACCTCCACCCGGGTGGCTCGCCGTACAACGTCGCGGTCGGGCTGGCACGGCTCGGCCAGCATGCCCATTTCGGCGGACGCGTGTCGGACGACCTGTTCGGCCACGCGATCCTGCGCCACCTCCGGGACAATGGGGTCGCGGAAGATCTGCTGCTCCACGGCCACGAGCCGGCGACCCTCGCGTTCGTCGCCTACGAGGGCGACGAGGCGGTCTACAGCTTCCGGGGAGAGGGATCGGCCGACCGTGCCATTCGGCCGGGCGACTTCGCACTCGATCGCTTCCTCGCGCTCCACGCCGTGAACTTCGGGTCGATCAGTCTCCTCTTCCCGCCGGCTTGCCAGGCAATCCTGGAGCTGGTGCGGGCGCTCCATGGAAACGTGACACTCACATTCGACCCGAACGTCCGAAAGGGCCTGGTGACCGACTGGCCTGCGTACCGCGCCGTGGTGGACGAGTGCTTCCGGCTTGCCGACATCGTGAAGATCAGTGACCGGGACCTCGAGACGTTTGCGGACGTCGATCCTGCCGAGCTTGCCGCGGACCATGCGACGAGCGGAGGGCCGGNGGTNGTGATCGTGACCCGGGGATCGTCGGGCAGCCGGCTGTTCCGGAGGGGGCGCGACGTGTTGGATTGCCCATCNACGCCGTGCACGGTCGTGGACACCGTCGGCGCTGGCGATGCCTATACCGCCGGCCTCGTCGCGGCCCTTGCCGAACGCGACGCCCTGGGACGTCGGTCGCTGGCCACGCTCGACGATGCCGACTGGCTCAGGGTGATGGCGTTCGCGGCGACGACATCGGCGCTGACCTGCGAGCGCGCGGGCTCCGATCCGCCCACACGCAACGCGGTGCTGGCGCGACTGCCTGCCGGCCACTGAGACATTCATCGGCCGCCCGACCCTTGGAGATGGGTCGGGGACTGGGCCGGCGCTTCCGGAACGAAACAGAGGCACGTAGTTCCCCCGCACCTGCGGTGCGTGGGGGCAAGGAGAAGGCTCATGGATCACGCGACCCGCCCGCTGGGACGAACGGGCATGGAGATCACGCTCGTGGGCGCCGGCTCATGGGCCATCGGCGGCGGCAACTGGAAATACGGCTGGGGCCCGCAGGACGACGCGACGTCCATGCGCGCACTGCGCCGCGCCCTCGACGGCGGCGTGAACTGGATCGACACCGCTCCCGTTTACGGCCTCGGTCACGCGGAAACGATCGTGGGGCGCGTTGTCCGCGAGATGGCTGCGACGGACCGGCCGCTCCTCTTCACGAAATGCGGGCTCCGCTGGTCCGACGCGGACCCGTTCGGCGAGCCCGTGAAGAACCTTCGTCCCGAGTCCGTGCGGATGGAGTGCGAGGCGTCGCTGCGGCGACTCGGCGTGGAGCGCCTCGACCTGCTCCAGTTCCACTGGCCGGACGCGGTCGGCACGGCCGTCGAGGATTCGTGGGGCGAGATGTCGCGCCTGGTGGACGACGGCAAGATTCGTGCCGGCGGTGTGTCCAACTTTGACGTCACACTTCTCGAGCGCTGCGAGCGGATCATGCACGTGGNGTCGCTCCAGCCTCCCTTCTCGCTCGTGCTGCGCAGCGAGGCGGCCGATGTCATCCCGTGGTGCCGCGAGCACGGCACCGGCGTCATCGTGTACAGCCCACTGCAGGCTGGCCTCATGACCGACTCGTTCGCCCCGGAGCGGATCGAGCTGATGGCCGAGCGGGACTGGCGGCGCTGGAACTCGGAGGAGTTCCAGGAGCCGCGTCTTTCACGCAACCTCGCACTGCGGGACGCCCTTCGACCTATCGCCGAGCGGCACGCGAGTACGGTCGCCGCAGTGGCACTCGCCTGGGTGACTTCGTGGCCCGGCATCAGTGGGGCGATCGTTGGCTCACGGTCGGCCGACCAGGTCGACGCGTGGATCCCGGCGATCGACCTGACCCTCTCAGCCGCGGACCTGGACGAGATCGCGGCCGCGATCGAGCGGACCGGCGCCGGGAGCGGGCCCGCCCGTGCGGCTCTGCCCGCAACGGCTGGCTGAGACGAGACGAGCGGCCGTGGTGGCTGGGAACGGTGGTTCTGCGCCGTCGTCCGCACGCCGCGCGCCGAGGTGGACGCCGGCCATGTCCGTGCGCGTCGCATGCCTGAGCCCGTATCCGGAGGACGTGATTCGGGGGCTCTTTCAAGGGCGGTTCGCGGTGGACGTGACGTTCGTGCCGGACCCGCCGTGCCCGGACGAGGTGCGACTCGCGGTCGCGGAGGCCGATCTCGTGATCGGCGATCGTCGCCACCAACACCGCCTCGACCGCTCCGTGCTGGAGGCGATGGGTCGCTGCCTTATCGTGCAGCAGCCCGCTGTCGGCTTTGACGCGATCGACCACGAGGCCGCGGCCGAGCTCGATATCCCCGTGGCGAACGCGGCTGGGTACAACGCCGACGCTGTAGCCGACTGGACGGTGATGGCCGCCCTGTCGCTCCTGCGACGCGGGTCGTGGGGTGACCGGCGCATGCACGATGGCGCCTGGCCCAAGCGCGAGATGCTTGGTCGCGAGCTCGGCTCGCTCACCGTTGGCGTGGTGGGGCTCGGCAACGTGGGCCGAGCCGTGGCCACCCGCGTCCTGGCGTTTGGGAGCCGCGTGCTGTTCGCCGACACCGTGTCGCGCTCGCTCGTCGGTGCTACGCAGGTCGCGCTTGACGAAGTGCTTGCGGCATCAGACGTGGTGTGCGTCCACGTGCCGCTCGACGACCGCACCCGGCGTCTCATCGGACGCGACGCGCTGGCTCGCATGCGGCCGGACGGCATCCTCGTGAATGCCTCCCGCGGACCGGTGGTGGACGAGGCCGCGCTCGTCGAGACGCTCCAGGGAGGCCACCTCGCGGGGGCCGGCCTGGACGTCTACGATAGAGAGCCGCTCGCGGCTGACTCGCCACTTCGCGGGCTCGACCAGGTGTTCCTGTCACCTCACGTGGCCGGCGACACGGAGCAGGCGGAGGCACGTCTGCTCGAGATGGTGGGGTCAAACCTGCTGCGGGTCCTCGATGGAGACGAGCCGCTGCACATTGTCAACGGAGTGATGCGCCGCGGGACGGCCAAGCCTCCACGCGACCCGCGTCGCAACGCTGAGGAGTAGCACCAATGTCGATTGCGAAGCGCCGGCTCGGTCGCAGCGGGCCGGAGATCACGGTCGTCGGGTCCGGCTCATGGGCCATCGGGGGCGGTGGCTGGCTGTTTGGCTGGGGCGGGCAGGATGACGACCAGTCGATCGAGGCGATTCACCGCCGTTACGCATGGCGTGAACTGGGTTGACACGGCCGCCGTGTACGGCCATGGACACTCGGAGGAAGTCGTCGGGCGAGCCATCCACGACCTTCCTGCCGGCGAACGGCCGCTCGTGTTCACGAAGTGTGGCCTCGGCTGGGACGAGGCGGATCCCATGGGGCCGGCCGAGCGCGACCTGCGCCCCGAGCGCATCCGGCTCGAGTGCGAGGCTTCCCTGGGCCGTCTCGGCGTCGAGGCGATCGACCTCTACCAGTTCCACTGGCCGGACGAGACCGGCACGCCTGTCGAGGACTCCTGGGGCGAGATGTCGCGACTGGTGGCCGAGGGCAAGGTGCGGCACGCGGGCGTCTCGAACTTCGACATCGGACTGCTTGAACGCTGCGAGCCGATCATGCATGTCGATTCGCTCCAGCCGCCGTTCTCCGCGATCCGGCGCGGCGCCGCCGCAGACATGATCCCGTGGTGCCGTGGGAACGGCACCGGGGTGATCTGCTACAGCCCGATGCAGGCCGGCATCCTGACCGACTCGTTCAGCGCGGCCCGCGTGGCGGCGATGGACGCAGGCGACTGGCGGCGGCAGGATGAACTGTTCGTGGAGCCGGCGCTCTCAAGGAACCTTGCGCTTCGCGACGCGCTCCTCCCGATCGCCCATCGCCACGGCACGACGATCGCCGCCGTGGCCGTCGCGTGGGTCATCGCCTGGCCCGGCGTCACCGGCGCGATCGTCGGGGCGCGGTCGGCCGCGCAAGTGGATGGCTGGCTCCCGGCGGCTGACATCGATCTCGCGCCGGAGGATCTCGCGGAGATCGCGGCCGCGATCGAGCGGACAGGCGCGGGATCGGGGCCACTGCACGCGGGGACATAAGCCTGCCGATACGCCGAGTCGTCCGCAGGTACATGCCGGCATCGTACCCGCTGTTATCTACGCGGCGCTGACGTCCGCCCGTCGTCGACCCGGACGTCGCCGCCGGGGACCTGGCGCCGCGTCCCGGGCGGCGCGCTGGGCGTCGAGGCAGCATAATAGGGTCCGTTCCATCTGCGGAGTGAGCCGTCGACCACGCTGGCGCGCGAGGTTGTACGACAGCGCCATCTACCGCGGCGACCAGGTCGAAGTTCGACGACACGTTCAAGTCGCAGCGAGAGGATCGACGACCATGAGGATCCTGTTCGGAGCCGACGAGAACGCGATCGGGGTGCGCGACCTCGTGCGCGCGGCGGTCGAGAGCCATGGCGACGCGTTCATCGACCTGTCCGCGGGTGACCCGGCGCATCCGGACTACCCTGACGTCGCCTGGCGCGTGGCGAGCGCGCTCGCCGGCGGCGAGGGCGACCGCGGGATCCTGGTGTGCGGCACCGGGATCGGCATGTCGATCACGGCCAACAAGGTGCCGGGCATCCGCGCCGCGCTTGCCCACGACGCGTACAGCGCCGAGCGCGCCATCCGGAGCAACAACGCGCAGGTCCTCACGATGGGAGCGCTCGTCGTCGGGCCGGCGCTCATGCAGACGATCCTGGAGACATGGCTCGCAGCCACCTGGAACCCCACGACCCGCTCAGGTCCGAAGGTCGCCCGGATCGACGAGCTCGAGGCAACCGTGGAGCGTGTGCCATGAAGAAGCTCATCAATGACCCGTTCGAGGTGGTCGACGAAGCGCTCGAGGGGTTCGTCGCCGCGCACGCCGATCTCGTGATGCTTGTCGCCCCGCGCGTGATCGCCCGCAGGGTGCGCCCTGCGGCCCCCAAAGTCGGGTTCGTCGTCGGTGGCGGGTCGGGGCACGAGCCCGCGTTCGCCGGCTACGTCGGGGAGGGCTTCGCCGACGCGGCATGCTGCGGCAACGTGTTCGCCAGTCCGCCACCCGACGTGGTGCTCGCCGCGATCCATGCCGTGGACACGGGGCGCGGCGTCCTCCTCGGCTATGGCAACTACGCGGGCGACGTGATGAACTTCGGGCTGGCGGCCGAGCTCGCGGCGGCCGAGGGGATCGCAGTCCACGAGCTGCGCGTGTCCGACGACGTCGCCTCGGCCCCCCGCGCCGAGGCGGATCGCCGGCGCGGGATCGCCGGCGACATCCCGGTGTTCAAATGCATCGGCGCGGCCGCCGAGCGAGGCGACGCCCTTGACGAGGTAGCGCGCATCGCCGCGAAGGCGAACGCGGCGACGCACTCGATGGGCCTCGCCCTCTCCGCCTGTGAGGTGCCGGGCGCGGGGCGGCCCACGTTCGAGCTGCCGGACGACGCGATCGAGATCGGATGGGGATCCACGGCGAGCCGGGTATCCAGCGCGGCCCGCTCCAGTCCGCCGACGCGATCGCGGCGATCCTCGTCGAGACGATCCTCGCCGACATCGAGGGGCCCGCGGGGCGCGCCGTCGCGCTCCTCGTGAACGGCCTCGGCGCGACCGCCACGCTCGACCAGTACATCCTTTATCGCGGCGCCCGTCGGGCGCTCGAGGCGGCCGGCGTTCGCGTCGTCCGGAGCTTCGTCGGCGAGTACATCACGTCCCTCGAGATGGCGGGCGCCTCGGTCACCGTCATGGTCCTCGACGACGAGATCACCGCGCTCCTCGACGCGCCGGCCCACGCGCCAGCATACGGGCGATGAGCGCCGATCTGCGGGCCGGCGTCGCGGCCGCCTGCGACGCGATCGAGGCCGCCCGCGACGATCTCTGCCGCCTCGACGCCGTAGCGGGCGACGGCGACCACGGCGTGACGATGACGCTCGGCGCCCGCGCGGTCCGCCGCGCACTCGAGGCGCACCCGGAGGCCGACGGCGCCGCGCTCCTTGCGTTCCTCGCGCCCGCCGCGGGTTCCGTGGGCGGCGCGATCGGGCCCCTCTGGGCGACGCTCCTCCTCCGCGTCGCGGGCACGCTGCGCGCCGCGGGGTCGGACCCCGTGGCGCTCACGGCGCCGCTGCTCCGTGCGTGCGGCGAGGCCGCGCTCGCGGGGGTCGTCGCGCTCGGCAAGGCGACGGAGGGCGACAAGACGATCGTCGATGCGCTCGCCCCGGCGGTCCGGGCGCTCGCCGACGCGGAGACGCACGGCGACGACCTGGCCACCGCGGCACAGGCCGCCGCAGAGGCCGCCCGTGCGGGCGCCGCGGGCACGGCCGGCATGGTCGCCACGCTCGGGCGCGCCGCCCGCCTCGGCGAGCGGAGCCGGGGTACCGCGGACCCCGGCGCGACGTCGTTCGCGCTCATCGCCGAGGTGCTCGCGAGCGCGGCCGCAGGGGCGGCCTGACCGTGCGCCGGCTCATCGGCACGAGCACGAAGATGCACCTCACGTCGCGCGAAACCGCGGCCTGGTGCGACGCGCTCCGCCCGCTCGTGGCCGATCTCGGCGGTGTGGACCTGTTCGTCCTGCCGCCCTTCACCGCGCTGTGGACGGCCCGCGAGCGGCTCGCCGAGAGCACCGTCGCGTGGGGCGCCCAGGACGTCGCGCCCGAAGACGAGGGCGCCCACACGGGCGACATCAGCGCGCCCATGCTCGTCGATCTCGGCTGCACGTACGTCGAGGTCGGCCACGCCGAGCGGCGGCGCGACCACGGGGAGACGAACGCGCGCGTGGCGGCCAAGGTCGCGCAGGTCCTGCGCCACGCAATGACGCCCATCGTGTGCCTCGGCGAGCCCTCCAAGGCGTCCCTCGCAGACGCACTCGACGTGGTCCTCGGCCAGGCCGCGGCCTGCCTCGCCGACGTGCCACCTCCCGCGCGCGCGGACGTCGTTCTCGCCTACGAGCCCGTCTGGGCGATCGGCGCGGGGGCAGCTCCCGCGAGCCCCGCTCACATCGCGGGCATCCACGCGGGGATCCATGCCTGGCTCCGCTCGCCCGGCGGCGGCGGCGTCGACGCCCGTGTCATCTACGGGGGCAGCGTCGACCAGGAAACCGCCGGCCCGATTCTCGCCACGCCCGGCGTGGAGGGCCTGTTCGTGGGCCGCGCCGCGCTCGACCCCGCCCGCTTCGCCGCGATCGCTCGGATCGCGGCGGCATGCGCGGCGGATCTACTCGTCAGCCCGGCAGCGCTCGCGCGTCCGTGAGCGCACCGACACCAGAGGGAGCAGCATGACACTCCACGCACATTCCGCGGGCATGGTGCGCCGCATGGGCCGGCTCTTCAGCGGCGAGAACGACACGGCGATCATCGTCGCGATGGACCACGGCATGGCGGCCGTGCCCGAGGGCCTGGAGCGCATCCGCCCGGTCCTCGAGCGCGTGCTCCAGGCCGACCCNGACGGGATCCTCCTCAACCCGTCGATGGCGCGTCAGCAGGTCGACCTCCTCGCCCGGCGCAACGCGCCCTCGCTGACCGTCGGCATCGACTTCGTCGCCCATGAAGATCCGCACGCGAACTCGCCGGTCGCCGCGCACTACCCGCAGATCTCGGTCGAGGAGGCGCTGCGCCTCGGCGCCGACTGCGTGAAGTCAATGCTCGTCATGGGCCGGTCNGACCGCGCCGCGTTTGCCGAGAACGTGTCGTACCTGCGCACGATGGCCGAGGAGTGCCGCCTCTGGGAGATGCCGCTCATGATCGAGCCGTACCTCTGGGGCGACCGCGTCCCGGAGGACCCGGCGGGGCGCGCGGCGCTGAACGCGGACGGCGCACGGCTCGCCGTCGAGTTCGGCGCCGATATCGTGAAGCTCGAGTACGCGGGCGAGCCCGCCGAGTTCGCCGAGGTCGTCGTACAGTGCCCGGTCCCGATCGTCATCCTCGGCGGCCCAAAGCGCCCCGCGCAGCGCGACACGCTCGCGGACATCGTGAACGCCGGCCGGGCGGGCGCGAAGGGCATCGCGATCGGGCGCAACGTGTGGGGCCACGGCGACCCCCGGAAGATGGTGCGCGCCCTCAGGATCGCGCTCGTGCGACAGGACCTCGACGCGGCGATGGCGGCGCTCGCGTAGGACGGCCCGATGTCCGTTTCCCGGGGCGGGCCGNCGACGCTGGGCCCACCCCGATCGCGGGAGGAGGTGCTGCGTGCCTGACGGTGTGACCTGCGTCGGCGGCCTGACCGCCGACGTGCTCGCGATCCCCGTCCATGTGTTCCCGGCGCCCGCCACGCAGGAGCTGACGGACGAGGTCCGGCTCGCGCCGGGCGGCTGTGCCGTCAACGCGGCGAGTGCGCTCGCTCGCCTCGGGGTGCCGGCACGGCTCATCGCGCGGACCGGCGACGATGCCGTCGGCGACTTCCTGAGACAGGTGCTCTCGCAGCGTGGCGTGGACATCTCTGGCCTTCGTCGNACGTCGGATGCCGGCACGNCCGCGAGCATCGTCTTCGTCATGGAGAACGGNGAGCGGTGCATGCTCCACGCCATCGGCTCGATGCGGACGTTCTCCGAGGACGACATCGACTGGGACGTGGCCGCCCGGTCGCGCATCTTCTTCGTCGCACAGGCGCTCCAGCTCCCTGCATTCGACGGCGAGCCCATGCGCGCGGCCCTCGAGCGCGCCCGATCGCTGGGCATGCACACAGCGATGGACGTGGGCTGGGATACGACCGGCGCGTGGTCGCGACGAATCGAAGCCTGTTACCCGCTGCTCGACTACTTCGTTCCGAGCTGGAACGAGGCCCGGGAGATGACGGGCGAATCCGACCCGCCGGCGATGTGCCGCTTCTTCCATGACCGCGGCGTCGGCACGGTCGGGATCAAGCTCGGCGCCGAGGGATGTCACATCTCGGGCCCCGAGGGTGAGTTTGATCTGGCCGCATTTCCCGTGCAGGTGCGCGACACGCTCGGCGCCGGCGACGCCTGGTGCGCCGGGTTCCTGACCGGCGTCTTGCGGGGCATGCCGCTCGCCGAGGCGGGCCGGTTCGCGAACGCGGTCGGGGCGTGCTGCGTCAGCCATAACGGTTCCTACGACGGTATCCGCAGCATGGCGGACACGCTCGCGTTCATGCACGAGGGAGGTCAGAGATGACATCGGAGACGGTTGCCGAGCGGACCCGCGACGTGCTGCGGCAGGCGCTGGCTGAGGGCGACGGCATCCTGCGCCTGGCGCCCGCGTTCGTGGCCCGCGACTGGGTCCCGTCCGGGCGGCGGCTCGGGCTGCCCGACGACCAATACGCGGTCGGCGAGCGCGGCGAGATCTGCGAGCGCTGGCTCGCGTCCACGACCAGGGCAGCCAACCACATCTCCCCGGCCGGCGAGGGCCTGAGCTTCCTCGATCTCGCCGGCGCGGACCGGGTGGCGCTCACGGACGTCGTCGATGCGGCGCCCGAGGCGATCATGGGCGCGGCGTACGCCGCGACGCACGACGGGCTTGGTCGCCTCGCCAAGATCTTCGACTACGGAGAGCGAGTCCCATACCACATCCATCCGCGCGCGGAGCACGCCGCCCTGCTTGGCCGGAAGCCGAAGGACGAGGCCTACTACTTCCTGCCCGGGGTGGGGATGGGCAAGCACCCGGAGTCGTTCTTCGGCGTCCATCCGTGGATCGTCGACCGTCGCCGGCAGGACGTGCTGGTGCCGTACCTCGAGGCTTGGGACAGCGACGAGATCCTGAAGTTCGCGCAGGGCGCCCTCCTCGTCCAGGAGGAGGGCTTCCACATCCCGTCGGGCATCCTCCACGCTCCGGGCACCGCCCTGACTCTCGAATTGCAGGAGGACTCGGACGTCCTCTGTATGCTGCAGGCCAAGGTGGGCGACACGATCATCTCGAAGGAGCTCCTCTACAAGGAGTCGACGGCGGAGGCACGCGCCCGCCTCGGGGAGCGGTGCGTGCTCGAGCTGGTCGACTGGGCCGCCAACGGCGATCCCTACTTCTGGCAGAACCATCACCTCAGCCCGCAGCTGATCCGGAGCAGCGTGCAACCGGGCGGCGAGGAGTACTGGATCTACTACGGCACGTCGAAATTCACCGGGAAGAAGCTCGTTGTCAGGGCAGGAGAGACCTACCGGACAGTGGAGCACGGCGTGTACGGCATCTTCGTGTGGCGCGGGACGGGTCGCTACGGGGGCCACGAGGTTGCCGGTGGCGTCCACGGCCGGGACGAGCTGCTCGTCACCCACGACAGGGCGATCCGGCCGATCGAGGTCGAGAACACCGGCGGCGACGAGCTGCTGATCGTGAAGTTCTTCGGCCCCGATATCAACCCTGACGTGCCCACCATCGCCGAGGCGGCAGGCTAGGCCAGGGTTAGTCGGGCCTCACGTAGCCCTCTCTGGCACCAGACCCACCAGTCTGCCCGATGGGCACCAGGTCCGCGATGGAATCGCGGGCACGCGCGCTCACTCTCCGACCAAACCCGAGTTCGCCGGGGACCCGTGCGCACGAGTCCGGATTCCATCGGCGGGCGTTTGCCCGCGATCAGGGCCTGAGGGTCAGGCCCACGATCAGACTCCGTCCGGCCATTCCGTTCGGAATCGACCCCAGGGCTCGGCTTACCAGACCGTGTATCCGCCGTCGACCATGAGATTCGAGCCTGTGACGAATGCGGCGGCGTCGGATGCCAGGTACAGGACGGCCTGAGCTACATCGATCGGCTCGCC
>JGI24137J36423_1000052_pt1 | contig 21390 bp, 17 predicted proteins | sample BarGraNGADG00311_FD_36423 | JGI IMG/M metagenome (IMG submission 36423) | reverse complement strand
GCATGTTATTCATCATATCTGAAGTGCTTTGGGCAATCTCTTTTTCCCTCCGGGCCAGTTCTTCCGATTCTTTTAAGGCTTTTTTTGTTTCAGCCAGCTTTCTGTTTGTTTGCCGGAGCGTCTCAATATACTCCTGTTTATTCCGGAGATTGAAGGTATGGCACATTTCCGGAACTGCAAGTCCTTTGGCAACTGTTGAAGCAAATTCACGACAAGACAGATAGCCACATGCACCGCAGTTGATCTCCTCATCGGGGCTATTTTTGCCTATTATTTTAAGCACCTCTAAAATAGCTTCTTCCGGCGGTTCAGGTATTCTCTGGTCATCGGGTGTAAAACTTCTTGAAAAATCGAGCTTTGACCATTTTTCCATATTTTTTTGCCAGAGAGCTTTATCAAGCTTGCCCACCCTCTTTTCAGCATACTTCCGCACCAGTGCTCTTCTTCTGAATCGCTCATTATGATGTTGCATTCCAGGACCAAGCAGGCATCCATGGCAAAAGAACAGGTTAAAATGGTGTTGTATAGTATCAATATATTTATCGAAATCATTAATTGCTTCAAGGATTTCTTCTTTTCCGGAAGCTGTAATTACCCTGCTCGAAACCATATCGCGTTTTATACCACCTGCCTGGATTATACCTGCCGGCAGAGGGTAGAGGGCCCCCCAGTTTCCATGAGGCGGATCAAAATCAGACATCTTTACCAGTCTTTCCTGGATCTTGAATTCATCAAAAAGCTCTCTCAGTTCCACAAAAGTGAGTACACCGTCAACAAGCTTACCTGAATCATAAATAAGCGATTCATCTTTTGCATCAATACATGGGCCAATTTGAACTGTAGCTACCTCAGGTCCGTATAACTTTTTTACAACCATTGCAGTAGCTATGATAGGCGAGACCAGTGGTGCGAGGTTGGGAACCAGTTCGGGGTGAAACTTCTCAATAAGTTTAACAATTGCGGGGCAGTTTGCTGTGATCAGATATTTACCCTCAGCTTTTAAGAATAGTTTTGCNTAGGCTGCGGCTATCAGATCAACTCCAAATGAATCCTCATGAACATAATCAAAGCCCAGAGACCTTATCATAGCAACGAACTTTCTGTAATCGGTTATATCATCAAACTCCGATGCAATGCTTGGCTCAATCAGGGCTGCGGTTTTTCTTCCGGATGATAACAGGTTTTTAACTGATTCTTTTGAATCGCGAAATTCAATTGCGTGGGGTGTACATGAAACATAGCATAAACCACATCCGATGCATCTGTCGGGAAGAATGAACGGATGCGCCTTTTGGGGTTTAACCTCAATTGCATTCACGGGACAGACTCGAACGCAGGAATAAGAATTTCTGCATCTTTCATCATTTATATAAAGAATAGGTTTTCTGTCGGTCATATTAACTAATATAAGTGACTAAAGTGGCTAAAGTGCCTAGAGTGGCTAAAGTGCCTAAAGTGCCTAGAGTGCCTAAAGTGTCTAAAGTGTCTAAAGTGCCTAGAGTACTTATAGTATTAATCAGTTTACCAGAATTCATTTTTATCAATTTTAGGCACTCCAAACTTTAGTTCACTCCAAACTCTTCTTATACTATTCCTGCAAATTCTTTTTCAAGAATGCTCTCTATTTTTGAAAGAGTAACCCCTTCAAGGGTTACACCGTTTATACTCAGATTTGGTCCATTACTGCAAAGACCCATGCATCGGGCACCTTTGAAAACAACTTTGTCGTCAAGATGATTTTTCCTGAGATATTCTCTTATGAACATTACAACATCTTTGTTACCTCTTGAAAAACAGGAGCTTCCAAGACAGATTTGCATCTCAATTCTTTGAGCCATTTTTCTTTCTGTTCATAAATAAACAACACAACAAAAGTAATAATTATTTCCGAGCTGTTATCAACCTCTTTTCATCTAAGATTCACATGATTAGTAGATATAATCGGTATTGTTTACGTTTTAGAAGATATCACTTGTGCTCATCTGAATTTTAATGTACTTTGTAAAACATTAATATTCAATATTTTATTCAAAAAAGCATAATAAATATAGTTTGTTATTTTATTGTTAATAAAATAACAATGTTTATTTATTAACAATAAAATCGATTATCTTTGTATTGAATTTCTTTAATATTGATTATCTGAATGGTGACTGATCTTGAAATAATTCTTAAAAAATACAAACAGGGGAAAAGGGAAGATCTTATTCCTTTGCTTCAGGAAATACAGGACAATTTGGGTTATCTCTCTGAGGAAGCTATTGTAAAAACAGGGAGTTTCTTAGGACTGAGCACTACAAAGATCTATGGCCTTGCCACATTTTATGACAGGTTCAGGTTCATCCCCTCAGGAAAAATTCAGATCAGGATTTGCCATGGCACCTCATGCTTCCTCAATGGATCACAATCAATCATTAATAAAATAAAGGAAGAGACGGGAGTANTGCCAGGACTTACTACAAGGGATGGCAATTTCAGCTATGAGATTGTCTCATGCATGGGCGGTTGCTGCAATGGTCCGGTTATTAATGTGAAAGGCGAGTATCATACTCATGTGAAAGCTGAGCAACTCCCGGAATTGATAAAAAAATTAAAGTACATTATTGAAAACGACTAACTCCCGTAATAATCCCCGATGGAAGATTTAAAAACATTCCTGATAGAAAAAGTTCTTTTGTCTGAATCCGATACTTTGTCGCCGGAAACAGAAAAGGTTTTGCAACAGGTGAGAAGGGAAAAGCCCGACAGACCGGTTATCTTTATCTCCTCCGGTACAAGCAGTGTTATTGCAGGATCTGAAAAAACCTATTCAGCAATTGAAACATACTTAACGGAAAATGAACCATCTGCTGGGTTAGTGCGTGTTGGGTGTAACGGACCAGCAACTTTTGAACCACTGGTATGTATTCAGATACCGGGTAAGAATAAGCTGTTCTTCAGAAACATCACTGAAGAGAAGGTGGAACCTCTTCTGAACGGCGTTTTTCATAATGATATAAATGAGGATGATCTGGCCGGCCAGACCGGTACTAAAGGTTTTGAGCTGTGGTCCGGAATCCCTTTTATGGATGAGCTGCCTTTTTTCAAGAAACAAAAAAGGGTCATACTTGGCAATTGTGGATGTTATGATCCTGAAAGTATTGAAGAATATATAGCCCGTGGAGGCTATCGTGCATATATCAAGGCAATCAGAAATTATACTTTTGAGGAGGTATGCGATATAATTGAAAGAAGTGGATTGAGAGGCAGAAGCGGCGGAGGATATCTTACAGGATTAAAGTGGAAGCATGCACTGAATACTACTTCAAATGCACGGTATCTTATCTGTAATGCGAAAGAGAGCGACCCCGGAGCCTTCACTGACAGAACAATTCTTGAAAGCGATCCGCATCGCCTGATAGAAGGTATTGCAATTGCTGCTTATGCTATTGGTGCTTCAAATGCCATTATATTTATGAGATCGGGTTCTGATCATGCAAAGAACAGGCTTCAGAAAGCGATCGACATGGCCAGAGATTATGGGCTTTTCGGACATAATATTTTCTCAAGCGGTTATAATCTTGATATCATGATCCGCATTGAACCCGGAGCTTTCGTTTGTGGTGAAGAGACTGCTCTGATTAATACTCTTGAAGGAAAACGGGGTATGCCTCAACTAAAACCTCCTTATCCTACAACAGCCGGACTATTCGGAAAACCGACAGTGATAAACAATGTGGAGACTTTGATGAATGTTCCCCTGATAATGCAGAACGGACCAGAATGGTTCCGGACACTGGGAACTGAAAACAGTCCGGGTACCAAAGTATTTGCAGTTGCAGGAAAAGGTCGTATGTCGGGCGTAGTTGAGATNGAAATGGGCACTACAATCAGGACAGTTCTGGAAGATATTGCCGATGGAATAAGGGAGGGGAAAGAGTTTAAGGCAATACAGCTCGGAGGTGTTTCCGGTTCTTTCATAACAAGTGAAAATCTCGATATTGCCGTTGATTACGAGGATCTTAAAGAAAAGGGGATTGGAATGGGAGCAGGCGGATTCGTGATTATCGATGAGAACACCTGTATGGTTGATCTTGTCAGATATTATATGGAATTNATCCGTAATGAAAGTTGTGGTAAATGTATTCCATGCCGTGAAGGTACCGGCAGGATGCTCGAGATACTGGAAAGTGTAATAAGGAAACCTTTAAATGAAGAATCAGGTACAACACTCGAAAGGTTTAAAGGAGTCATGCAACTCGAAACAATCGCATCAGTAATGAAGGACACTTCACTTTGCGGACTTGGGCAAACGGCTCCTAATCCTTTCATAAGCGCTCTTAAAAATTTCAGGGATGAATTTGAAGAGCACATATTTGACAGAAAATGCAGGGCAAATATCTGCAGGGGATTAAGAACATTCTCAATTGATGTGGACAAATGTACCGGTTGTACAGCCTGTGCTGCAAAGTGCCCAGTAAACGCGATTTATGGAACACGACTTCAACCTTTCTTTATTGTTGAAGAAAAATGTATCGGTTGTGGTATCTGTTTTGATATTTGTAAGTTCAGTGCAATAAACGTTAAATAACCTTTATGCTTTTTACAATACANGTAAATAATAAGAAGATCAAGGCCGAAAAGGGCGAGACAATCCTTTCCGCCCTTAATCGCAACGGAATTATTATACCGACACTCTGCAGGATGAAGGATTTTACACCTACAGGTGCCTGTAGAATGTGTGTTGTTGAAGTCGAAGGACGTGACCGTCTTGTAACAGCCTGCTCGCAGCCAGTTGAGGAATGGATGAAAATTAAAACACACTCTCCAAGGGTAATTACAGCAAGAAAAACTATAGTTGAACTGCTGCTTTCAAACCATCCTGACGATTGCCTGTACTGTGACCGGAACCTGAATTGTGAACTTCAAAGGCTAGCGGAAGAACTCAATATACGAGAGAGGCGCATACGCGGAAGAAAAATAAAACCACGTCTCGACCAGTCCAGCCCTGCAATCATAAGGGAACTATCCAAATGTATACTCTGTGGTCGATGCGTCAGAGTCTGCGAGGAGGTAATAACAGCAACATCACTTGATTTTATTAATAAAGGAAGAGAAACACATGTTGGAGCCGCCATGGACAGGGATTTTAACTTTTCAAGCTGTGTTCATTGCGGTCAGTGTGTGCTGGTTTGTCCTACCGGAGCTCTTCATGAAAAACATAATATTACGGAAGTACAGGAATATCTTAATAAACCNGAAATAGTAAAGGTCATTCAGTATTCTTCAATGGTGGTTTATGGAATTGCCGANGAACTTGGGATGAGATATACAAGGGAATTTGATAAGATTCTGAATACCATCCTGCGAAAAATTGGTTTTGATAAGGTTTATAAAACGGGGTTAGGTACTGATGTTTGTATATCCGAAATCGCAGGACAGCTCTCCGACAGAATTGAGAATAAGTCAGATAACCCTTTATATATCTCTGCATGTCCTGCATGGGTAAAATATGCTGAGCAATTTATTCCTTCGCTTCTTCCTCAGCTCTCCACTGTAAAATCCCCGCAACAGATCACCGGGGTACTGATCAAGACTCTCGTAGCGGATCAGCTGCGTGTTAAACCTGAAGAGATCTTTTCAGTATCCGCAACTCCCTGCATGGCAATGAAATTTGAAGCCCGTCGCGACGGGATGATGAGGAAAGGCATCAGTGATGTGGATACTGTTTTGACAGTGAGGGAACTGGCCAGACTTATCAGGTTATACGGTATTGACACTTCAAATATTGAACATGAGCCGGCTGATGAACCTATGTCCGGAAGAAGCTCCGCCGCCATAATGGCTGAAGTATCGGGAGGGATAGCCGAAGGTGTAATCCGGACATATCATTATCAAAAAATGAAGAAAGAGCCTGATAAGCAGATTTTTAAAAAGCTGAGATCGGGAGGAACATTCAGGGAAATTTCGGTTATGGTAGGTGAGACTGAGGTTAAAGTTGCTGTTGTCGATGGTCTGACAGGTCTGGAAAAGTTAAAAGTTTCCATGGCAGCCGGTAAAAAGTATGACCTTATTGAAGTGATGACATGTCAGGGTGGATGCGTACATGGAGCAGGTTTACCTTTCAGTCCCTCAAAGGATGANATCAGGAACAGGTCGAAACTTGTATACCAGGCTGATGATACCGAGGCAATTAATCTCCCATGCAAATCGCCANCTCTTATCAACTTATATGAAAAGCTTTTAAAAGATAATGCCGATATTGCAGATAAAAAGATATTCTTTACTCATTTTGAGAAAAGAAATGTATTATTATGATTAAAAACCTGAATTAACATGTTGGTTTACACCATAAAGGAGCTTTGCCGGACGTGCTATACCTGCGTAAGGGAATGTCCTGCCAAAGCTATCCGCATTGTGGGAGGCCAGGCCGAGGTAATTGATGAGCGATGCATAGCCTGCGGCAATTGTACGAAAGTGTGCAGCCAGGGAGCAAAGGTCTTTCTTAATACAACTGACAGGGTAGCAAAACTTCTCGAAAGTGATTCGAAAGTTGCAGCTGTTGTTGCTCCCAGTTTTCCGGCAGAATTCTCTGATATTCCTGATCATCACATTCTTACAGGTATGATTAAGGCACTGGGTTTTGAATTCGTTGCTGAAGTTTCTTTCGGTGCTGACCTGGTTGCTGACAGATATAAAAAACTTGTTTCGGAGGGAGGAAATTTTTATATTTCATCTGATTGCCCTTCAATTGTAAACTATGTAAAATATTATCACCCGGCTCTTGTTGATAACCTGGCTCCGGTTGTATCTCCAATGGTGGCTATGAGCAGAGTGATGCGTGAAAAATATGGCAAGGATACAAGAATAGTATTTATTGGCCCATGCATTGCAAAGAAAGCTGAAAGTAGCGAAGTCGATGAAGCTATAACCTTTACTGAATTAAGAGATATGCTGTCTGACAGAGGTATCACCGCCGAGACAAGTAACCCGGTAGATTTTGATCAACCTCTTGGTGGAAGAGGCGCCATTTTCCCGGTTGCCCGTGGATTACTTCAGACGGCCAAGATAAGTGACAACGCGATAACGGGGAATATTATAGCTGCTGAAGGAAGAATTGACTTTCAGGGAGCCTTAAAGGAATTTGAAGCCGGTCTGATCAGTAACCAGCATATGGAACTTCTTTGCTGTGAGGGATGTATTATGGGACCCGGGTTATCAAAAAATGGTAAACAATACAACAGAAGGTCACTTGTAAGCTCCTACGCTAACAGTAAAATGCAGAATATCGATTCTGAGAGCTGGCAAAAGTCGTTTGACGAGTTCACGGAGTTGGATCTGTCGATCAGACATAGACCGGAAGATCATGGAATTGAGACTCTTAATGAGAATGATGTGAACGATATTCTTATTAAGATGGGTAAGAAGACAAAGAAGGATCAGCTCGATTGCGGTGCATGCGGTTATGAAAGCTGTGTGGAGCATGCAATTGCAATCAAAAAAGGACTGGCTGAAGTTGAGATGTGTCTCCCTTATACTATCGAAAAACTTCACAAATCTGTCAAGGACCTTGCATTATCAAACGAGAAGCTCTCATCTATGAAACAGGCTCTTAAACAGTCCGAAAAACTGGCACATATGGGTCAGCTTTCGGCAGGTATAGCACATGAGCTTAATAATCCGCTTGGTGTCGTCATAATGTACAGCAACATTCTCCTGGAAGAATCGAAAGCAGGAGATCCTGTCAGAGAAGATCTTAAACTGATTGTAGACCAGGCTGGAAGATGCAAGAAAATTGTTGCAGGGCTTTTGAATTTCGCCCGCAAGAACCAGGTTAACCATCAAATGGTCAGTATTAAAGATCTGGTGGAGCACAGCCTTGAAAGCCTGATTATTCCTGCAAAGATTAAAATCAATATCGATGACCGGACGACAAATCCTGAAGCTATGCTCGATCTGGAACAGATGATGCAGGTACTGACAAACCTTATCAAGAATGCTTTTGACGCAATGCCGGCAGGAGGAACAGTCAATATTAAGATGGAAGACACTCTCAGCGACGTAATAGTAGTTATAAGTGACACAGGTACGGGTATAAAAGAAGAAGACCGGGCTAAGATTTTCGAACCATTTTTTACGACCAAGAGCATTGGACAGGGAACCGGCCTGGGACTGGCAACTGCCTATGGCATTGTTAAAATGCATAAAGGTCAGATTACTGCAGATTCGAATAATAATCCTGCCAAAGGTGCAACAGGAACGAGTTTTAAGATTGTGTTGCCGAGAAGAAAAGAATAGATGTTAACAAAATAATGCTAATCATATTTATCATATTAACTGTTTGATTTAAAGAATTTTTAGAAATTTGTGGAAAGATGAAAAAGAGTGATATAACGATACTGGTTGCTGATGATGATCCGGATTACCTTTTTCAGACAGTCTTCAATCTTGAGAAGGAAGGTTATAAAACTGTTGCTGTCGAAAGTCAGGCTGAGGCAGAATCGGTAATTGCCAGATTCAAACCTGACCTGGCAATCTTTGACCTGATGATGGAAAGTGATGACAGCGGATTCATCTTATGTTACAAGATAAAAAGAAAGTATCCCGATGTACCGGTTATTCTGGCTACAGCAGTATCTCACGAAACAGGATTATCCTTCAGTATCGATTCTGACCAGGAAAAATCCTGGATAAGGGCTGACAGATACCTTGAAAAAGGGATCAGACCCGAGCAGCTCGACCAGGAGGTTATGAAATTATTAAAACTTTGAAATGGCTGTTNTGAAAGTACTTGTTATNGATGATGAACCGGGGATACGATCAGGTGTATCNAGGATACTCAATAATTTTCATGTTACATATCCTTTTATGGATGAGGATTATACTTTTGAGGTTACCGAAGCTGCAACCGGTGAAGATGGTATAACAATCCTTGAAAGGGATATGCCGGATATTCTTTTGCTTGATAACAAATTGCCAGGTATACAGGGAGTTGAAGTTCTGGAATATATCAGAAAAAGAAATTATGATATTGTTGTCGCAATGATCACCTCTTATGCCTCACTGGATGTGGCAATCAGGGCAACCCGCGATGGTGCTATTGATTTCATTCCCAAGCCATTTACGCCTCAGGAGCTGAAATCGAGTATTGAAAATATTACCAAACAGCAGTATCTTAAGAGGATAACACATAAGATGATGCAGGAAGGGAAAAAGATAAGATATCAGTTTCTTTCTGTTCTATCACATGAATTGAAAGCTCCTCTAAATGCTCTGGAAGGCTATCTTAGAATGATGCAGGGAAAGCAGGNAGGAGAATTGATAGATGATTATGCAACTCCTATTGAAAGATCGCTTCAAAGGATACAGGGAATGAGAAGTCTTATTATGGATCTTCTTGATTTTACAAAAATACGACTTGAACGAAAAGAGGAGAAGATTGAAGAGGTCAACCTTGCAGAAGTGGCTTCAGAAGCAATTGTTACTGTTCAGCCCTATGCAATTCAGATGGATGTAAATATTAATCTGGATGTCAGATCAGATGTTGTTATTATGGCCGACCCGGGAGATATTGAGATTGTTTTTAATAATCTCATTTCAAATGCTGTCAAATACAACAAAATAGGTGGCAAAGCTGAAATTACAATTGACAGCTCTGACAGTGAGGCAATTCTTATCATTTCGGATACCGGAATCGGTATAACAAAAAATGATACTGAAAATCTTTTTGCCGAGTTTGTGCGAATAAAGAATGAAAAGACCAGAAATATCTCAGGCAGTGGACTCGGATTATCGATAGTTAAGAAAGTTGTAGAACTATACCATGGCACAATCAAAGTTGACAGTACGCCCGATGTTGGAACAGCATTTACCATAAGATTACCCAAGAAACCATTAACAATAACCTGAATATCATGATGAACAGGGTCCCTGTGTAGGGGGACAAGTTCCGTCATACCATTAAAATCAATTACATTATGATGAAACTACCAGGAAAAACCGTAGAAAGGCTTAGCGAGTACAGGAGGACACTTCTGGAATGCCTTAACGAAAAAAGAAACTTCATCTTTTCTCATGATCTTGCTGCACGTCTTCATATTACAGCTGTACAGGTCAGACGCGATCTTATGTTGATTGGTTATTCAAGTGTTCTCAGAAAAGGTTATGATGTGACGGAGCTCATCGATACTATCGGAAAGATCATCGATTCTGAAGAGAGTGTGAATGTTGCAGTGATAGGAATAGGTAATCTTGGAAGAGCCGTAGCAGGATATTTTAAAGGGAAACGATCAAAACTTAACCTTGTTGCATCATTTGATAATGATCCCCAGAAGATCAATAAAGTTATTTCAGGGGTAAAATGCTACCCATATAGTGAAATCGAAAGACTCATAAAAGAGCTTGGTATCAGGATAGCAATTCTGACCGTTCCCCCTGATTCCGCAAGAGAGATAGCTGAAGAAACTGTCCGCTACGGAATAAAAGGTATACTGAATTTTACAACTATTCCATTAAACGTACCCTCCGGAGTATACCTCGAAGAATATGATATGATCACCTCTATAGAAAAAGTTGCATATTTTGTAAAAGAGTATAAAATTTAGGGTACNGGCTTTGACATGAAGATCTTCAGAAGCTTTGAGGAGGCACAAAATATCATTAATCCTGTTGTAACTACCGGATCCTTTGACGGGGTTCACATAGGGCATAAAACTATACTTAACCGGCTGAGGATGCTGGCAGAGAAATACAATGGAGAATCGGTACTTATCACCTTTGACCCGCATCCAAGAAAAGTTCTCTATCCCGATACCGCAGGAAAAAACCTGAAGCTGATTAATTCACAGGAAGAAAAGCTTGATCTCCTTGAGAAATCAGGACTGGATAATGTTATTATTGTTGAATTCACAAGAGAATTCTCCAAGATAACAAGTGAACAATTTGTGAGAGATTTACTTCATGGTATCCTTCATGCAAAAGTGGTTGTTGTCGGCTTTAACCATCATTTTGGATTCAATAAAGAAGGCGATTATAAACAATTATGGGACTGGCAGGGCAAATATCATTTTGAAGCAGAAGAGATACCTGAACAAGAGGTATATCACGAAACTGTAAGTTCCACAAAAATCCGGCAGGCAATTAGCGAGGGTTATATTCAGAGGGCAAATGCATATCTCGATCATTATTATATTGTAAAGGGTCAGCCTGAGGACTTTGTAGCAGATAATATTTTTGACTTGCCTTCACTTGTAAAAATTCCACTTACGGAAGAGTGCAAGATACTGCCTTCAGCAGGTATATACGCAGTGTCAGTTGAATCGGGACTGGTTATTTCAAAAGGTATGTCAATAATTCATATAAGAGATGATAATACATCAGAAGTTCTTCTGCATATTTTTGATGAGAAAAACTTTAATACTGAAAATAAAATCACTATTTCTTTTCATAAAAAGATTCACGGATCTGTAAACTTTTCCGANAACAGGGCCATTTCAAAAATCAATCTGGCAAAAGAGGAGATCTCAGACCTTATTTACTAAAGGATTTCATTTTTTAAAAATAGATATCCCTTTGTCCTTCCTGGATTGACATAAGGTTTCCAGATATTTTAGTTTTAAGTGCGTTGTTGTCAACATTACTGACAAGTTTATTTATTAGTGTAAATCCTTTTGCCCTGGTCTCTGTGGAGGCAAAGTCTTCGAGATATTCCTTGAATGTAAAAAGAGCGTTGGGCATGCAATATTGCTTTATCAGGCCAGGTTTTGCGAGATCCATAAAATCTTGGCCAACTCTTCCCTTACGGTAGCAGCCTGTGCAAAATGACGGTATATAGCCGCCGTCAGCCAGTGATGAAATCACCTGATCGATTGTTCTGTTGTCTCCTAAGGTAAACTGACTGCCTGACTGTTCTTCTTCATGGGAATACGATCCCGGGTTGGTTCGCGATCCTGCCGATACCTGACTAATACCATAATCGCATAACTCATTTCGCATAGTGTCGTTTTCACGGGTGCTCAGGATGATGCCAGTATATGGCAGTGCAATACGTATAATAGCTACTAATTTCTTAAAATCATTATCGCTTACCTTCGATGGGATGTTTTCAGAATGAGGTGCACCAACTGCATACTCAATGCGCGGAACACTCACTGTATGAGGGCCGCAACCAAACGCACTTTCCAGGTGATGAGCATGTTCCATCATTGCAAGAACTTCAAAACGATAGTCAATTAAACCCAGCAGTGCCCCTATGCCAATATCATTTATACCGCCTTCCATAGCTCTGTCCATAACAGTAAGACGATATTCGTAGTCTCCCTTTTTAGTGTTGGCAGGATGAAACTCCTTGTACAACAAAGGATCATAAGTCTCCTGAAAACAAACGTATGTTCCGATTTTTTCAGCTTTTAGTTTTGCGAAGTCTTCAACTTCCATCGGTGCCAGTTCCACGTTGATACGACGTATATAATCCCGGCCTCCGTGTTCTTTTACACCATAAGTTGTGCGTATGGCCTCTACCATGTAATCAGTGTCGTTACGTTTACTTTCACCACATATCAGAAGTACTCGTTTATGACCTTCCTTAAGGAGAGAACGGGTCTCTTCTGCAATCTCCTGCATACTGAGGACTTTACGTTTTATAAGCTTATTATCAGATCTGAATGAACAGTATGTGCAATTATTGATACAGGCGTTTCCCGTATAGATAGGAGCAAAGATCACCAGCCGTTTACCATAGATCTCTTCCTTTACGGTATGTGCCGTATCCATAATTTTATGAATGACAAATGGATCTGAAACATGCAAAAGTGAAGCTACATCTTCCAGATTTAAGCCTCTTAGTTTCAATGCTTTGTTAAGAATAGCGTTCGTCTGGCTTTCAGTAGGAGTCTTCCCCTCTATTAATGAATATAATTTGTCCCTGTCAATAAATACCTTGTTCCGTTCGCTCATGTTCATTATTTTGCTCCTCCTTGTATTTTGTAAGAATAGATTTAACTTCAACATCTTTTAAACGTCCTATCTTACCTGTAAGAGCACTGATTGTTTCGATGGTACCTTCGATTACAAGAGAAATAACATTGATATTCCGATGATGCAGAGGCAACCCCTGGCGGGCGAGAATAATATCGCTGTATTCAGATAACAAGGCGTTTACTAATGGAACAGCGGTTTTGCCTTTTATTAAGATCGTAATTGTGCCAATTCTCTTTTCCATCAGATGATCTTTTGGATTGGATATACGTTTAAATATTTCACTGCATACTTCGAAATAGTGATAGCTGTTTCTCAGAAATGTAGTGTTACAAAAATAACAATAAATATCGGATTTGAAGAGTAGATGAACGAAAAATGCCGGGAGAAATTTTTTTCCCCGGCATTTCCTTTGAAACAAACTCTATTCCAGCTGATCAGCCGTCAATTAAATCCAGTGTCCTGAATAGCATTTTTGCTTCTTCTTTCTGAATAATGCTTTGAATCGCCCCATTCACCATATATCACTTCAGCATCAGCAAGGCCGACACGCGCTTCAAGACAACTCTGGCAATCTTCTGCTGAATCGTCTGTACAAGGCTTATTATCATAAAGCTTATAGTTGTCGCGATATTTACCGGGAGTAATATTTGGCATAAGGATATTTGCGCCAATCTTCACTGCTTTTTCCCTTCCGATGGGATCAATTGCCTGAAGTGCAGTTGCTGCAACAATATTAATATCTTTCATCATGATCCTGATTATGGCAATCATCTTAAGAGTCAGATCAAATCTATTCTCCAGAGGCATCAGTTCTATTGAATGTTTGATAAGTGGAGTATCGGCATGTTCAATATATGGCCCCATACCACACATGTCGATATTAAAATTCTTCATAAACAGCAGGTCACCTGCAAGATCGTCCATGGTCTGGAATGGCAAACCGATCATTACGCCGGTACCGGTCTGGTAGCCAATATNCTGCAAGCTTTTGAGGCAATCAAGCCTCCGGTTAAAATCATGCTTTGAATCATCAGGATGAATCTTGTTATAGAGGGAACGGTTCGTAGATTCTACTCGAAGCAAATATCGATGGGCACCTGCATCATACCATTTTTTATAAACTTCAGTTTCCTGTTCACCTACTGACAATGTCACTCCCAGCTCTCCATTTGATAATTCTTTAATTCTGATTAGCAGGTGTTCGATCCTGTCAGTTACAAACCGGCTTTCAAGCTCTCCCGATTGAAGCGCTATCGATCCATACCTGTTATCATAAGCAAATTTAGCTGCAGCCAGTATTTCATCATCAGAGAGATTATATCTTGTGAGATTTTTGTTCCCTTTTCTTATACCGCAATAGAGGCAATCTTTTCCGCAGATATTGGAAAACTCAATTAATCCCCTGAACCATACCTTGTTGCCGATGTATTTTTCCTTGACTTCTGCAGATTTTCTAAAGAGTAAAGTTCTGCCTTCTCCCTCAGATTCGAGAAGGGAAATGATATCTTCCCTTGATAAAGCTTCTTTCTTAAGTATCTCTTTAATTGTCAATCCCATTCCCTTAATTTTCAGTCTGCAAAGGTACTAAAATCCTTTAGAAAATGCCTCTCCCCAACCTCCCGCTTTGCGGGAGAGGGGCTAATACTTAGCTATAATCTGACTTGGGAGGTGAGATTGCTTTGTCTCCGCCAACTGGCGGATCCTCGCAATTGCGAGCCCGACGAAGGAGGGCGCGGCAATCTTAAAATCCCATCCTGAAATACTGAAAGAACTAGTCTACCATCTAATGACAATTATCTTGTTTTGTGCTATTTATTTTTATTATCTTGCACACATTATTTAAGATAAGATATTGATTGTAAGTCGTTATATATCAGAAAAGTATTTATTTGTCGTTGCACATAATGTCGGCTTCCTCAAACGGTTTGCCGGTCTTTAGTCTATTTCCGCCTGAATTATTGAATTTCATAATTCACCCTTCACCATTATTGTAATCTATGATAAATGAAAAACTTATAAAACCTGACAGCATTGTTGTTGTAGGAGGATCAGACGATCTTTTCAAACCGGGAGGGAAGGTCCTTAAAAATATTATCGATGGAAAATACCATGGAAACCTTTACGTGGTTAATCCTAAACAGGATAAAGTTCAGGAAATCAAATCCTACAGAGATATAAATGATATACCTGCAACTGATCTGGCTATTCTTGCTATTTCAGCCGGTTTATGTTTAAATGCGGTGGAGATACTGGTAAGAGATAAGCATACCAGGGCTTTCATTATTATTTCCGCAGGATTCAGCGAAGCCGGTGAGGAAGGAAGAAAGCTTGAAAAGAAAATTGGTGATCTCATAGGTAGCACCGGCGGGTGCCTCATTGGACCTAATTGTATTGGAGTGATTACCCGGAACTATAGCGGTGTTTTTACTACACCGGTCCCAAAACTTAATGTAAGGGGCTGTGATTTTGTTTCAGGTTCAGGGGCAACAGCAGTTTTTATTTTTGAATCAGCTATGGCGAAAGGACTGAACTTTGCCAATGTCTACTCTGTTGGAAACAGCGTGCAGACAGGTGTTGAAGATGTCCTTGAATACTGGGATATTAATTATGATCCTGAGATCAGTTCTCCGATTAAACTTATCTATGTTGAAAGCATTCAGAATCCTGATAAACTGCTTCACCATGCCTCATCTCTTATTCGCAAAGGATGCAGGATTGCAGCAATAAAGGCAGGTACAACGGAAGCAGGAAGCAGAGCAGCTNCCTCTCATACAGGTGCAATGGCTTCATCCGATTCGGCAGTAGAAGCTTTATTCCGAAAAGCCGGAATAGTAAGGTGTTCGGGTCGCGAAGAGCTGACAACGGTAGCATCTGTGTTTTTTCACAAAAATTTAAAAGGCAAAAACATAGCTATCATTACTCACGCCGGCGGACCAGCTGTGATGCTTACTGACGCTTTATCAGCAGGCGGTATGAATATTCCAAAAATAACGGGTATACATCAGGATAATTTGCTTGCAATGATGAATCGCGGAGCATCAGCTGTTAATCCAATTGATATGATTGCCACAGCGACCAATGATCAGCTCGACAAGGTAATCGAATACGTCGATAAAAAACTTCCTCTGATAGATGGTATGAGTGTGATTTTTGGCAGCAATGGTTTGAATGATATGACGGAGATCTATGATCTGTTACATAAGAAAATCCGTGACTGTAATAAGCCACTTTATCCGATATTACCCTCAGTGACAAGTTCTTCCATGGAGCTGGAATATTTTCTAAGCAAAGGTCATGTCAATTTTCCTGATGAAGTTGTACTTGGACGTGCATTAACAAAAATATTCAATACACCTTCACCGGCTGAAGAGAAGATCTTTCTTGAGAATATCGATGTGTCACTTGTGAGACAGATAATAGATTCATCACCGGATGGCTATCTGGAATCGGCAATCATACAACGGCTTCTTAATGCGGTACATATACCTGTTGTCAAAGAAACTGTCGTGAATTCGAAGAGGGATCTGTTGTCGGTAGCAAACAAAACCGGGTACCCTCTGGCTTTGAAGGTGGTTGGCCCGGTTCATAAATCAGATGTGGGCGGTGTTACACTTAATATTAAATCTTTGAAACACCTTGAAGCTGAATTCAAGAGAATGATGCAGATTAAAGGTGTAAAATCTGTGCTCATACAACAGATGCTTTCGGGCACTGAACTTTTTATCGGTGCAAAATATGAATCACGTTTCGGACATATTATTCTCTGCGGGTTGGGAGGCATCTTTGTAGAGGTTCTGGGTGATGTATCTTCAGGGCTAGCTCCTCTTACCTTCAATGAAGCGGAATCGATGATCAGGAGTCTGAAGAGCTATAGGATCATTCGGGGGACAAGAGGAAAACCTGGAATAAATGAGTCAAAATTTGCGGAAATCATCGTCAGACTGTCAAGCTTGCTTCGATATGCAACTGAAATAAAAGAGATGGATCTGAACCCGCTGATCGGAAGCCCCGATGATATAACAGTTGTTGATGCGAGGATAAGAATTGAGAAGTGATCTTCGCTTTGTTTTTGCGACCTGATAATTTTTATGTTTATATTCGAAAATTCTTTTTACTTACAAAATATTTAAATTTATGATCATTCATCAGTTATCAATTTTTCTTGAAAATAAATCAGGACGTCTTACAGAAGTGCTTGAAGTTCTTGGAGAGGAGAATATCAGGATAACTGCTTTAAGCGTTGCTGATACTACAGAATTCGGCATTTTACGTCTGATTGTTTCAGATCCTGAGAAGGCAAAAGAGCTTCTGAAAAAACATAATTTCACCGTAAATCTTACGGACGTAATTTCTGTGATGGCACCGAACGAAGCAAAACACTATGCTAAGATTTTAAAGATTTTATCTGATCTGGNAATAAGCGTTGAATATACGTACGCATTTTCTGTAGGTGATAAATCGATCATTATTCTCCGCTGCAGCAATACCGATGAGGCAATCAAGGCATTGAAAAGTCATGAAATGGAATTACTGAAGGCAAGCGATTTATATAAGATATAGCCCCCCTTGGATTAAATATTATAATATGGAAATTTGGAACCGCCATTTCGAGTGTATGGATCGAAACGGGATCAGACATGTTCAGAGTGAAAGACTAAGAGAAACAGTTGAAAGAATATATTTCAATGTGCCTTATTACAGGAACAGGATGCAGGAAGCCGGTTTAGGGCCTGAAAGTATCCAGTCAATTGATGATCTGGCCAAATTGCCATTTACTACCAAACAGGACCTTAGAGAAAATTATCCATTTGGGTTATTTGCTGTCCCCATGAGTGAGATTGTGCGTGTACACGCCTCATCGGGTACTACTGGAAAGCCCACAGTAGTTGGCTATACGCGCAATGATATCTCTACATGGTCGGAGGTAATGGCCCGTACCTTAACCAGTGCCGGCGCCAACAGAAATGATTTCATCCAGGTTGCTTATGGTTACGGACTTTTTACAGGAGGTCTGGGACTTCACTACGGAGGAGAAAAAATAGGAGCCTCTGTAATACCAATTTCAGGTGGCAATACGATAAGGCAGATCCAGCTTATGCACGATTTTGGAAGCACCGTTCTCGCCTGTACTCCATCCTATGCACTATTCCTGGCTGAAGCGATACAGGAGAACAAAATTAATCGTGATGATTTAAAGTTACGAGTTGGTGTTTTCGGAGCTGAACCATGGACAGAAAACATGCGAAGAGAGATCGAAGATAAACTCAGGATCAAAGCTATTGATATTTACGGTCTGAGTGAAGTTATTGGACCGGGTGTGGCAAGTGAATGCCTGGTTCAGGAAGGATTACACATCAATGAAGATCATTTTTACCCTGAAATCATTGATCCGGATACACTCGAGGTCTTGCCTGCAGGAAGTACCGGAGAATTGGTTTTCACTACACTTACCAAAGAAGGCTTGCCACTGATACGATACCGGACACGAGATCTGACGAAGCTTTCCTATGATAAATGCAAATGTGGCAGGACGATGGTAAGAATGGAAAAATGTCTGGGACGCAGCGATGATATGCTGATAATCAGGGGAGTTAATCTCTTCCCGTCACAAGTGGAGAGCGTCCTTCTTGAAATGAGTGAAATTAAGCCTCATTACCTTTTAATTGTCGATCGGGTCAATAATCTGGATACACTGGAATTAAAGGTAGAAGTAGATGAGGCATTCTTTCAGGATAAGATCAGTCAGCTGGAATCTCTTCGGCAGAAGCTTCAGAATAATCTCGAGAATTCACTTGGTCTGGGAATAAAAGTGACTCTGGTAGAGCCTAAAATCATTGAAAGAAGTGAAGGCAAAGCTAAACGTGTAATTGATAAACGGAAATTTTAATTCTTTTGTAACGACATGACTGATATTCCAATATCTCCTGAAATAATAAAAACCCTGGCCAAAACGGTTGGTATCGCATCGCTTGGGGCTTCTTCCATACGTGAAATTGTTCATCTCGTAAATAAAATTGAAGAAAGTACCGGTATTAACTTCATAAGGATGGAAATGGGTGTTCCGGGCATTTCAGCTTCGGCTATTGGAATTGAAGCAGAAATAGCTGCCCTTGAAAATGGGGTTGCATCTATCTACCCTGATATTACCGGTATCAGGCCTTTAAAAAAAGAGACTTCCAGGTTTATCAAGCTATTTCTTGATGTTGATATTGATCCTCAGGGTTGTATCCCCACAGTTGGCTCTATGATGGGAGCCATGGTCAGTTTCCTTGTAGCCAACAGAAATGACAGGACTAAAGAGGGAACCCTTTTTCTCGATCCGGGTTTTCCTATTCAAAAGCAGCAGGTTAAAATGCTAGGACATGATTACAGCTCTTTTGATATTTACAATCACAGAGGAAAGAAACTTAAAGAAAAACTTGAATCATTTCTGAAACCCGGAAAGATATCTTCATTACTTTTTTCAAATCCGAATAATCCGTCGTGGATCTGTCTAACTGAGGAAGAACTCTCAATCATAGGCGAACTTTCGAGGAAATACGATGTTATTGTCATTGAAGATCTGGCTTACTTCGGAATGGATTTCCGTAAAGATTATTCAATCCCGGGCAAACCACCCTATCAGCCTACGATTGCTAAGTACACTGATGAATATATTATACTTATTTCCAGTTCCAAAATATTTAGTTATGCCGGTCAGAGAATAGGCATGATGGCTATTTCGGATCAGCTTTTTGACAGATCTTATCCTGACCTTTTAAGATATTATTCAACAGATAAGTTTGGACATTCAGCTATCTTTGGTGCTTTATATGGTTTGTCAGCAGGCGTTGCTCATTCTGTTCAGTATGGTTTAGCTGCTCTCCTGAAAGCAGTTAATGATGGTGTTTACAAATACCGCGATGATATCCTGGAATATGGTAAAAAGGCGCACGAGATGAAAAAAATGTTTATTTCAAATGATTTTCAAATAGTCTATGACATGGACATTGATGAACCTCTTGCCGATGGTTTCTATTTTACAATCTCATATCCTGGTATGACCGGCAATAAGCTGATTGAAGAACTTCTATGCTACGGGATAAGCGCCATTTCACTGATTACCACCGGAAGTGAAAGACCTGATGGTTTGAGAGCATGTGTTTCAAAGGTTCCCTGGGAAAAATTTGGAGATTTGGAGATGCGACTAAAAAGATTCAAAAAATATCATCCTATAAAAAAGATTAAATAAATGAGAATATGGCAAAAATAAGGGGCAGTATTGTAGTAAATGTTGAAAAATGCAAAGGATGCGAAGTATGTATGGTTACTTGTCCTACGGGTACCATCGCAATGGCCAAAGAGGTGAACGGGAAGGGTTATAATTATGCATTTCCTGCTAATCCTGAGATGTGTATTGGCTGTGCCAATTGCGCTATGGTTTGTCCTGATGGAGTAATAACAGTTTATAAAACAAAAATATAAGCATGTGATGGAAAAGGAACTAAGATTAATGAAGGGAAATGAAGCAGTGGCCGAAGCTGCAATCCGTGCCGGAGTCGACGGCTACTTTGGGTATCCAATAACACCACAGACTGAAATCATTGAATACCTGATGGAAGCAAATCCTTTTGAGACTACAGGTATGGTGGTGCTTCAGGCTGAGAGTGAAGTTGCTGCAATCAATATGGTTTACGGTGGTGCAGCATGCGGGAAAAAAGTTATGACATCTTCTTCTTCACCCGGAATAAGCCTTAAGCAGGAGGGTATTACATATATTGCCGGAGCTGAACTTCCATGCCTTATTGTCAATGTTGTCAGGGGAGGACCTGGTCTTGGCACTATCCAACCTGCTCAGTCAGATTATTTCCAGGCAACAAAAGGAGGAGGACATGGTGATTATCATCTCATTGTTCTTGCTCCGGCATCAGTTCAGGAGATGGGTGATTTTGTTGATCTTAGCTTCGAATTGGCTTTTAAATACAGGAATCCTGTAATGATGCTCTCTGATGGCGCTATCGGGCAGATGATGGAAAAAGTTTACCTTAGCCCACACAAGGAAAGATCCAAAACTGTTCCGGATTGGGCTACTACAGGAAAACCCTCAACAAGAGAAAGAAACATTATTACATCACTAGATCTTGATCCGAACCGGCAGGAATTATTCAACAGGAAACTAGTGGCTAAATATGATGAAATCAGGGAGAAAGAAGTGCGCTACGAGGAGTTTCAGTGCGAAGATGCTGAATATCTTCTGGTTGCATATGGTACAAGTGCACGAGTGTGCCAGAAGTCAGTCCAGCTTGCAAGGGAACAGGGAATAAAAGCAGGTTTGTTGAGACCAATTACATTATTCCCCTTTCCNACGAAAAGAATTTATGAACTTGCCAATAAGGTTAGAGGAATGTTATCGGTTGAGATGAGTGCCGGACAAATGATAGAGGATGTGCTTCT
>JGI24137J36423_1000044_pt1 | contig 23263 bp, 16 predicted proteins | sample BarGraNGADG00311_FD_36423 | JGI IMG/M metagenome (IMG submission 36423) | reverse complement strand
TATATCTGTAATTTTATTGCAGATATCTAGCTATAGTGTCAAGTTGAGGGACGGTGGACTGCATGAAGCTGGACCGATTTTTCGCAAAGCACCCCGTATTCACTTTGGAAGAGTTCGACGAATACCTGGGTAAGCAAAACCGATACACACGCGATTCGCTTCTTACCCACCACCGGAAGAGTGGACGAATAATGGCCATACGTCGCGGACTTTACTCGGTTGTTCCTCCTGGATCATCGCCCGAATCCGCACCAGTCGATCTTTTTCTCCTTGCATCAAAGATGACCGCTGATGCGGTGATCAGCTATCACACGGCCCTGGAATTCCACGGCAAGGCGTATTCAGTATTCAACAAGCTCTATTACCTCTCAAGCCGGAAATCACAACCTGTCCAGTTCCGTTCCCACGAGTTCATCTCTGTTCTCGTCCCTAAGGCGATTCGCGGGCGCCCGGCAGAGCGGTTCGGCCTTGAGCATTATGAACGCTCAGGCATGACCGTCCGAGCAACCGACCTGGAACGCACTCTTGTCGACGTTATGGCCCGACCGGACATATCTGGCGGCTGGGAAGAGATATGGCGCTCGCTTGAGTCGGTTGAGTACTTCAAGCTTGACGACGTCGTAGAGTACGCCTTGTTGCTCGGTAATGCGACCACGGCGTCGAAGGTCGGCTTCTTCCTCGATCAACACAGTCGCGAGCTGAACGTCAAAGGCTCTCAGCTCGATCGACTACGCCGACTGCGGCCGCGCCAGCCTCACTACCTCGATCGGAGCAACAGAAAAGGTGGGCAACTTGTCACTGCATGGAACTTGGTGGTTCCTGAGGCTGTCATCAACAGCACCTGGGCGGAGGTCACTTGAGAATATCGAATGAGCGGCTGGGGCCGGAGGCTAGTCAACGAGTGCAAGGAAGCTCTTTCCATGGTACTGCCTTTCACATCTGACGAGATGGCGTTTCTCGATAACGTGCTCGACAGTGGAGTCATCGAGCCTCGTCTACTCAGCAGCGATTTTGAAATGCAGCATAAGATAATTAGTCAACCGATGCTCCAGTGGAAGGCCCTCAACGTAGCTCAGTTTCACAAGGAAGACTAGACGGGTAATCGCTGGTGTGATGGTGAAGACCTGGCGCGGCGAACTGGCCCCCGGTAACTACGTTGGATATCGAACCGCCCCACGCGCCACGCGGCGTCCACGGCCACACGCCGGTAGTCTCTCGTTCTCGCACAGGAATATCCAGTCAGTGGTCGTCCGAGACGTTCCTGACTTCAGATGAGTCCAAATATCTTGCGTGGTATATGGCGCGCGGTGACCCATCGTTGGTTCATCATCCAACTAGGCCCACCAACAACTAGCGGGATGGTTGAGATGTAGAGTGAAGGTCATTGTTGGTGGGCCTAGTTGGATTCGAACCAACGACCTCACCCTTATCAGGGGTGCGCTCTAACCAACTGAGCTATAGGCCCATAGGGTTTGTAAGGTACCATTATCGCAGGTGGCGGGCAAGTGCGCCTATCAGCCCTTCAGCACCCCCATCGGCCGCAGCATCGCGACCTTTTTCGACAGCCCGGCACCCTCGCATACGTCCACCACGCGGGTGACGTCCTTGTACGCTTCCGGCGCCTCCTCCGCGAGCAGTGAGAGCTTGCCGCCCATCACGATGATCCCCTTGCGCTCGAGCCGCTCCTGGAGCTCTGCGCCTCGAATGGTCTTCCTGGCCTTCGAGCGGCTCATGGTCCGCCCCGCGCCATGGCAGGTGCTTCCGAAGCTCTCGAGCATCGATTGCTCCGCCCCCACCAGCACGTAAGAATTGGTCCCCATGTCGCCCGGGATCAGCACCGGCTGTCCGACGTCCTTGTAAGCCGCCGGCACCTCGGGATGCCCTGCCGGGAACGACGCCGTAGCGCCCTTCCGGTGGACGCATACGCGCCGCTTCCTTCCGTCGACCTCGTGTGTCTCCATCCTGGCCACGTTGTGTGATACGTCGTACAGCAGCTCCATCCCGAGCCCCGTGTCGGACCCCTTGAAGTGTTGTTCGAAAGCCACCCTCGTCCAGTGCATCAGCGCCTGCCTGTTCCCGATGGCATAGTTGCACGCGCACGCCATCGCCGCCAGGTAATCGGCAGCCTCTTTGCTGTCCAGGGGGGCGCAGGCGAGCTGTCGGTCCGGCAGCACCCACCCGAGCCTCTTCACCACCCGGTCCATCACCTGCAGGTAGTCCGTGCAGACCTGGTGCCCGAGCCCGCGGGACCCTGAGTGGATCATCACTGTGACCTGCCCCTCCTCGAGCCCGAAGGCGCGGGCCACCTCCGGCATGAACACCTTCTCGACGGCCTGCACCTCGATGAAGTGGTTGCCCGACCCCATCGTGCCCAGCTGGTCCTTGCCGCGTTCGTAAGCCCGCTGGCTTACCCGGTCGGGGTCGGCCCCGGGATACACCCCGTTGCGCTCGGTGTGCTCGAGGTCTTCCTCGCGCCCGTAACCCATCCTCACCAGCTCGCGGCCGCCGCCGGTGAACACCTTCCTCAGCACCGACTCAGTGGAGTGGATCTGCCCCCTGGTGCCGAGGCCCCGAGGGATCAGGCCGGCCATGGCCGCCATCAGTTCCCGCAGCCCGGGCCTGACGTCGCTCTCGCTCAGGTTCGTCTTCAGNAGCCGCACACCGCAGGAGATATCGAACCCGACCCCGCCGGGCGACACCACCCCGTCGTCCTCGCCGAAGGCGGCGACGCCCCCTATCGGAAAGCCGTAGCCCCAGTGGATGTCCGGCATCGCGAGAGACCTGTACACGATGCCCTGGAGGAAAGCCACGTTCGCGACCTGCTCGAGCGCGCGGTCCTGCAAAGCCATCTCGATCAGCCGCTCGTCTGCAAAGATCGTCCCCGGCACACGCATGCCGTCCTTGAACCCGACCGGGACTTCCCACTTGTAATCGCCGATCCTCTTGATGCCTTCCATCGCCATCACCATTCCACTCGCTGTGCCTTACACGTCGAAGATTGCTCTCGCGAACCAGGTCCCTTCTTTCTTCTCGACCGCAAGCTCATAATAGGTCGCCGCCTTTATCTCGAGCTCCAGGCTGTGCCTGGCCGGGTCGACCGGCTCGCCCGCGACCGTCGCCTCGAGGCCGCAGTCACTGACGCTCTTCACCTCGAAGCGGGACAGCAGCAGGCCCTTCGCGCTCACAAAAAAAATGAGCTCGTTCAGCCACCTGAACATGAGCTCTCCCAGATCCGCGGCTTCGAGCTTCACTTTTCTCGAGACAACAGGCTCGACGCCCTCGACGTCGACCATGATAGAGAACATCGCAAGCGCCGCGCCCGCAAAAAGCTCTTCAAGGGTGTCCGCCTCGACCTCGATCCCGATGTCGGCAGTGTGCTCGATGGTGTTGAACTTCAACGCGCCCCCAGGGCTAGCGCGCCAGCGGGAGGGTGAAGGTGAACGTCGAGCCCGAGCCCGGCTCGCTCTCCACCTGGACGGTCCCACCCATGGACTGCACGAGCTCACGGGTGATGTAGAGCCCGAGCCCCGAGCCAGGGAACGAGCGTGTCTCGCTCGAGTCCACCTGGTAGAACCTGTCGAAGATGCGCTCGATCTGCTCGACCTCTATGCCGATACCCTCGTCGCTCACGCTTATCTCGGCCATCCCGCGGGATTCNTTCACCGAAATGACGACCGCTCCTCCGTCGGGCGAGAACTTCAGCGCGTTGCGTATGAGGTTGCCAACCGCGACCTCTGTTTTCTCGCGGTCGGCGATCACGGGGATAGGGGTGCCGTCGGCTTCCACCCGCACGTCGTGCAGGTCCGCGACCCGCTCCTGGTCCTCGGCGACAGACTCGCACGCATCGACAATGTCGAACGGCTCGCGGTAGACCTCGAGGCGCCCCTCCTCGATGCGGGACATGTCCAGGATGTTCTCGATCAGCCCCTCGAGCGCTATCGATTTCTTGAGGATGATCTCGATAGACTCTTTCTGGGTCTCCCTGTCGATCCTGTCGAAGTGCTCCACCATGGTCTTCGCGAAACCTTCGATAACCGCGAGCGGCGACCGCAGCTCGTGGGACACCGTGGAGACGAAGTCGGACTTCATCCTGTCCAGCACCATCAGCTCCCGGTGCGCTTCCTCGAGGGCCTCCAGGTGCCTCCTGGTCTCGTCGAACAGCCGCGCGTTCTGGATGGCGACCCCGGCCTGCCTCCCGATGGCCTCCAGGAGCAGGGTGTCCTCCGTGGAGAACTCCTGGCTGGCGGCCGGCCTTTCCAGCGCGAAGACGCCGACGACCTTGTCCCCGGCGATGAGCGGCGTCGCCACCGCGAAATCCACCCCGGTGGTCTTTATGACGGGATCGTTTTCGATGAGCTCGCGTTCTTCGCGCGTCCTCGCGCTCGCGGGCGGTATCGTCACGGTGCGCTTCGTGCTGACCACCACGCCCCCGATCCCGCTGTCCGTGTGCAGGGTGATCTCGGCGAGGAGGTCGAGGTCCAGGTTGTATGCCGCGTTGAAGACGAACTCGTCGTTCCCGGGCTCGACGAGGCCGATGAGCGCGGCGCGCGAGCCGACCGCCTTTGCGGCTTCCTCGGCCGTCCTGTCCAGGAGCGACTGCAGCTCGAGCTCGCTGGAGATGCTCTGTGCCGTCCGGTACAGCAGCGAGAGCCTCTCGTGTTCCGCGGCGAGCTCTTTGTAGATGAGGGCGTTCTCTATCGACACTCCGATCTCCGCTCCCGCGGCGTCATAGAACCCGCAGTCACGTGGGTCGAACACGCCCGGGGTGTCTGTGCCGAGGGCGATCACGCCGATCGACTTGTCGCCACTGTATAGAGGGATGAGCAGTGCCTGCGCAGTCCCGCTCCTCTTGAGCGCGCCGGTGAAGTCGAAGCTCGCGCTCTCCGCGTCGTCACCCTGGAGCTCGACAAGGACCGTCCGCTGGCGCTCCTCGGCCAGCCATACCATCAGTTCACGGGTCGACGCCTCGCCTAGCGCGGGATGGAACTTCGCGGAGGACTTGTTCGACGTCGCCATGACCGGGCTCCGGGACGCCGGGCTCCCCAGTATGACCATGCCCGCGTCCGCCCTGCTCACCTCGATCGCTTCACCCAGGATCGCCGCCACGACCGTGTCGAGGTCCAGCGAGCTTGTCGAGGCCCTGACTATCTCGTTCAAGGAAGCGAGCTGCGCGGCTCGGCGGTTGGTCTCCCGTTCAGCCTTCTTGCGCTCGCTGATGTCCCGCAGCGCGGAGAGGACCACCATCTCGCCCCATATCCTGGTCAGCCTCGCGGTGGCTTCCGCCGGTATGATAGTCCCGTCCTCGCGGAGCACTCGGGTCTCAAAGGTGACAGCGCCCTCCTCTTCGAGATTGCCCTCCAGCTCTCCGTATTGAGCCCTGAGGCGCTCTGGCACCAGGTCGACCATGTTCATCTTCAAAAGGGCCTCGCGCGAGTAGCCGGTGGAGAGGATTGCCGTCTCGTTGGCGTCGAGGATATCTCCGTTCCTGGTGTGGACGAACAGTGCGTCGCCGGCGCTCGAGAACAGGGTCGAGTATGCCTCCGCGGCCGCCTCCACCTCGTCGCGCATCTTCTTGGATTCCGTGATGTCCTGAACCGCGGCGAGCACCTCGCCGGCCCCGTCTTCGGTCACCCCCAGAGTGGTGACGTAGAACTGAACATCGATGAGCGTGCCGTCTTTCCTGATGAGCTTGTCCTCGGCCGAGTAGACCCCCTTGGTGTTGAGGGTGTTGATGAGCTCGTCCGCCACCACCTCGAACGTCTCGGGCTGCGGCATCAGGAACCGGGAAGTCTTGCCGTCGAGCTCCTCGAGGCTGTAGCCGGATAGCTCGCTCATGCGGGGGTTGGCCCAGGTGATGATGCCGTTGCGCATCACGAACAGGCCCTCACCGATGCTCTCGGTGATCCGTGCCCTGAACTGCTCTGAGCGGCCGAGCTCTTCCACGAACTCCTTCCGCTCCAGGGCGCGGGAGATCGTCCGCGTGAGCTCTCGCAACAGCTCGAGGTCGTGCTGGTTCCATTCCCTGTTCTCCCCGGTGGAGGCGTATCCGAGCAGCCCCTTGAGAGTCTCTCCCGAGAAGACGGGCACCGAGGCGAACGACGTTATCGCAAATGTCTTGACGAACGCCTGCTCTGCAACGCCCGGGATCTCGCTGGCGTCCTCGAACAGCACTTCTTCTCCGGCCCTGAACCGCGGGGTCAGGTACTCGAACTTCCGGGAGTCCTCTCCGAGAAGCGAGTCTTCAAATGGCTCCGCGCTGCCGCCTCGCTCGAGCACCCTCCCGATCGTGTTACCGTCGCCGGCCAGCTCGAAATAGTAGGCCCGGCTGCCGCCAAGCAGGAGCGAGAGGTCGTCCAGGGCCTCCTGGATCGCGCCGTAGACATCCGTGGGGTCGACGAACTTCACGGTGATCGCGGAGAGCACCTCTTCGATCTTCAGCCGCTGCTCTCTCTCCTCTTCGTGTGCGTGCCTCTCGGTCACGTCCCTTATCACCAGGATCTCGATCGCGTCCTCACCGGGCCAGCCCACCAGGCCCGAGTTGACCTCGGCGTAGATGGGCGTGCCGTCTTCCCTGACGCAGCGCACCGCGAAGTTCGGCTCGGCTTTCCCAGACTTGAAGTCTCGGTCGAGCTCCCTGGCGACACTCTCTTTCGAGTCGGGGTGCACATACTTGAAGATGTTTCCCCCCACCGCGTCCTGCGCGGTGACCCCGAAGAGCGGCTCGACCGCGCGGTTGGCGAACAGTATCTCCCCGGCGCGGTTGACGGACACGATGGCGTCGTGAGTCGTCTCCACGATGGTGCGGTATCTCTCCTCCGAGGCCTCGAGCTTCCACTGGGCGAGCAGGCTCGCGGTCACGTCGCTGATGATCACCATCACGTTCGCATGCGGCCCGGGGTCGCCGAGGATCGCCGTGGTGACCTCGAAGAACTTCTCCTGCCCTTCGACGAGGGCCCTCACGGGGAACCTCGCAACGCTGCGCCCGGTCTCCCATTCCTTCCTGAACCTCTTGAGCGTCGTCGACTTGTCTTCCGGATGGACGTAGTCATAGATGCTGGTGCCGATGACGTAGGGAGCGCTCTTGCCGGTGAACAGGACACTCGCGGAGTTCGCAAAGAGGACCGTGCCATGCGGGTCCGCGATGATGATCGCGTCCCGGGAGGACTCGATCAGCGTGCGGTATCGTTCCTCGGAGGACCTGACCGCTTCCTCGGCCTCCACCCTGTCGGTCACGTCATTGGCGGCCACGAGCACCACGTCGCGCCCGCCCATGGTCATCATCGTGTGCTGGAGCTGGACGACCGCGGTGCTGCCGTCGCTCCTGTTCAACCGGGTGTCGTAGTCGCGAGGGGCGCCCTGGTCGCCGGACATCCTCCGCGCCAGGGTATCGAGCATCCTCTTGCGCTCCTCGGGGGACGCCAGCTCCACGATGTCGGAGACGGTCTTGAAATGGCTGGTGTCGTAGCCGAGTATCTGCCCCGCCCTGGAGTTCGCGTACAGCACGTTTTCGCCGTCGTGGACGATGAAGCCCACGCCGCTGTTCTCCATGATGGCGCGGTACCGCTCCTCAGACTCGCGCAGGTCGTTGACCAGCGAGGCGTTCCTGATGGCGATCGACGCCTGCCGCGCGAAGCTCTCCATGAGCTGCGCCTCGCGGCCGGTGAACTGCCGGTACCTCGTCGTCATCGCAGTGTAGACGACGCCCATGAAAGTGCCCTCCGCGGAGAGCGGCACAAGCAGAGACGACTTGACGCCGAAATCGTCCGCGATGAAATCGGGAACCCTGCTGTCGGCCTTGACGTCGTAGATGGCTACTGACTTGAGGCTCCTTGCAACCTCCGCGCCTGCCTTATGCACATCGAGGCTCACCTCCGGCACGGGCCTTTCACCCGTGGCACCCTCGGGATAGCCGGCGGCGAGCTTCAGAATCCCGGTGTCCTTGTCCAACAGGAAGATGCCACACGCGTCGGCCTCGAGGAGGTCCGCCGCGTCGCGAGCTACCTCGCCCAGGGCGACTCCCAGGTCCAGCGTGCCGGTCAGGTGCTGGCTCACATTGAAAAGCGCGGTCGCCTCTCTGGCCCGTTGCTCCGCCCTCAGCCGAAGGAACGCGTTCTCCGCGCCGAGCTCGAGCCCTTCGGCGCAGGCCTTCAGCACGCCCATCCCAAGCTCTTCCTTGGCCCGCTCGCCGTCATAGCCCAGCATCAGGATCCCTACCGGGTGACCTCCCGGGAAGAGTGGAACCGCCACCATTCCCCCGAGGCCCTCTTCTTTCCTGATCTGTTCGACGTGCGGGTGCGTCCTGGCGCCGGCGGGCGCCACCTCGATCCTCTTGTTATAGATCGCGGTCGCGGGGAAGACCCTCTCTGTGCCGCCGATCGACTTCGGCGGGACGCTCTTCTCGAAGCCGCTCTCCGCCACCAGCCTCGCCTCTGTCGCGCCGGCTTCCAGCACGTAAACCGCGCCCGTGCGGTATGGAGGCAGCGTGAGCAACTGCTCCATCGAGAGGGCCAGCATCTCCTCGAAGTCCGTGGACGCTCCGACCCTCGCCAGGAAGGCGTTCACGACCTCGAGCTCTGCCGCGCGCCTCTCGACGTCCTTGCGGTGCGTGAACCTTTCGGTCACGTCCTGCCCCAGAGCGATCGCGCCGGCGACCTCGCCGTTCGGCACGAACAGCGGGGAGTACGTCCAGGAGATCATTCTCCTGTCGCGAGTCTTGGTGAGGATCGGTATGAGCGCCGGCTCCGAGGAGCGGGGCGCGTCCGCGGGCCGGGAGAAATATTCTTCCGCGCTGGCCAGGTCGTCCGGTGGTATCACCGTCCTGACCCCACCGCCCGCGTTTATCTCGGCTTCCGTGAAGCCGCTCAACCTCTCCGTCGCCTTATTCACGAACTCGAGCGTTCCGTCGGAATCGAACCCCAGGACCAGCGAGTTGACCGACTCCAGCAGCGCGCGGGACAGCTCCTTCTCTTTATAGACCTCGCGTTGCAGCGAGCGCGTCTCGTGGATGTCCGTGCTCACCACTGCTACCACGCGCCGGTCCTGGGTCTCTCCTGCGATGTAGATGTAGAGGTTCTCGTGGGTGCGCCAGCCGTCCGCCGTGGTCATGCGCATCTCGCGCTTCACCCAGCGCTCCTCGCCGACGACCTCATCAATGGGACAGTCGGCGCAGGCCTCTCTCGAGTTTCTCAGCACCCGGTAGCAATCCTTCCCGAGCGCCGCGGTGCCGCCCCACGCCCTGCGGGCGGCGCTGTTCATCTGCAGGATCTTTCGGTCCGGTGAAAGGACGATGACGGCGGCGCCGACCGCCTCGAGGAAGTCTGTGAACGCGCCGAGGTCCAGTGGAGCGGCCTCGGTCTTGCGCTTCTTAGGGTTTACCATGCCTGCCCCCGAGGGTACAGCTTCTGTGGGGCATGCCGCAGTGGAGACGTTCCAGGACTATTCTTCCCGGTCTTCGGACTCCTCAGCCTCTTCGGCCTCGCCCTCCGTCGCGTCGTACTCCTCATCCGCGTTGCTGTCGTCGCCGGCGACCACGAGGGCGACCGCGCTTACCCGGTCGTTCTCCAGCACCCTCATGACCTTTACGCCTTGCGTTGCGCGCCCGGTCCTGGGAATCCCGTTGATGGGAACCCGTATTACAATGCCCTCCTGCGACACAACGAAGAGCTCCTGGTTGTCCCGGACGATCCTGGCGCCGGCGAGAACACCCTTGGTCTCGGTAAGCTTGATGGTCCGGACGCCCTTGCCGCCTCTCTTGTGGACCGGGTAGAGCCTTGCGGATGTTCGTTTCCCATAGCCGTTCGAGGTGATGACGAATACGTCCGAACCCTCCAGGGGCACCTCCATGGTCAGCACCATGTCGCCCTTGTTGAGGGTGATGCCTTTGACGCCCGCCGCCGTTCTGCCCATCGGGCGGCAATCCTTCTCGTTGAACTTGATCGCCTGGCCCTGCTCCGTGATGAGCAGCAACTCCTCGCCGCCGTTCGTGAGCCGGGCCCTGATCATCTCGTCTCCCGGGAACAGCTTGAGCGCTATTATCCCATCTTTGCGCGCCGAATCATATGAGTCGAATCGGGTTTTCTTGACTATGCCGTTCTTGGTCCCTGTCACCAGGAACATCTCGGGGCTGAAGTCCCTGGTGGCGATGACCTCGATGATCTTCTCGCCCTGCTCGAGGGGCAGCAGGTTGACCATCGCTTTGCCTTTGCTGATGCGGCTGCCCAGCGGAAGCTCGTGGACCTTCAGCCTGTAGACCTTTCCCCTGTTCGAGAAGAAGAGGATGAAGTGGTGAGTGGTCGTGATGAAGAGGTGCTCGACGAAGTCGCCTTCCTTGAGGTCCATCCCGGTCACGCCCTTGCCGCCTCGTTTCTGCTTCCTGAAGGTGGTCACCGGCACCCGCTTTGCATACCCGGAGTGCGTTATGGTTATCACCATCTCCTCTTCGGCGATGAGGTCCTCGATCGACAGGTCTTCGGCAGCGCCGACGATCTCGCTACGCCTCTCGTCGGCGTACTTGCGTTTCATCTCCTGGAGCTCTTCCTTTATGAGCAGGAGCACTTTCTCCGGGTCGTCAAGGATCGCTTTGTATTCCTTGATCTTCTGTTGAAGCTCTTTCAGCTCGTCCTTGACCTTCTGGCGCTCGAGCCCGGTGAGCCTCTGCAGCCGCATGTCGAGTATCGCCTGCGCCTGCTCCTCCGAGAGCTTGAACCTCTTCATGAGCCCGGCCCTGGCTTCGTCCACGGTCTTGGAAGCCCTGATGAGCGCTATGGTCTCGTCCAGATTGTCGAGCGCGATCAGCAAGCCTTCGAGAATGTGTGCGCGCTCCTCCGCCTTCCTCAGGTCGAACCTCGTGCGCCTGACGATGACTTCCTGCCTGTGCTCCACCTGCTTCCTGATGAGCTGCTTGAGCGGCAACGTCCTGGGGACGCCGTCAACGAGCGCGAGCATGATTATCCCGAAGGAGTTCTGCATCTGAGTGTGCTTGTACAGCTGGTTGAGCACGACCTCGGGGTCCGCCTCGCGCTTCAGCTCGACGACCAGCCTCATCCCGCTGCGGTCCGATTCGTCGCGAAGGTCCGAGATGCCGGCGAGAGTCTTTGCCTTCACCAGCTCCGCTATCTTCTCGGCGAGCTTCGCCTTGTTGACCTGGTACGGGAGCTCTGTGACCGCGATCCTCTGGCGGCCGCTCTTGACCTCCTCGAAGTGGGCCCTCGCCCTGACATGTATGATGCCCCTGCCTGTGCTGTAGGCCTGGTACACCCCTTCCATGCCCATGATCCTTCCACCAGTAGGAAAGTCGGGCGCTTTGATGTGCCTCATCAGGTCCTCGAGGCTTATCTCCGGGTCGTCTATGTAGGCGCAGGTGGCGTCGACGACCTCGCCCAGGTTGTGCGGCGGCACGTTGGTCGCCATGCCGACGGCGATTCCTGCGGCGCCGTTGACGAGAAGGTTGGGGAAGCGTCCGGGCAGCACCACCGGCTCCTGCATCGACCCGTCGTAGTTGTCGACGAAGTCGACGGTCTCTTTCTTGATGTCCTCGAGCAGTTCCAGCGCGACCGCGGCCATCCGCGCCTCGGTGTACCGCATGGCAGCGGCGCTGTCCCCGTCAACCGAGCCGAAGTTCCCGTGCCCGTCGACGAGCTCGTACCTGTACGAGAAGTCCTGTGCCATGCGGACAAGGGTGTCGTATATCGCCGCGTCGCCATGAGGGTGGTAGCGGCCCATGACGTCACCGACGATGCGGGCGCACTTCCTGTGAGGCTGGTTCGGGGCGAGGCCCGACTCGCTCATGCTGTAGAGGATGCGCCTGTGCACGGGCTTGAGGCCGTCCCGCACGTCCGGCAGCGCGCGCTGCATGATGACGCTCATCGCGTACTCGAGGAACGAGCGCTCCATCTCGTCTTCCAGCTCTACAGGTTCTACCCGCCCGCCGACAAGGTCGATCATCAGTCTTTTTTCCTTTCCGGGGACACCGCTTGGCGCTCTTCTATATGTCCAGGAACCTGACGTCGGAGGCGTGCTCCTGGATGAAGCTGCGCCTCGCCTCGACGTCGCTCCCCATCAGCGTGTCGAATACCAGGTCCGCGGTCACGGCGTCGTCTATGTTCACCTGGAGCAGGTTGCGCCGCTGCGGGTCCATGGTCGTCTCCCAGAGCTGGTCCGGGTTCATCTCCCCCAGGCCTTTGAATCGCTGCACCTGGGCTTTTTTTCCGTTGTTCTCCTTGATGACCCGCTCCATCTCGGTCTCATCGTAGGCGTAGAAATGCTTCTTGCTTATGGTGAGGCGGTAGAGGGGCGGCTGAGCCACGTATATGTAGCCTTCGTCGATGAGCTCCGGCATGTACCTGTAGAAGAACGTCAACAACAGCGTCCTGATATGGGCGCCGTCGACGTCCGCGTCGGTCATGATGATGGCCCTGTGGTAGCGCGCCTTGGTGATATCGAACTCGTCCCTCACGTTCGTACCGAGGGCGGTGATGATGGCCTGTATCTCCTGGGACGCGAACACCCTGCTCGGTCCCGCCTTCTCGACGTTGAGGATCTTGCCCCTCAGCGGCAGGATCGCCTGGAAGCTCCGGTCGCGCGCCTGCTTGGCGGAGCCGCCGGCGCTGTCGCCCTCGACCAAGTAGATCTCGCAGAGCGAAGGGTCCTTGATGGAACAGTCCGCAAGCTTTCCGGGAAGCGTGCTGCTCTCGAGGATGCTCTGCCGCCTTACCAGTTCTCTTGCCTGCCTGGCGGCCGACCTCGCCCTGCTGGCAGTGAGCGCCTTGGTGACTATATTCTTGGCGTCGGCCGGGTTCTCCTCGAGAAACTCCGCGAGCTTCGAGTTAACCGTCGACTCGACGAATCCCTTGATGTCCGGGTTGCCGAGCTTGGTCTTCGTCTGCCCCTCGAACTGCGGCTCCTCCATCTTCACGCTGACCACCGCCGTCAGCCCCTCGCGCACGTCGTCCCCCGAGAGGCTGGGGTCTTTCTCCTTGATCAGCCCGCTCTTCCTGGCGTAGTCGTTGATGGTCCTGGTGAGGGCCGCCTTGAACCCGACCAGGTGGGACCCGCCTTCGTGCGTGTTGATGTTGTTGGTGAAAGTGAAGACATTGTCGAGGAATCCGTTGTTGAACTGCAGCGCCACCTCTACCTCGGCGTCGGCTCTGGCGCCCTGCATGTAAGTGACCCTTTTCTGTATCGACTCCTTGCTGGAGTTCAGGAAGAGGACGAAATCGATGATGCCGCCCTTGTACTTGTAGATGGTCTCTTTCTCGTCCTCGGTCCTCTGGTCGAACAAGCCGATCTCCAGGCCCGCGTTGAGGTAAGCGACCTCGCGCAGCCTCTGCGATATCGTCTCGTACTTGAACTCCATCTCTTCGAATATCCTGGAGTCCGGCGTGAACTTTATCGTCGTGCCGGTCTTCAGGCTGTCCTCCACCCTCTCCAACTTGGAAACCGGCTTTCCGCGCTCGAAGTCCTGGACGTACTTCCCTCCATCTCTGCGGACCTCGACGCGCAGCTGCTCTGAAAGAGCGTTAACGACCGAGAGGCCGACTCCGTGGAGGCCTCCCGCCACCTTGTAGCCGCCGCCTCCGAACTTCCCTCCGGCGTGCAGCATCGTCAGCACGACCTCGACCGCCGACTTCTTGAACCTCGGCATGTCTCCGACTGGAATGCCGCGCCCGTCGTCTACCACCGTGACCGACCCGTCCGGTTCCAGCGTCACCGAGATGTGCGTACAGTAACCGGCCATCGCTTCGTCGATGCTGTTGTCCACGACTTCCCAGATCAGGTGGTGTAACCCGCGCGTCCCGGTCGACCCCACGTACATGCCGGGCCTTTTCCGCACCGCCTCCAGGCCGTCGAGGACGGTGATGCTTTTAGCGTCGTAAGCTTCTTCCAGGTCTTTTTCTTCCAACTATTGCCACCTCTTCACAGGACGGTATGACCGGTCACGAGAACTGAGATTGTTGCGGCTCGATGGTCGACGATCTCGGGCAGAACTCATGCTCCGATTATATCATTAGAAGCGCACATTTCCCGTATGATATCCCGCATCCGGCGCAATCAACCTTCCTCTTGCTCGCTTTGCTTGCTTGTACTGCTGGCGCGGACCAGCCTTTCGAGTGCTTTTCGCATCTCTTCGTCATCGAGGGCGCCTATGTCCTCACCGAGTTTTCCGCGCAGTTCCTCTGGCTCATTTCCCTTGTCCGGGCCTTTCGGCGCGATCTCGCCGGCTTCATCGCCAGCCCTCGCCCGCGACTGGACCCTTACTTTCTTGATCGATTCATCTGCGACGATGCCGGCGATCTTCCTCATCATCTTATCGGAGGCCAGCGACAGTTCCGCGGCCCAGGCAGGGCTGTCCGCCGACACCGTGAGCGTCCCCCTGATGAGCCTGGTCGGGGCGCTGTGCTCCGCCATCCTGTCCCCCGCGATGTGGCTCCAGTTGACCGACAGCAGCTCGAGCTTCTGCTTCTTTCTCTTCGGGCCCGGGACCCTGCCCCTCGATATGATGCTGCCCAGGCTCTCGGGCTCAGGCAATCGACACCTTCCCTTCTTCGACAACGAAGACCCTGTCTCCGGGGACCTCGACCGACCTCGGCAGCTCGGTCGTCGTGATGAGGGCCTGGCTGTCCACTCCGACCTGCTCCAGGACCCTCTCTCTCCTCTTCTCGTCGAGCTCCGAGAGCACGTCGTCGAGGAGGAGCACCGGCACTTTCTGCGTTCGTTCGCGCAGGTACTTCTTCTGAGCGACGCGGAGGCAGAACGCGATGGTCCGCTGTTCTCCCTGCGAAGCTGCGAACCGCGCTCTTCTACCCCCCAGTCTTATTTCAACATCGTCTCTGTGTGGACCTACAACCGTCGCCCTTGCTCTCTTTTCCTCACTGACGTGCCGGCCCAGCGCGGCCATCATCGCCTCGGCGACCTCTTCCTCGCTCGCCCCCGCCACCTCGAACGTCCCCCGGTAATCCAGTTCCAGCTCTTTGTCCTCCCCGGAGATCGCCCTGTATGCTTCGCTGGCGAAACCCGTCACGCCTTTCAACATCTCCAGCCGCTCCACCGTCATGGCGGCGCCGGCTTTCACGAGCGCGTCGTTCCACGGGGCGAGCGCCTGCTCCAGGTTCGCTCCCTGCTCCTCCCACCTTTTCAGCAGCGCGTTTCTCTGCCTCAGCACGTGCCTGTATTGCTGAACGGTGTTCGCCGGCAGCGGGCCCAGCTCCTCCATGGTCTCGTCGAAGAGCTCGCGCCTTCGCCCGGGGTCGCCCTTGACCAGGTACAGGTCGTCCGGTGCGAACAGCACACACTTCAATATTCCTCTCGCCCTGGCGCCGCGCTCGACCTTCTGGCCGTTTAACTCCACGTTTCGTCCACCCGGGCCGAACGCGATCTTGAGGTTCAGCCTGTCGTCGCCGTCAGTCACCGCCGCCCGCACGGACGACTGCTGTTCACCGTCCATCACCAGTTCCCTGAGCCTGGGCGCCCTGCTGGATCTGCCGTGTGAGAGGAAATAGATGGCTTCGAGCAGGTTGCTCTTTCCCTGGGCGTTGCGGCCTGTGATTATGTTGCGGCCTTCGGAGAAGTCGATGTCCTGCCGCGTGTAGTTTCTGAAGTTTGACAGCTCCAGCCTGTTCAATATCAAGTGGCTGTTCTCGACGCGACCTGTCCGTCGCGCCCGCTATGCTGTTCCCTGCCGGTCATTCGCGGTGCTATCTCAGCCTCACTGGCATGAGGATGTAGTTGTACTTCTCGCTGTCCTCTGTCCTCACCAGCGCGGGCTTCAGCGGGTCGTCGAGCCGCATCTCCACCTTGTCGCTCTCAACGCCAGGCAGCGCATCCATCAGGTACGTGCCGTTAAAGCCTATCTCCATCTCTTCCCCGACGACCTCGGCGGGTATCTCCTCTTTCGAATCTCCTACTTCCGGCGTCTCGGTAGCCACACGCAGGTGATCGCTGTAGACCCCGATCCTGATGTTGTGCCCGAAGATCAGGGCTCTCTTCACCGCTGCTGTTATCTCGTCCTTCGGCACTTTCACGGTAGTCTTCTCGCCCTTCGGGATCAGCTGCTTGTAGTTGGGAAACTGTCCCTCGATGAGCCTGCTGCTTATCACCATGTCGCCGAGCTTGAACATGACCTGATTGTCCTGCATCTTCATCTCGACGTCGGCGTCCCCTCCGCCGGCCAGCCTCGCCACTTCGTTCATCGTCTTTGTGGGGATGATGCAGTCTTCCCAGTCCGCCACGTTTCCGCCGACGCCCACTTCTTTCCACGCCAGCCTGTAGCTGTCCGTCGCAACCATCTTGAGGACAGAGTCGGCCACGTTCTTCTCCACCAGGGTTCCGGTCAGAACGGGCCTCTTCTCATCTGTCGACGAGGCCCTCGCCGTCTGCTGTACCGCGACCATGAACTCTCCGCCCGGTACCTTCACCACTGACGAACCTTCCCATGACGGTATCTGCGGAAAGTCCTCCGGCATCATCTCGCGGATGCGGTACTCGCCGCCCGCTGTTTTGACCGTGAGGAACTTCTCTCCGGTATCGATCTGGATTGTCCCTGAGGTGAGGCTCTTGATGACGTCGCCCAGCAGCCTTCCGGACACGACCGTCGAACCGCTCTCGGAGATCTCCGCCTCCAGCTCCGCGCGCACGCTCATCTCCAGGTCGGTGCTGCTGATGGTGATCCGGCCGCCCTCGGCCGTTATGAGCAAGCCCGAGAGTATGGGCATCGTCACCCTGCTCGAGACACCTCTCAAGGCTGTCTGAACAAGACTGTTCAGCTTCTCTTTCTCACAGGAAACTATCATTCGTACATTCCCCCTGGTAGCTGCTGCCTCGACTTACAGGTCAAGATTATATATCAGAATCACGACAGCTTTTCACAGTGCACATGATTCTTTCTTCTGTATTTAAATATATTTATATTAGTAGTAATAGTAGGGACTGTTGATATGTGGAAAAGAGCCTGAATATCCACTTTTGAAGCCAGAAACTCGACTTTGAGGCTCTGGATTACCCGTGGACAAGGGGCAGGAGTGTCCACACCACGAGCAGTCTGCGTGAGCGAGGCGACCGGGGACGGTTGAAGGATTGTGTAAGAGCCGGCACGCGGGAGCGCCTTATCAACGCGGGTTTCACATGCTTGTCCACACGAGCACGAGGGGGAACGGGGCATCAATTTGCTTTGTTGATCATGTTTGTGAGCTCGGTGACTTCCTGAAACGTCTCGCGTTTTGTCTTGATCAACGATTCTATCTTTCTGCATGAGTGAAGAACGGTGGTGTGGTCCCTGCCTCCGAACTGCCCGCCTATGGCGAGGAGCGTGGCGTCGGTCATCTCCCTGACGAGATACATCGCGACCTGCCTCGCGTGGACCAGCGGCCGTGAGCGGCTTTTCCCCTTGAGGTCGTAGACGGATATGTCATAGTAGGTGGCGACCAAGGTTTGGATCACGTCCGAGCTGGGAGTCCTCGACTGGTGGAACTCGGCGACCTGGTCCTTCAGAACGTCCTGCACCATCTCCAGGTCGATTCGCTGCCCGTACAGCTTGGCCGAGGCAACCACCCGGTTGAGAAGACCCTCGAGAGAACGGATGTTGTCTTTGACCTTGGAGGCGATGAAGATCAGCGCGTCATCGGGGATCTCCACGTTTTCAGAGCGCGCCTTCAGATAGAGGATGGCGAGCCTGGTCTCCAGGTCGGGCGGGGTGATGTCGATGGTAAGACCGCCCTCGAACCGCGACCGGATGCGGTCCGCCAGCTGCGGGATCTCGCTCGGCGGCCGGTCACTCGAGAGCACGATGTGGCTGTTGGACCCGTAGAGCAGGTTGAAGATGTCGAAGAACTTGCCCTGTGTGGCGTCGGTCCCGCTCAATGCCTGGATGTCGTCGAAGAGGATGATCTTGTTGTTGATGTACTTCTGGTCGAAGGTCGCCTTGTCGCGCTTCATTGTGATGGTCGCGATGAACTCATCGATGAAAGTCGACGTCTGGACGTACTTGACCTTGATGCTCGGCGTGATCTTCTCGGCATAGTCTTTGATGGCGTAGAGCAAGTGGGTCTTTCCAAGGCCGGTGCCGCCGTAGATGAACAGCGGATTGTACTTGTCCCCCGGGAACTCGGCGACCATGAGGGCCGCGTGATAAGCGAACTTGTTGGAATCCCCCACCACGAAGTTGTCAAAAGTGTATTTCTTGGGAAGGCCGGGCTCCTCGGGCGTGAGGCGGCGGCCGTCCTCCTGGCGCTCGCCCGAAGAAGATCTCATGGCCATCGACTCGACCATCTCCGGCGGGCTGGCGACCGTCAGGATGACTTTGACCGGGTGCCCGACAGCGGCGGATGCCGCCGTCGTGAGGATGTCCACGTACTTCGAAGCGATGATGTCCTTCGCAAAAGAGCTCGGCGCGCCGATCGTGAACGTGTCGGCGTCCAGAGAAACAGGCTTCAGTGGTGAGATCATCGATGAAAAGATGTGGTCCGGTATCTGGCCGTCGACCCTGTCCAGGCTCTCGCTCCAGACCTGTTCAATTCCCACCAGGTCCTCCTCCTCGAGCACTACGTTATGGTCCATGCAGGTTGCCCCCCTTGGCCTGCGCCGACACCAGACAAGAGCCGATCCGAGACTCCGTCCAGAAGACCTGGCACTTCACAAGTTATCCACAGCCTGTGGATAACAGCCGCCGCCAACCCGCACAGATGCCGCGTCTGGGCCTACCGGCAACGTTATCAACAAAAACAGGCAGTTTATCAACCACCTTATCCACATTTGTGGAAAAACCCCCAAATGTGCAAAAAGCCCAGGCCACTGACCTGGGTCTTGCGCGGAGGATTATAACAAGGCCCTCGCGAGCAACGCAATACGTTTTGGGTGGCAACTTTATAAATCTTCTGAATAGGCATCATAAGGCTGGGTCACTCAACAATCTCAGGCCCCGCCACTGTGCGGTATGCAGGCATCCGAAAAGGGTTCAGGCTCGAGGGTGATATCTCCATGTCACGCAGGAACAAGCTGGCGAAAGGACCCGGAGAGGTGCGAAAAACGCTTGATGCCGGGCACTGGTACCGCTCATCTTCTTTGACAACAATGGGGACTCCAGTATAATTTAGCCTGCTTCTATCGCCGACGCCGACGTCCAGAGGAAAGCCATTGAAAAGAACATATCAGCCTAAGGTACGCAAAAGAAAAAGAGAGCACGGCTTCCGCAAGCGGATGCAGACTAAGGCGGGGCGTAGGATCCTGAAGCGCAGGAGGGACAAGGGGAGGGCCCGGCTGACGGTTTGAGGCGGCTCACAATGCCCGAAGAAGACGGGCCCGGCCTCCGGTGGGTCACCGGCTCGAAGGAGATCAGGTCAATAAGAAGGGCCGGAATCCTTCAGCGAGGAAGCCTGGTGTTTGTCTGGACTTCTGAAAGCGTCCCAAACGAGGCCGACCATGCCGCAGTAGCTCTGGTGACCCGCCGAGGTTTCAAGGGCGCGGTCGCCCGCAACCTCGCAAAGAGGCGCCTCAGGGGCAGCGTTCTTGACAAGCGCGACCTCCTCGAACCAGGCAAGAGGTACCTCATAGAGGGGCGGCCGGGACTCGAGAAGGTGTATTACCAAATATTGGTAAATGAGATAAGCGACTTACTGTTGAGGTCTGTGACTTGCGTGAAGAAAGGGCGAGAGCCTGGCGGCGAATAACGCTGTTCCCTATACATATATACAGGAAGCTTATTTCTCCGACCCTGAAGCCGCGGTGCAAGTATTACCCGTCCTGCTCCGAGTATTTCGAGCAGGCTGTGATGAAGTACGGGGTTCTCAAAGGATCGGCCAAGGGGCTATACCGGATAATGAGGTGTCATCCGTTCGCTGGAGGCGGGTACGACCCTCCCTAGATCGGCTCGGTGTTTAATTTGCATTTTGCAGCAATCCCATTGCTTGGACCCATAAGCGAGTTCTTCGCTAAGATACTTCAGTTCTTCAACACCTTCACCGGCAGCTTTGGCTGGAACGTAATCCTACTGACCATCGCGTTCAGGGTAGTTGTCCTGCCGCTGTCGATAAAGCAGACCAAATCAATGATCGCCATGCAGCGCCTCCAGCCCCAGCTCAAGGAAATCCAGAAGAAGTTCAAGGATGACCGCGAGAAGCAGGGCCAGGAGATGATGAAGCTGTACAAGGACAACAAGGTCAGCCCCCTCGGCGGTTGCCTGCCGCTGATACTGCAGCTGCCCATACTGTTCGCCCTCTTCGAGGTGCTCCGCAATGCGCCGACGTACATACACTACAAGACCAGCTTCTACTTCCTGGGCATCAGCAACCTGATCGCAACAGGGAAGACCCTCTGGACAGGCGGCATGGTGAATATGCCCAAGGTGCTTGCTGTAGGGCAGCACGCGACCAAGGCTCTCGACAAGGGGACTCCAACGCACGTAACCGGGCATGAGTACTTTGCGGTCATCGTGCTGATCCTGTTGACCATAGCGACCGGCTACGTCTCTGCCAAGATGATGACGAACGATCCGAAGCAGGCGAAGATGATGGCGTTGATGCCTGTCATCTTTGGTGTTTTTGCGTGGATCCTTCCAGCCGGCGTAACCCTCTACATCATAGTCACCAACGTTCTGATGGTAGTCCAGCAGTATATACAGTTGGAAGCCGAAGGGTTCTATGACACGAAACGAGCCCAGCGTCTGAAGACGGGCGATCCATTGAAGTGGTATGAGCGATGGCGGTTCCAGGGCTATGACTATGGCTCGGTAGTCCTGACTGCCGTCAGGATCAAGAGGCGTCCCAAGCCCGAAGAGGCTAAGCCTGCAGCAGCAAAAGGAACCAAAGCGCCCGCTGCTGCCACGAAGGGCGGCAAGCCCGCGAAGTCACCGCAGGGTAAAGCCGGCAAAGCCNCGACCGGTGCTGGCAAGAAGCCTGCGGGCAAGAAATCCACAGGTACGCCCCAGGGCAAGAAGCCGGCTCAAAAGCCCGCAAAGAAGCCTGCGGCTGAGAACGAAACGGAGCAGACTGCCGACACTGCCTTGGATCAGAACGATTCAGACGAGACCGGAGCGAAGCCAGCGGCGATGAAAGCAGACAAGGGCAAACAGTACCCGGCGAAGAAAAAAGGCACGCGTAAGAAATAGATTTGGGTGAGAGAGGTCTTCGAATGAAAGAAACGTCATGGGAGTATACCGGCCGAACGGTTGAAGAAGCGACTCAGATTGCACTGGAGGAGCTCGGCCTCGAGCGGGACGATATCAACGTTGAGGTCCTCGAAGAGTCTCAGAAGGGATTCCTCGGGCTCGGAGGGAAGGGCGCGAGGGTAAGGGTTGAGCTGATCGGCGAGTGGGAGGTCCTGGGCCAGAAGGCCCAGAAGCAGGACCTGGAACCGGAGGAGCTGGAGGAGACAGAAGAGCAGGAGCAAAGGCCTGCGCCAGTTGCACAGAGCGAGGATTTTGAGGAAGAAGAGTTTATTCCGCGGGAAAGCAGCGATAAACCGGTGCTTATGGTCAAAGAGATACTGAGGATGATCGGCGTAGACGCAATGGTCGAGATCCACGAGCGGGAAGACTCGGTACTGGTAGATATTTGGGGCGACGACGTTGCCATCCTTATCGGCAAAGGTGGGGCCACGTTGGATGCGCTCCAGTATATCGTAAACATTGGTTGCCGAAGAACCGGAGAGGTGACAAAGAAGATAGTAGTTGACGCGGAAGGGTACCGAAGGCGCAGAAAGGACAAAGTAGAGAAGCTGGCGGAGCAGACGGCCAGAGATGCTACGCAGAAGGGGCAAAGCATCGAGATGCCTCCAATGTCAGCGGCTGAGCGGAAAATAGTCCACATGGCGCTGCGAAAAGAAAGCGGCGTATGGACCGATAGTACCGGAGACGAACCCAATCGCAGGGTTGTAATACACCCCGAAAGTGAAAGTTCCACGTGAAACATGCCAAAAAGGGCAAATACAACGTGAGACTCTCTTAGAAGTGCCACTCCAGAACTCCTCGCCTGCGGCACGTGCTTCGTCCAAACAGCACAGGCCCTCCTGATCGTTGGAATCCAGCATTAGCCAAGGTGGCACCTCGGTTCACAGGGCGAAAATAGACCAAAGAACAAGATCTGCGAAAATGCACGAAATACCTGCTATTTGCTCTCGATGGTCGAAGAACGGGCCCCTACCTATATCACATCACAGAAATCGTCTCATAGCTGTTCTGGCGTCCTGGCAGCGAGGACGTTCCACCCCTTTTTAACGATAGCTATCCGGTCGAAGGGGACGCCGATATCCAAGAGAAAATGACTTCTGGGCCTTGCCAATAGTTTCCGCGTGAAAAACTCTTGGCGAAAAGAATTCCAAATCAGGGGGAAACAGTCTGAAGTTCTAGTTTAAGTTTCATGTATATGCCAAGTGAACGTAGAACGAAGAAACGGCAAAATATACGCTATCGCTCACACGTAAGTAGAAAATCTGTCTTGAGAGCCGACGGCCTTCACCAACCAGGAAGCCACCGGGAACCGAGGCTTGGGGTGGATCTGGGCAAAGGGCAGTGGGGGAAAAGTTCCAATTCTGTTTCCGATGGATGGCCTGGTAGAGCTATTCAATAGATGAGTCCAGGGCCCTTGGCCATAAAGTGCCTGTCTTGCCGATAAGGAAGAAGATGATCCAGGGATGCGTTTCCGTTTTCCACAGTTTGCGGCAGATGTGAATAACCTGCTCGCGAATGAGAATGGGAACCCGGTGCGGATTGCGCAGGAATCCGGGGACGAGTACAGAGTTATGCACTGACTCGGGCAAAGCAGGAAGGACTCTGCGGATGGCGCTCGTCGTAGGCTAGCAAGGATTATCCACAACGATGTGGATATCAAGGCAAAAGACTGTTGGCGCGGGAGTAGGCAGGTACAAGAATCAGGTGAGAAGGGACCGCAGGTATTGACGCCGCATGACACAGGAGGTGACCTGAAAGACCGGAGTATTTGAGTGCTGCCGTCAAACCTTGCATACACGCCCGCACTAGACCGGGGCGTAAGAGCTCCGGTGGATAAAGGTCACTGTTTGTCACAAGGGCGCGGGGATCAGGGGAGATCTGGCCAAATGAAAAGGGGGGAGAGCCTGGTTATCCACACATTTGTTGATAACCGGAGCCTGAATGTTGATAAGCAGGAGTTGGAGATGGTTCCACGTGAAACATCCGGTTCCCCCGATTGGGACCGGATTCGCAGTCGAGGCGGTGAGATGATCAGAGATTCATCAGGCAGCAGGTGAGCATTGGCTAGGCGAAGGTGACCCGCAGCAGCGCGGCAGGTGGGTCCAGGCC
>JGI24137J36423_1000030_pt1 | contig 24827 bp, 18 predicted proteins | sample BarGraNGADG00311_FD_36423 | JGI IMG/M metagenome (IMG submission 36423) | reverse complement strand
TATAGTTGAAAATTGAATCGAGGACTGTAAATTTTTCAACAGATACCAGCGAATCACCAACCCAATGCTCAATTGTAAGCAGCGATCTGGGTTCAACCCTGATTGGAAACAGGATTGAGTCACCTTTTGTAACTGAAATGGTTTTATTGGTTTCAACATTTAAATCTGCAATAAAGTCTGTTTTTGGCAGTATTGTTCCCGGAAGTACAAAACTGTCGGAGGGGTTTAAGAGTGGTAAATCTATTTTTTTGACGACTTTTTCGCCTCCTTCCCCTTCGTAAGTGATCTGATAATCGCCCTGAGGAAGCTGGAACTCATATTCTCCTGTCCTGGGATTAGAATAGACAATTATTGTCTGGTTCGGGTTTTTGATATTCATAGCGCTGATTTTCACGCTATCACTTGAACTGCTGATAAGATCAGTAACTTTTACCATTCCTCTTACAAAGAATTTTCTTGGATGATCTTCTGAAAAAATCTCGATCCGGTAGATATCCTGTTTACCAAAACCACCAGGTTTTTCTTTAGCTAAATATCCTTCNTAACCTTTATTCAGAGGTTTAAAGAATACATCATCATCGGTTGAGTTGAGAGGGTAACCTACATTCAGAGGAATTGACCATTCACCATTGGCAAGNAGTGTCGAATAGAAAATATCATAGCCTCCCATATTAAAATGCCCCCTGGAGCTAAAAAAAAGTGTTTTATCATCATCACTCAAAAATGGCGATTCTTCATTATATGGTGTATTTATTACAGGTCCGATATTTACTGCAGGCCCCCAGTCACCTGTGCTGTCACGATTTGAAACATATATATCAAGCCCGCCATATGTCCCTTTTCTGTTGCTGGTAAAGTAAAGTTTTTTATTGTCATGGGAGACAGTTGCGTGTGATTCCCAGTATTTGGTATTTATGTTCTCATTAAGCTTAACCGGAGGGGACCATGTACCGTTTTCAAACCGGGAAGTATAAATAATTCCGTCATAATCGGCAGAACTGTAAAGGTATAAATCTTTGCCGTCTTTCGAAAGCGAAGTCGGGAAAAGATCCCGGTCAACTTTAAACAGCTCATTCATATTCTGTGGTTCAGTCCATTGACCATTGACTTTTGTTGAATACAGAAGCGCATCGTAGAAAGCCTGACTTCTTGAAAATACAAGAAGATCCTCCTTGTCAGAAATAACGGGGTTAAATTCATTGTTAACTCCATTTATAACATTCCCAAGGTTTTTCTCTTTTATAAAAAGAGGCATTTTCATCAGTTCCTTGGCATTTAAACATGATTGTATCTGGAGCTTTACAATTGTTGTATCATAAACTTCAGGATTAAGGTTTTTTCTGAAAAGTTCGTAAGCTCTGATGGCTTTATCGAGCTGGTTAGTTATCCTGTAGGCATTTGCCAGGTAATAGAGAGCATCATAAGGTGCACCGNTCTCATTGAATTTCCCTTCCTTGTATTTTGGATTTATGTTTTTAATTGCAGCCTCAAGGTAACTGACTGCTTTATTTTTCTCTCCTGGAATATTTATATAACACTGGCCGATCCTGTATCTGAAATTCGAATTATCAGGGTATTTCCTTAACAACTGCAGATATAATGGCAGGGCATCCTGATAGGCTTCAAACAGGATCCAGCTTTCAGCATCATAAAAATTATTTCTCAACTCGTCTTTAGACTGAGAAATTAAATCGGAATTGATAAATGTAGCCAGCAGCCACGTTAAGAGAACTAACCTTTTCATCATAATACAATTNAATCTAAATGNAGAGATGGCACATATAACATTTGTGATAATAATAGTCCTTAATTTCTGTTTTTAGAATTGAGGAAGTTAATTTACAGGTATTCTACTAAAGGGTACTAATATAGGATAAATATTAGAAAAACGGGCTACTTATAGCAGTCCTTTTTACCAAATCTTTCCTTTTTTTTTAAAAATCAAGTTTTTACCGGACGAAAACCAAAATCAGTATCCAGATTTGAATTGTAGATTAAATTGTGTCTGGAGAATAATTTTCAAGGATCTCTTTCACTTTATGCAGGAATTTTCCCGCAAGTGCCCCGTCTATTACTCTGTGATCATAACTTAATGAGAGTATCATTATTTGTCTGATGGCTATCATATCTCCGTCAGTCGTTTCGATAACTGCAGGGGTTTTTCTTACAACACCAGTTCCAAGGATAGCTGCCTGTGGCTGATTGATGATAGGTGTCCCGGCAAGATTATTATAACTCCCAAAGTTTGTAATGGTAAATGTGCCTCCGGTAATTTCTTCGGGTTTTAATTTATTAATTCTGGCTCTTTCTGCAAGATCATTAACTGCTTTTGCGAGGCCTGTGAGGTTTTTCTCATTGGCATTTTTTATTACCGGGACAATCAGGTTGCCATCGGGGAGGGCAGTTGCCATTCCAATATTGATGTTTTTCTTTTTGATAATATTATCACCATCAACTGAAATATTGACCATCGGGAATTCATAAAGAGCTTTTGCAGCTGCATCAATAAAAATTGGAGTAAGGGTAAGTTTTTGCCCTTCATTTGCCAGGAATTTTTCCTTGTTGGCATTTCTCCAATTCATAAGCCGTGTGACATCTGCATCAATAAAGGATGTAACATGTGGTGATGTTCTTTTTGACATAACCATATGCTCGGCAATGATTTTCCGGATCCTGTCCATAGGAATTATTTCATCACCAGATGACCTGGCAACAGACGGCTCATTTTTCTTTGCAGCCTTAACTGTTTCTACAGTCTCCGCAGCCTTTGCTGCTTCTTCAGTTTCTTTCCTGCTCTCAAGAATTTTTAAAATATCATCTTTGGTTATTCTGCCATCCATTCCTGTACCGGTAGTCTTATCAAGATCTGAATAACTTATGCTTTCACGGGCTGCAATACTTCTGACAAGTGGTGATATGAATTTCCCGGAAGGAGTCCGGCTTTTCATGTCGTGTGATAATACTTCAATCTCAGTTTTTTCCTTTTTTACAGTTTCAATCGTTTCACGGATTCTTTCGACCTCTTTGTCAACCTTTTTTAAATCTTCCTTTGTAGGCGAAACATTACTCTCAAGAATGGCCAGTAATTCTCCAATTTTTGCAACCGAACCCTCTTTGGCGATTATTGAGACTATGGTACCCGTTGAAGGTGCGGGAACTTCAGAATCAACCTTATCCGTTGCTACTTCAACAAGAGGGTCATCCTCCTTTACAAGAGAACCTTCCGTAACAAGCCACTTGTTAATCGTTGCTTCAATTACTCCTTCACCCATTGCAGGCAACGTGATATTCAATCTTGCCATATATTGTGATTTGTTTTTCTTACATACTAAACAAGCAGATTAACGAAATGTTTCAGATATGTGAAACATGTTGAAACAATTATAAGGCTAATTCTGCCGCTTCAGATTATCTGTGGAAAGTTAATTTTATAAAGCGATTTACAACCGCCAAGCCCTCCCTGAAGTATGTTGCCATTATTAAAATGATTTTGCTTCTTCTGTATATTCCTTCGTCAGCCCTTTTCCTTAAATAAATCCTCATAGACCTGTAAAAATGGTGCAAGTCATTAAAGTTGTCCCTGCCTGTGCTTTTCCCTTTGAAATGGACTATTTGGATTTCCGGGAAATAATAATTTTTATACCCGGTTTGTAATAGCCTGTAACTCATATCAATATCTTCACCATACATAAAAAAATCTTCATCAAACAGGCCTGATTTATCGAGGGCTTCCCGGCGAATAAACATAAATGCTCCGGAAATTACCTCTGTGATTGAAGTCTCAACACTGTCAATATGAGGGAGATAATAATTGTTCAGGTATTTAGATCCGGGAAACAAAGAAGATAGTCCAAATGTTTTAAAAAATGCATTTGCCGGAGTTGGAAATGCTCTCTTCGATTCAGGGAGAAAACTACCTTCCCCATTGATCATTCTGATACCCATTGCTCCTGCATCAGGATGGCAGTTCATAAATTCTATGCATCTGGAGAAAGTATCGCGCTCAACTATTGTATCAGGATTAAGAAGCAATATAAAATGTCCTCCCGACATTTTTATTGCCTGGTTGTTTGCAACCGAAAAACCCCAATTGACTCTATTAATTATGAGTTTAACTTCGGGAAAATCATTTTTTACCATCTCAACAGAACCATCCTCAGAATTGTTGTCAACAACAAGTATTTCATAATTAATTTTTTCCGAGGCTTTCTTAACTGATATCAGACATTGCCTCAGAAAATCTCTAACATTGAAACTGACAATAATTACAGATAATTCCATCCTGCAGTCATTTACCAGCCAATTCCTTTGATATTACCTGTGAGAGTCTCTTCACTCCTGTATCAATCTCTTCATCATTTGAAAAGGAGAAGTTTATACGCATTGTATTATGACCTGAATTATCGCAGAAGAAGGATGACCCGGCTACGAATGCAACATTTTTTTCTATGGCTTTTTTAAATATAATATCTGTATCAAGATGAGATGGCAGTGTGACAAAAAGGAATAATCCCCCCTGAGGTTCTGTCCATTTAACTCCCTGGGGCATATATTTTTTAAAGCAGGCTATCATCAATGTTCGCCTCTTTCTGTAAAGATCAATTGTTTTTATGAGATTTTTCTCGAGAAGTCCTTTTTCCATATAACGGGCAATAATTTTCTGAACAAAAGATGAGGTGCAAAGATCTGCTGTCTGTTTTGCCATTACCAGTTTGTCAAGTATTTCGGGGAGACCTACTATCCAGCCAACCCTGAATCCCGGTGCAAAGATTTTAGAAAATGTAAACAGAGTAATTACCCTGCCGGTTGTATCAAGTTCATTCATAAGTTTTTGAGGTTCACCTTCAAATCGGATATCCCTGTAGGGACTGTCTTCTACAATCAGCAGGTCGTATTTTTCAGCAATCTCAATAATTTTTACTCTTCTTGAATTGGATAAAGTGATTCCGGACGGGTTCTGAAAATCCGGAATAACATAAATGAATTTAACCTTTTGTCCCAGGTTTTTAAGTTTTAGGATGGCCTTCTCCAGTTCATCAGGCTTCATTCCATCTTCATCGAGGGTGATACCTACCAGCTTTGCCCCGTAAAGTGAGAATGCATTTAATCCGCCAAGATAGGAGGGAAGCCCGCAAAAAACGATGTCTCCGGGATCCAGAAATACTTTTGCAATAAGATCCAGGGCCTGCTGAGAAGCGGAAGTAATTATTAGATTTTCTATCCCGATTTTCAATCCCTGCCTGTTATGTCTTTCAACCAGCATCTTTCTAAGCAGTGGGTCACCCTCTGTTGTTCCATACTGTAAACTTTCCGGACCATGTTTCTCAAGTATCTCATTTACGATCTCTTTCAGATCATCTACCGGAAATGTTTCAGGCGCCGGAAGACCGCCGGCAAATGAAATCATGCCCGGTTTCTGGAGGTGTTTCAGGATCTCTCTTATTGCCGAACGCTTCATGCCCTTTGCCGAATTCGACAGGAATTGATCAATTGATGTTAACATTGCTGGTATGGATTTCTGTTATTAATAGCCCGTCCAAGTGTGATTTCATCTGTATACTCAAGTTCATCACCAATAGCAACGCCTCTGGCAAGGGTTGTCAGGTTTACATTATATTTATTAAGCCTTTTAAACAGGTAATAGTTGGTAGTATCACCTTCCATGGTTGTACTCAGGGCTAAAATAATTTCACTTACACCCCCGGCTTTTACTTTTTCTTCCAAGGCTGTCGATTTTAAGATCAGAAGGGCCAATTCCATCAATTGGTGAAATAATACCTCCAAGAACATGATATAAACCTTTATACTGTCGTGTATTTTCAATNGCCATCACATCCTGGATGTTTTCCACCACACAAATTAAAGATCTCTCTCTCTTTTCATCATTGCAGATATTGCATATTTCAGTATCTGAAATGTTGTTACAGATCTTGCAATAGTGAATCTCAGAATGAAGCCTAATAATACTCTCCCCGAATTTTCTTACCTCTTCAGAATCTCTTCTTAACAGATTCATTACCAGCCTGAAGGCTGTTTTTCTTCCTACTCCGGGAAGAGAAGCAAATTCATTCACTGCATTTTCAAGGAGCCTCGATGGAAATTCTGTAAAACTCATGATCAAAATATTTTAAACAAAATTAGTTCAATTTTCCGGTGTTATTAAACAGGCGGAGAATTTTTTGTCTTCATTCTTTTTGTTATTCTTGTAAACTAATTTAATCTGATATGTCACCTCTCCTGATCCTNGGAATTTTCCTGATCTATACATTGGTTTTATTTGCTGTTACATGGTTTACAGCANGAAAAGCCGACAGCCAGTCTTTTTTCATAGGCAATAAGGTATCTCCCTGGTTTGTTGTTGCTTATGGNATGATAGGAGCATCACTCTCGGGAGTAACATTCATGTCCGTTCCGGGATGGGTTAAAGATACCCAGTTCAGNTATATGGTTGTNGTTCTGGGATACCTGTTGGGCTATATTGTAATTGCACTGGTTCTGCTTCCCTTATATTACAGGCTGAAACTAACTTCAATTTACTCTTATCTGGAGCAACGGTTTGGATTCTGGTCTTATAAAACCGGTGCAGGTTTTTTCATTTTATCAAGAACATTGGGTGCTTCATTACGTATGTTCCTGGTTATAAATGTTCTGCAAATTTTTGTTTTTGATGCATGGAATGTACCCTTCTGGATAAATGTTTTTGTTTTTATCACTCTGATAATCCTCTATACCATGAAAGGAGGAATAAGAACAATAATCTGGACTGATACTCTTCAGACAACCTTTATGCTTCTTGCAGTTGTACTATCAGTTATTTACATTGGAAAAAGCCTGCATATGCCTCTTACTAAACTGGTTTCAATTGTACACGAGAGTTCAGTTTCGAAAATGTTCATAACTGACTGGCATCATCCCAGGTTTTTTCTGAAACAATTTTTCAGCGGAATGTTTATAACAATTGTTATGACAGGCCTTGACCAGGAAATGATGCAAAAGAATCTCAGTTGCAGAAATATTAAAGAGGCACAGAAGAATATGTTTACATTCAGTGGGATACTTGTTGCAGTAAATCTGTTATTCCTGTTCCTCGGAGCCCTGTTGCTTATTTATGTCCGGAATAAAGGTGTGACAATAGCTTCAAGTGATGATATCTTTCCAACAATTGCCATCAGGTACCTGGGTCCTGTAGCCGGAGTAGTATTTCTAATTGGCCTTATCTCAGCAGCATTCCCCAGTGCAGACGGAGCATTGACCTCCCTCACTACATCAGTGAGTATCGATTTTTTAGGTCTCGACAGAAGAAAAAGTATTTCTGAAAAGACAAAGACCAGGATAAGGTATGCAGTGCACCTGTGTATTGCACTTGTATTCTTTTTAAGTGTACTGATGTTCCGATCCTTGAATGACAGAGCCGTAATAGATAAACTTTTTACAATCGCAGGTTATACTTATGGTCCATTACTGGGCTTATATTCTTTTGGGTTGTTTACCAAAAGAATTGTAAATGATAAGATAACTCCCGCTATTGCAATTTTTTCTCCTGTTGCCTGTTTCTTTCTCAGTAAATATTCAGTAGAGTTGTTCAATGGGTATAAGTTCGGATTTGAGCTGCTGCTTCTCAACGGACTTCTGACCTTTGCCGGGTTATATCTTTTCAGCAGAAAGCCGGATATGTCTTAAAGTCTTGAGGTCTTATGGTCTGATACTTCCGCCTTGCTGTTGGCTACCGGAGGTACCTGTGTTACTTTTGGTAGCATTAGGATTGGTGTCACTCTTATCATCTGACTCCTCAGGAACTTCTTTTTTAATTATTGCATTTATTTTCTTATATGGAATATTCCAGACAATAAAGTAGCTTAATCCCGCATTGACGGTTTTTGTACCATCGCCAAATCCCGGGAAATAAACAGGCTTGAGGTCTTTACCTGTACCTGTATAGAGCAACATTCTCAGACTTACCGACCATCCAATACTGAAATTCCTGAAGATTTCAGCTCTAAAACCCGGAGATACTTCAACAAAATGTCCCCAGTTCGTCTTCTGAGCAATCGAAGAGGAGGTCGTACCCCAGTAATCTTCCTTATCATAGAAGGGAACTTGAGAAGTGAAGCGGCTTAAACCATATCTGAGTCCAATTCCTGCCCAGTACTTACCGAGCGATTTGTCGGGTTTTAGCAGATTGAAATCAATGCCAACCCGGATAAAACTTCCTCTATTCAGATAAGAGTAATTATATTGAGAATACTTGTAATTGAGATATCCTGCAGCAAACATTACTGATTTTTTTTCATCCAGATCGACAGAAATATATCCTTCCGCATTCAAAATATTTTTATCTGAATAATAGATTGCAGGACCGGACACTTCCATTCCTACCTTAATTTTAAGAGGTATAGGGATAGTGTCCTGGGCTTTCACCTGAATCAGATTGCAGGTCAGTAAAAGCAGGAGACTAATAGAATATGCGTATGTTCTCCCCATTTAAAGTTGTAATAGTCTTGTTAGTGGTATAAATATCCTTGATGGCATGATATTTAGGTAAAGGTTCAGTATCCAGATGATGATAAAATGTATAACCGCACTCCTTCGAAATAAGATGAGGGTAGCTGCTATACCTGAATTCAAGAGTGTCAGTCACCCCGTTAATAATGATAACAAATATACTACTTTCAGCAGAGGCATTAAGGGGGAACAGAGCCACCTGAACGCCGGTTTTTTTATTATAAATAATTGAATCCTGGTTCAGCCCGTAAAGCGTCAGAGTATCGGGAGCCTGAAGCTTTTTTGTTGTCCCAACTTCAGTATAGAACGAAGCTTTTAGGTATGATTCAGTCTCTTCAAAACATGAACCGGGGGTACAGGAAAGTAAGAACAGTATAAAACCTGACAGAATTATGATAAGGCTCCCGGGAATAAATCTTCTCATTACTAATTTAAAAGCCTCAAAATTACAAAAATATTGACGTGAATCGTAATAACATTGAATATTGGATAAAGTTTTTGGAGTGGGTTTTATATTAAAATCCATTAACCGCTGGGGTCGCAAATGTTTATTTGCCACCCTTCGGGGCAGTTAAAAAAAATTCTCAGAATTTTGGCAGATTCTTGAGTACTTCATTTATGCCGTTTTTGATCGGTGCAGTACATTAGCGTCTTTTTCTCCGTTGAAATATATTTCTGCAATGATATCTTTATATTCCTTTGAGAGATAATTCCTTTTCAGCTTCAGGGTCGGAGATAATTCACCTGTTTGAGGAGTCCATTCCTCGGTGACCAAACGAAATCTTTTAATCTGCTCAAATTCACCCAGAGATTTATTTACCTCTCTTACCTCACGGTTGAATCTTTCAAGTACTTCAGACAGTTCAATAAGCTCCGAATTGTCACGGAACTGAATCTTGTGTATTGAACACCAGTCATGAAGGAAAGTAAAATTGGGTGATAAGACTGCGCTTGCAAATTTCTGATTCTCACCAATTACCATAGCCTGTTCAATAAAGAAGGATTCTTTAAGTTTATTCTCAATTACCTGTGGAGCAATATATTTACCTGCNCTCAGTTTGAACATCTCTTTCTTCCTGTCAGTAATCCTCAGGAATTTACCCTCGTCAATTACACCAATATCNCCAGTATGCAGCCAGCCATCCTTGTCGATCATCTCTGCCGTAAGATCAGGTGCTTTGTAATAACCCATCATAACATTTACACCTCTGCATAGAATTTCACCATCTTCCGCAATTTTAACTTCAACACCTTCAATTACCGGTCCGCACGTTCCAAATCCTATTTCGTCTATTCTGAAGGGATTTACTGCTATAACCGGAGAGGTTTCAGTGAGTCCATAGCCCTGAATGACAGGTATTCCTGCTGCCCAGAATATTTTTTCGAGTCTCGACTGAAGGGCAGCGCCTCCTGAGACCANTACCTGCAACTCTCCTCCGAGAGCTTCCTGCCATTTGCTGAATATAAGTTTCCTTGCGATCTTAAGGCGGAATTTATAAAATTGCGAGTTGCCCTTAAGCCGGAACTTTAGCCCGAGGTCAACCGCCCAGAAAAATATTTTCTTTTTTATCCATGGCAGGTTACGTCCTTTACCAATTATGTTGTCATAGATCTTTTCAAGCAGGCGGGGTACAGTATTGAAAATATGTGGTTTAATCTCTTTAACTGTTTCAGAAACGGTACCCATATTTTCAACATAATAGATACTTATTCCTTTATACTGGAAGTGATAGTTCACCATTCTTTCATAAACATGGCAAAGGGGTAGAAAACTTATAGCCCTGTGCCCGTAACCAAGATGGTGAGCTTTTGATGTAGTGATCGCATTTTTTACCAGATTATTGTGCGAAAGCATAACACCTTTTGAGTTTCCGGTAGTGCCTGATGTATAAATTATTGTTACAAGATCTTCAGGTTTGATGCTCTCTTTTATTTTCTCCAGTTCATCTTTGAATTTGTCAGCATTCTCTTTACCCGCAGCAACTATTTCATCGAAAGATTTTACTCCATCTACAGGATCGAAAGAGAAGATATCTTTCAGTCCATGAATTTTATTGGCGATCGGACTTACCTTATTATAGATTGTTTTATTACCCAGTATAATGAGTTTGACATCAGAGTGTTCAAGTATGTATTCATACTCGTCCGTGCCGATAGTGGGATAAATTGGTACATGTATCATACCTGCCTGGGCAAGNCCTAAATCAACAAAATTCCATTCGGGTTTATTCCCGCTTATTGTTGCAACTTTATCTCCTTTTCNNTATCCTAACGAAAGAAGCCCATAGCTTACCCAGTTCACATAATTATTTACATCTTCAGTAGAATAGGTTATCCATTCCTTATCTCTTTTCCCNCCATACATGTCTTTACGTGGATATTTCTCAAGATTCAACTGAATTATATCAAAAGTCCTTTTAACTTCCATAGTCAATCTGAATAATATGAATATCAACGCTGATTATAATTCTGATCAATTTCGCTCGAAAATCAATTTTTTTACCCCAATCCGCCAGCTGGCGGAGAGTAAATTGATTTTCTTCGCTCCCCTTGGGGCCAGGGTAAACGAAGAAAATCAATGAACAGGCATCTCAAATTGTTACCGATTATTTAATTAATCAGGAACAAGTCTAACAATTATTTTAGAACAAATTCCAATGAGAATACAAACTTATTTGAGTGTAGTTTGCAAATATCAGATAAACAAGATATTATAGAAACAAATTTTTTAATAAATTTCGAATCAAAGAAATTTTTAGTATTAAGCAAAGGATTTTTTAAGGAATTCAGCTGCTTTTGCCAGAGCACGTTGTATACCTTCCGGATTCTTTCCACCAGCTGTAGCCAGGAAAGGTTGTCCGCCTCCACCTCCGTTAATTTCACCGGAGATTTCCTTAATAATTGCAACAGCATTAATATTTTTCTCCTTAACAAGATCGTCACTTACCATTACAAGGATACTGGCTTTACCGCCGCTTTCTGAACCGATAACCAGGACAGTATTTTCCGAAGAGGTTCTCAACTGATACGCTATATTTTTAAGAATATCAGCCGGACCGGATTCAATCTGGCCGGAAACGAATCTGATATCATTTATTTTTATAGCCTTGTTAGCAAGCTCTTTTAGCACTATGGTTGCCGATTGAGCCTGAAATTTTTCTACACCCTTTTTGAGTGAACTATTCTCAGCTATAAGCTTTTCGACACTTTCGGTAACACTTCCGGTGCTCTTGAGAAGTGTAGTCAACTCATCAACTGTTTTTAGTTTTTCATTTATATATTCCTCAGCTTTTGAGGCAGTTACGGCTTCAATTCTTCTAATCCCGGCGGCTATTGCTCCTTCTGATACTATTTTTACAATACCAATACTACCGGTGGCTTCAACATGTGTTCCCCCACAAAGCTCTATTGATTTCCCAAATTCAACAACTCTTACAATATCACCGTATTTTTCTCCAAAAAGTGCCATCGCGCCCATCGACTGAGCTTTATCCATAGATACTCCGTTTGTTATCTTACTGATATGATTTTCCCTTACCATCCGGTTTACAAGTCCTTCCACCATCGATAATTCCTCTTTGGTCATTTTACTGAAGTGGCTAAAGTCAAAACGGAGACGATCGGCAGTTACAAGAGAGCCTTTTTGTTCCACATGTTTTCCAAGGACAGAACGTAATGCAAAGTGAATCAGGTGAGTAGCTGTATGATTATTTGCTGTCATCAGCCGTTTCTCAGCATTAACAGTTGCTTTGAATAATAATGATGGATCCGAAGGTAATTTTTTCGTAATATGAATTATAAGATCATTCTCTTTTATTGTATCAATAATCTCAATTTTTTCGTTTCCGGAAGCGATCATACCTGTATCCCCGGTTTGTCCACCGGATTCTGCATAAAAAGGTGTTTTATTAAAAACAAACTGGAAGTTTTCCTTCCCTTTGACTTTAACGCTCCTGTATTTTGTAATAAGCACTTCATCTGAGGTCTTTTCGTAACCGGTGAATTCAGTCCCCTCAGCTTCTNTCAGGATGGTCCAATCATCGGTTTCCACTGAGGCATCTTCGCGTGAGCGATCTTTCTGGTTCTTCATCTCATCTTCGAAACTTTTTAAATCAAGATGCATATCATTCTCTTTAAGAATAAGTTGTGTAAGGTCAACAGGAAACCCAAAAGTATCGTACATCTCAAATGCCACTTTCCCGGGGAGAACATTTTTATGTTCTTTTCTAAGATCATAGATCATCTTTTCTATCATTTTCAACCCTTTTCCAAGTGTTTTGAGGAAAGCAGTTTCTTCTTCAAAAATAATTTTAGCGATCTGTTCTTTACCAGACAAAAGTTCCGGATATTGGTCGCCCATGATCGAAGCAAGAACCGGAACAAGCTGATGCATAAATGGTTCCTCGATACCTAGATTGTTATAACCATATCTGACTGCCCGGCGAAGTATTCTTCTTATAACATAACCTGCTTTATTATTTGAAGGAAGCTGACCATCGGCAATAGAGAATGAGACAGCTCTGAGATGATCAGCAACTACCCGTAGTGCAACATCCCATTTTTCATTAACCCCGTATTCTTTGCCGGTAATTAAAGAAATTTGCTTTATAATAGCCTGGAAAATATCAGTTTCGTAGTTCGATTTTTTACCTTGTACAACCATGCAAAGACGTTCGAATCCCATCCCTGTATCTACATGTTTGCTTGGCAAAAACTCTAAAGATCCATCTTTCTTACGGTTATACTGGATAAATACGAGATTCCATATTTCTATAACCTGTGGATGCCCTTTATTTACTAACTCATGTCCGGAGATTTTCTTTCTTTCGATGTCATCCCTGATATCAACATGTATTTCTGAACATGGTCCGCATGGCCCTGTTTCACCCATCTCCCAGAAGTTATCTTTTTTCGATCCTTCAAGAATCCGGTCTTTGTCAATGTTATTTGACCATATTTCGAAAGATTCATTGTCGCGCTCCAATAATTCCGATTTATCACCTTCAAAAACTGTTACATATAGCCTGTCTTTATCTATTTTAAGGATATCCGTTAGTAATTCCCATGCCCAATTGATGGCATCTTTTTTAAAATAGTCGCCAAACGACCAGTTGCCAAGCATTTCAAACATGGTATGATGGTACGTGTCATGTCCAACCTCTTCAAGATCATTGTGTTTCCCGGATACTCTTAAACATTTCTGCGAGTTCGCAACTCTTTTGTTTGCTGCCGGCCGGTTCCCAAGGAATATGTCTTTGAACTGGTTCATCCCTGCATTGGTAAACATAAGCGTGGGGTCGTTTTTAACCACCATGGGTGCAGATGGCACTATCAGATGATCTTTAGACTCGAAAAATTTAAAAAACAACTGCCTCAGTTCCTGTGCCTTCATGTTATCTGGTTTTTTTGTCAAGAATTTGTTTTCAAAAATTATTATGAAAAGTGTAACATTTTAGATCTGATATACGTTAAATGTCTATGAATGTGGTAAATATTCATTCATAAGTATTAGTTTGTAAAATTAGTTTTTTTGATTTAGATTTGTCAAATTGTAAAATAAAATTTAAATAATCTACTGCCTGTTGTTCCGAAATCGTAAATACGTTCTTGATTTGTCAAATCTGCAATATAAGCAGGTGAGATTGCCGTGGACAAAAAAGCTTTTGCATATTTCTTTATGGTTAGCCGGGTCAGTTGTAGTAGCAACACTTTACGGCACCATATTTGAAAACATATTTGGTTCCCCTAAAGAAAAGATTTTAAGTCAGCAGGTTGAAAACCTTAAACTTCAGTATTCCCTTATTGGAAGAGAACTGGATAATTCACTTCAATCTCTCAATAGTTTCAGGCTCTCCGATGATAAACGATACCGGCCAATACTCGATATGGATAGTGTTCCTGAATCATATAGAAAAGCAGGCTTCGGTGGTGTCGACAGATATCGTGATCTTACCGGTTATGTAAACTCAGATATCCTTATTGCATATAAATCAAAAATTGATCAGATAAAAAGCATGGCGACTATCCAGAAAGAATCCTTTGTATCGATTGCAGAAATGTCTGCTGAATGGAGAAGGGAGATGGATCATATGCCAGCAATCAGCCCTGTTAGTGTTGAATTCAGACTAGGAGATAAATTTGGATTCAGGGCCATCCATCCTATTCTAGGTGTTCCCAGACCACATTATGGACAGGATTTCGAAGTTCCTTATGGTACTGAAGTATATGCTACCGGTGATGGATCCGTTATTGAGTCGGGATATAATACAGGCGGATTCGGAAATTGTATTGTAATCGATCATGGCTATGGTCTTCAGTCGGTCTATGGCCATCTTAGCGATATTAAAGTTGTTAAGGGACAGAATGTTAAAAGGGGTGATCTCATAGGAATAAGCGGAAGCACGGGTTTGTCTTCCGGGCCTCACCTTCATTACCAGGTAGAAAAACTAGGCGAACACAAGAACCCGATAAATTTCTTTAATGATGACGTATCTGCAGATGAATATTCTGAAATGATCCAGACTTTCAATTCGAAATCGAAATTAAGATAATCCCTTCACAATACTTTTCAAATCTTCTGAAAATTCAAATTGGATAGTACGTTTCTTATTTTTTTAGAATTGATTATCTTTGCCGTGTTATGCCACCTACAAAATATAAGTTTAATCCTGATTCACTGAGTTTTGACAAAATCCGACTTGGCATAAGAGCGTTGTTACTCAGGTTTCTGGCTTATTTTGTAGGATCAGTGCTTGTTGCTTTAATTTACTGGATCATTTTTGCATCTTTCTTCGATTCTCCGAAAGAGAAGGCCCTGAAGCGGGAGGTGGAGCAGATGACCATTCAGTACGACCTGATTCACAGGGAGATGGCAAATGTTGAAAGTGTCCTTGAAGATCTTCAGAAAACAGACGACAATCTCTACAGAACCATTTTTGAAGCAGAACCCATCCCTGCCACACTGAGAGAAGGAGGAATAGGTGGGGTAAACAGATATGAAGCACTCGAAGGATATAACAATTCCAATCTTGTTATTGAAACAGCTAACAGGCTTGATAAGATCAGGAAAAAGGTTTATATCCAGTCAAAATCATTCGACGACCTAATTAACCTGGCAAAGAATAAGGGAGAGATGCTCAAATCAATTCCGGCGATTATCCCTATTTCCAATAAGGATCTGACTCGAACAGCTTCAGGATTCGGATGGAGAATTCATCCTATTTATAAAATAAGCAAGTTCCATTACGGGATGGATTTTACAGCTCCCTTTGGAACAGATGTCTATGCAACCGGAAATGGTACTGTTGTTGCCATCTTATCAGCACAACGCGGACTCGGTAAGCATATAATTATTGATCATGGCTTCGGATATACAAGTATATATGCACATCTCAGCAATTTCAATGTAAGGGTTGGCCAGAAGGTCCAGCGGGGAGATATTATCGGTTTTGTCGGGAGTACCGGAACATCGGTTGCCAACCATCTTCATTATGAGGTTAAAATAAATGGGGTAAATGTTGATCCTGTTAACTTTTATTTTGAAGATCTTACTCCGGAGATGTATGAAAGAATAGTTGAGATTGNGTCTAAAACCGGTCAGTCTTTTGATTAGGCTTTTTTTAAACTTTGTTATGAAGAGATCGGTTAGATTATCAATAGTGTCTTTGTTCCTTTTAAACTGTTTTATAGTAGCTTATCCCGGTGCCGCCGGACAAGATCCTTTACCCGGTCTGACAGATACCTCTTTAGTTTTAACTCCACGAAAAATTGTTATTACAGGTGTCGGCGATATAATGCTGGGATCTTCATTTCCTTCCTCCGAATTTTTGCCTCCCCATGATAATCCGTTCCTACTGCTTGAGTCTGTAGCTGATACACTTGCAGCTTCAGATATTACTTTCGGGAACCTTGAAGGTTCTTTTCTAAATAATGGGGAAGCTGCAAAAAAATGTAAAGACACAACTATATGCTATCTCTTCAGGATGCCTGAAAGATATATTTCAGCTCTTACATCCTCAGGTTTTAATNTTCTGAGTCTTGCCAATAACCACTTCGGTGATTTTGGCCTTCCTGCCAGAATCCGGACCAAAGAGATACTTGATTCGGTTGGAATATACTATGGAGGACTTATTGAACATCCATGGTCAATTTTTAGAAAAGATTCCATTTTATATGGTTTCTGTGCATTTGCACCAAATGCAGGTACAGTCAACATTAATGAAGTATCAAAAGCCGGAGAGATCGTAAAATTTCTTAAAGATACATGCGATATAGTAATAGTCTATTTTCATGGAGGAGCTGAAGGGGCTGAATATCAAAATGTTCCAAAGACAGATGAAATTTTTTATGGTGAAGACCGGGGGGATGTTTATAATTTTGCACATACGATGGTTGACAATGGTGCTGATATTATTTTTGGCAGCGGGCCACATGTGACGCGTGCGATAGAAGTTTACAAGGACCGTTTTATAAGCTACAGCCTGGGGAATTTCTGCACTTATGGCAGGTTTAACCTTGCCGGACCGAATGGAATTGCCCCGATAGTTAAAATTAATGTTGATATAAAAGGAAAGTTTTTATCAGGTAGAATAATCCCTATATACCAGCCATGGCCGGGTGGAGTGAAAATAGATAGTAATCGCCGTGTCATTAATAAGATACGCGAGTTGACAACATTTGATTTTCCGGATGCCGTAATAAAAATTTCTGATAATGGTGAAATCACTTATAAATAGTCGCTATGCCATATAAAGAAAAAAAAGTCGAAAAACTCTATTATTCAATAGGGGAAGTAGCTGAAATGCTGGAAGTTCCAGTCTCAACCGTGCGATTTTGGGAAAATGAGTTCGATATTCTCAAACCCATGAAAAATAAAAAAGGTAACAGACTGTTCACACCGGCTGACATTAAAAACCTGAAAATTCTCCATCATCTGGTAAAAGAAGAAGGAATGACTCTTTCAGGTGCCAAAAAGAAACTATCGGAAAAGTGGGATGAAACGGATTATAAGTATGAAATCAATGAATCTCTTCAGAAAATCAAATCTATGCTTCTCGATATAAGAGATAACAAATAAAAAACCTCTGTGGCCTCATCCCCCTTGCCCCTTCTCCCACGAGAGAAGGGTGTGAAGCTTAANATTTAGGGAGAGGCGAAAATAATAACACAGAGTATTTTCATAGTAATACAGAGAAAGAAGCATTATGAAACTAAAAGAACTTACATCTTATCTCGATTCAGTTGTCCCATTGTCATTTCAGGAAAGTTATGATAATTCGGGCCTTCAGGTTGGTTTAGCTGACAAAGAGATATCTTCAGCAATGATCACCCTCGATGTTACCGAGNAGGTTATTGATGAAGTTATTTCTCATAAATGCAATGTATTGGTTTCTCATCACCCTCTTATTTTTAATGGAATAAAGAGCCTGACCGGGAAAACATTTACGGAAAGGATTCTCTATAAAGCTGTCAAACACGATATTGCAATTTATTCAGCGCACACGAACCTCGATGTTTTAGGGTACGGAGTTAGCCGGAAGATGGCCGAAAAGCTCGGTCTTGAAAAGATATCGGTATTATCACCCTCAAAGAAAATGTTATTAAAGCTTATTACCTACATTCCTGAATCTCACCTCGAAAAAGTGAGAAATGCGCTTTTTGAAGCAGGAGCAGGGGTTATAGGCAATTACGACCAGTGTGGATTCGCTGTACCGGGAACAGGAAGTTTCAGGGGAAACGAAAACACCAAACCCTTTCTCGGCGAAAAAGGCAAGATTCACTTTGAAAAAGAGATCCGGTTTGAGACAATATTATTTTCTCATTTGAAGGATAAGGTGATACAAGCCCTTCTTGAGGTTCATCCTTATGAAGAGGTTGCGTTTGATATTTATGCTCTTGAAAATAACAATGTTGAGATCGGATCAGGGTGTATAGGTAGTTTTCCGCATCCAATGTCGGAAGATGATTTGCTGAAACGTGTTTCATTGGTCTTTGATGCAAAAGGAATCAGATACTCGACGCTTACCGGAAAACAAGTGAGGAAAATAGCACTTTGCGGAGGTGCAGGTGCCTCGCTTCTCAATCTGGCAATCAATTCGGGAGCAGATGTTTTTTTGACTGCTGATATGAAATATCATGATTTTTTTAAGACAGAAGATAGGATTCTCCTGGTTGATACCGGACATTTTGAAAGTGAAAAATTCTCAGGAGAAATTTTAAAAGATTTAATTATTAAAAAATTCCCTAAATTTGCAGTCCGGTTTTCAGAAACAAATACGAATCCGATAAATTATTTTTAAATATGGAAAAAGCAAAATCACATGAATCTGAAATTTCTGTAGAGGAGAGATTAAGAGCATTATATGGTTTACAATTAGTTGATTCAGAGATAGATAAGATCAAAACCCTGAGAGGTGAATTACCTCTTGAGGTACAGGATCTGGAAGATGAGATAGCAGGACTTGAGACAAGATTAGGCAATCTGAAAGATGAGGTAGGAAACCTTGAAAAGTCGGTTGTAAAAAAGAATAATGAGATTACCGATGCTGAAGCCCTCATAAAAAAGTATGAAGAACAGCAAAAAAACGTAAGAAATAACAGGGAATTTGATTCACTTTCAAAAGAGATTGAATACCAGAATCTGGAGATCGAATTATTCAATAAGAAAATAAAGGAATTCAATTTTCTGATAGAAGAAAAAAAATTGGTTATAGCTGATTCAGAAGCTACTCTTGCCGATCGTAAGACTGATCTGGAAAACAAAAAATCTGAACTTGATGAGATTATTTCCGATACCCAGAAAGAGGAAGAGGGTCTCTATAAAAAATCAGAAAAAGTTGAGGCAATAATAGAAGAAAGATTACTTACTGCTTACAAGCGTATCCGTTCGAATGCCAGAAACGGTCTTGCTGTGGTTCCGGTCCAGAGAGATGCATGCGGTGGCTGTTTTAATCAGATCCCGCCACAAAGACAACTAGATATCAAATCGAGAAAGAAGATTATCGTTTGTGAATACTGCGGACGTATTCTCGTCGATGATGAAATTATAAAGGAAGGTCATCTGTAGAAGACCTGACGAAAAATAGAAAGCTGACTCCTTACGGGTCGGCTTTTTTGTTTTTACTAACTTTACATAAACAATCCAGAATCCATTGTTATGAAAATCGCTGATTTTAAAATAATGATTGCAGAAGGAATCCCATCTGAACTCCCGGCTCTGAAATCATATGATCAGAACCTTAATCATGCCCCAAAGAGAAAGGAGATACTGAACAGTGCTGAAAAAAGGCTTGCAATAAAAAATGCGTTGAGATATTTTCCCGAAAAATTTCATCCTCTTCTTGCAAAAGAGTTTGCTCAGGAGCTGGCAGACTTTGGAAGAATTTATATGCACCGGTTCAGACCTGATTATGAGATTAAGGCTCGGCATATTGATGATTTTCCATACGTGACACGTAGTGCAGGTGCAATTATGCTTATGATCTCTAATAATCTGGATCTTACTGTGGCTCAGCATCCTCATGAGCTGATAACTTATGGAGGTAATGGAGCTGTCTTTCAGAACTGGGCACAGTACCGGATAACAATGAAATATCTTTCCGAGATGTCTGACGAGCAGACGCTGGTAATCTATTCGGGTCATCCGCTTGGTCTTTTTCCCTCGCCAACAGATGCACCCAGACTGGTTGTAACCAATGGGATGGTGATCCCTAATTATTCAACCCAGGACCACTGGGAAAAGTTTAATGCACTGGGTGTTTCTCAGTATGGACAGATGACAGCTGGTTCGTACATGTACATCGGACCCCAGGGAATTGTACATGGAACTACCATTACAATTCTTAATGCAGGCAGGATGATCAGTAAATCAGGGGAGGGGATTCAGGGCAAGCTTTTCGTATCATCCGGTCTTGGAGGAATGTCAGGTGCCCAGCCTAAAGCGGCAGCTATTGCAGGTATTATTTCGGTAATTGCAGAAGTGAACCCAAAGGCAATAAAAACAAGGCATTCTCAGGGTTGGGTTGATGAGGTTTATACAGATATGAATAGTCTTGTCAGGAGAGTCAGACAGGCAACTGCTGCAAAAGAATTGACATCAATAGCTTATGAAGGCAATATTGTTGATGTCTGGGAAACATTTGCCGATGAAAACATTTTTGTTGATCTGGGGTCTGACCAAACTTCTCTTCATAATCCATGGTCAGGTGGTTATTATCCTGCCGGTATAAGCTTTGAAGAATCAAACAGGATGATGTCCGAAGATCCTGAAAAGTTTAAGGATGCCGTTCGTAAATCATTAAGACGGCAAGTGGAAGCAATTAACAAACATACCATGAGAGGGACATATTTCTTTGATTATGGCAATGCATTTCTGCTTGAGGCTTCAAGAGCAGGGGGAGATATATTGAAACCAAATGGTGATTTCAGGTATCCTTCTTACGTTCAGGATATCATGGGGCCTATGTGTTTTGATTACGGTTTTGGTCCCTTCAGATGGGTCTGTTGTTCAAATAACCGGGAGGATCTCGACGTGACGGATAAAATTGCCGTTTGGACTCTGGAGAAACTTGTTCTAAAATCACCTGATCAGATAAAGCAACAGATGAATGATAATATTCACTGGATTAAAGAAGCTGGTAAAAACAAGCTGGTAGTTGGTTCCCAGGCACGAATTCTTTATGCTGATAGTGAAGGAAGAATGGCAATTGCCGAGGCATTCAATAATGCCATTTCAAAAGGTGAAATTTCAGCACCTGTGGTAATAGGGAGGGACCATCACGATGTTTCAGGTACAGACTCGCCTTACAGGGAAACCTCTAATATCTACGATGGATCAAAATTCACAGCTGATATGGCTGTACAAAATGTAATCGGAGATTCCTTCCGTGGTGCCACATGGGTATCATTACATAATGGAGGTGGGGTAGGATGGGGTGAAGTTATCAATGGTGGTTTTGGTATGGTTCTCGATGGTACACAGGAAACCACAAACAAGCTACGGATGATGCTTCATTGGGATGTAAACAACGGGATTGCACGTCGCAGCTGGGCCAGGAATAAGGGAGCAATGTTTACTCTGAAACGAGAGATGGAAAGGACCCCTGGACTTAATGTAACTGTACCATTTATTGCTGATGATAAGCTAATTGAAGATGTGATAAAAGGGGTGTGAGGTTTGCGGTACACGGCTATTTGGAAAGAAGTACAACAGCGATTGCTACTATACCCTCTTCACGTCCGGTGAATCCAAGCTTTTCTGTAGTAGTGGCTTTGACAGCAACATTTTCGGGTTCCGTTTCGACAATATTTGATATTGTGTTCTTCATTTCCTGAATAAAAGAAGATATCTTAGGTTTCTCCAGGCAAACAGTGCTATCTATGTTATTTATGCTGAATCCTTTTTGCCTGATCAGGTTAAAGGTGTTCTTCAGAAGTATTTTGCTATCGATGTTTTTATACTTATCATCTGTGTCAGGAAAATGATATCCGATATCCATTAATCCTGCTGCTCCAAGCAAAGCATCGCATATTGCATGCAACAGAACGTCACCGTCGGAGTAAGCAACACAACCTTTTTCAGATGGTATTTTTACGCCTCCTAACCATAAATCCAAACCTGTTTCAAGCTGGTGAAAATCAATTCCCTGCCCGATTCTGATGTTCATCCCTTTGATCTGTTGGCGTTCCTCAGCGCATTGAAATCGAATGCGATGGAAAATCTCAAAGTACGTGCAAGAGGATGATTTTGAGAGAGTGGCATCAGGTAGGAGAAATCCAGTGTAAATGCTTTCAATCTGAATCCTGCTCCTGCAGTGAAGTATTTCCGGTTACCCTTGGTAGCATTTTCATGAAAATAGCCGCCTCTTATAGCAAACTGGTTATTGTACCAGTATTCTAATCCGTATGAATAGGTTATTTCATGCATTTCTTCCTTAAATCCTCCTGGAGCATCAAAGAATGATTGAAATATTGCCACAGGAACAGAGACATTAGGATCTTTGCCTTTGATTATACTATCAGGACGAGAGCTGCTATAAATAGGAGGNGTAGGTACGAGAAGTTTATTCAGATCGATAGTAGCCATGATTTTATTGAAGTGATCCAGGTTAATTGTAGCAGATGCACCAAGGCGCATATCCATAGGAATGAAATCCGATGTTTGTGAAGTTGAATAACTCATCTTTGATCCTATATTTGAGAAATTGAGCCCAAACCCAATCTGACCATCCTTAGCAAAAATACTGACCTTCTTCTGGTAATATCCTGAAATATCAGCAGCAAATGAGATTCCTGGTTTGGTAGCAACTCCTCCTGAGTAAGATCCGCCTGTTAAGTTTGAGTATATGAACCTGAAAGCAATTCCTCCGGAAAGATATTCAGAAAATAACCTTGAATAACCGGCATCGATTGCAAATTCATTAGGACTAAAAGTACGTTCCAGATTTCCAAATTCATCGGTGAATGGGACATCACCGAGAGAAGAATAGAGAAGGCTTGCAGATAACACCTGTTTGGTATCGAGTCTTTTATATCCGGCAAGGTAGGCTATATTTATATCAGGAACAAGATTTCTGAGCCAGGGAGAATAAGATATTCCAACTCCGGCATTACCATCAATAAAAGCAAATTTAGCCGGATTCCAGTGCTGGCTGTAAACGTCAGGAGATGTGGCAACACCGGCATCACCCATAGCTCCGGCTCTTGAATCAGGAGCTATTGTAAGGAAGGGTACTACAGTCTGTATCGCATTAAGTTCCCCGGTACTCTGTTGCGAAAGAAGTATTGTTCTGCCTGATAGCACTAAAAGGAATAACACAACTGCAATTATCTTTTTCTTCATAATGTTTCTATCATTCTACGATTTTACAAATATAAAACTATTTTTTATCCTTAATATTGTGTAACTCTTACAAAATGATCATGCGTCCGGAAGCCCTTGCTGTCTCACCATTTCCCGTTGTAACTGTAACTGTGTAGAGATAAATTCCTCTTCCTGCTCTCTTGCCGCCGTCATCATTTCCATCCCATAAAACAGGAGGAAGATTATACCCTGATGATAAAACCTTAGTTTTAATGATTTTAATTATTCCTCCATCAATTCTAAAGATATTTATTGTGACACTTAGCTCGTTATCGGGTCTGTTGTGTTCCAGGCTGATACTAGTCTCACTTACGAAAGGATTGGGATAGTTCAGAAGGTTTTTCAATATGAATTCTTCCCCGGATAACACCTGAAATAAAATGGATTTTTCTGATGAGTTGTTGAAATTGTCCCAGGCTTTTATTGTAAGTGAATGACTGCCAGCAGTTAATCCTGAAAGATTGTAAGTTATTCTTCCTTTCATATAATTATCGAAATCATTTTCATAATAATTATTAAGAATAAATGATTTATTTGGTTCATTATCAAGGAAAGCTGTTAAATCATGTCCGATACCCGATCCGGTTGTATTTATGCCGTCCTTATCTTTTAAAATTGCCAGCAGTGTGGGATTGCCGTCTGTTATTCCGCCACTTCTGAAGAGGGTGTCGTTCATATATAATTTAATTTCGGGACCCTCATTGTCAGTAAGGAGTGATTTAAAGAAACCACCTACGATTATATCGTTGAAGCTCCCGTTCATATCCTGATTATCATCATTCGCATAGTAGCTGATTTTTCCGGAACCGAATGAATAATCAATGTCCCTGGGAACCATAAAAGTAAAGCGGAATCTTCCATCTTTTGCGATTGTCTTACCGCTGAAAAGAATATTGTTCCTGAGATTGAAAGTCATACTCGGACCTCCGTCATTGGCGAGGGTTTTTATTTTAACAGCTTTATCATATACCAATGGAGAGACAATCCCATTGAAAGAATTCAGTGGTTTTCCAGACNGATCTTCAATATGCCCGGAAACAGTAATAACAGAGAGTGCTTTCAGACTATCAATTTTTTCAGAAACAGGCATCTTATTGATGGAATCTGTAACGACCTTCCCATGATATGGGTAGGCAAGTTTTAATGCCGGATCGCCCAGCAGAGTAAAATTCCTTTTATTCGGACCGTTTCCTGAATTGTTTTTGGCGATCCTTATAATATCACCCAGAGACAGGGAATTTCCAGCCGCGTCACGGGTAAAAGCACAATTGAAGATATTTCTGTTCAGATAAAAATTCGGAGCTGAATAAACGAGTCTTGTAGTAGACATTAAGGCGATACCGCCACCATCCTTGTTCAAAAGCACCATCTCTCCTGCAGAAGTTTTCCCGGTCATTTGCCTTGTTGACAGATTAATATCAATATCATCGAAGCGGCTGAATTCACAGGTAGCTGTGATAAAAAG
>JGI24137J36423_1000027_pt1 | contig 25664 bp, 17 predicted proteins | sample BarGraNGADG00311_FD_36423 | JGI IMG/M metagenome (IMG submission 36423) | reverse complement strand
GACGGTAGTCTGCCAAGATCTCGGCGTCAGCAGAACCACTCTGGGAATTGTGTGGTGGGCCGCACAGGGATCGAACCTGTGACCTTGGGATTAAAAGGCATGCAAGGCCATCCTGGCGGCTCCTGTCCTGTCTGGAAAACGCCTGCACTGAGGCTGTTTCCTCCCGAAGTGCCCTCTCTGCATTCTGCCTCCTGCTGCCCAGTTATGGGCGGTGCGTTGGCAGATGCGTTGGCAACCGCAAGGCCTCCGCCGCCCCTGTCCGGGCCATCTTCTGCGGCCGGAGGGGGCAAGCCGCGGGGGCCACGGAAGGAAGCAGCAATGCATGGCGGAGGTGCCGGTCCCCGTCGACGTGGACTTACGTGCGCTAGAAGGCGGACACGCCTGCCGCTTCGAGGGATGGCCAGGCGCGCCGGCGTCGATGCCACGGTGGCGAGCCTTGTGCGTCGTGGCGAATGGCATTGCCGCTGCGTTCCCCAGCGCCTTCCAGCCACACCAAGAGACTACGATGTCGTGATCGTGGGCTCGATACCGAACTGCTTGGCAATTCCTGGCCAGTCAGCGTGCAACCGCTGGATGCCGACGGGACTCACGAAGGCATAGTTCCGCGCCGCACCTCGCTCGAAGCACTCCGAGTATCGGGACAACCTATAGCTCTCAATCGAGCTCGCAAGCTCCGCCAAAACCCAGAAGTCCGTGTCTAGATAATGCTCAAACTGCTCCTCAAAGATCGAGGATCCCGCGCCCCATGTCCTGACTATCATGGGTTCCTCTTGCGGCAGTACGCCCTCTGCGTCGATAGAGTCGTCTGCAAGGAACGCCAAGAGCACGACGCCAACGTAGTCTCTCTTCGGCTCGTCCTTCTTCTCGCTCAGCAGATCACGATTCACCACAGCATGCGCAATGTAATAGGCAGCGAACTTGGAGAGCTGGGGACGCTCCGACTGCTTGGGAGAAAACGCGGATGGAGCCGATGTGCTCAGCCCTTGTGCATCGTCCGCAACGAACTGGTGGACGCTGAAAATAATACCATGTTTGCCCGTGGCTTCGTATCGGCGGAAGCTCGACAGGTACTTCTCCCGCCCCCTGAGAACCTCGAAGACGCTGTGACCTACGAGAATCTGGCCTCCATCCGCTTTGTCCATGATCCGTTGAGCCATGGAGATCCCGAGCCCAGCGACATTCTGCTTGCCGTTTACGTCGACCACGAGGTTGTCGTGATTCTCGTTGATGCCAATCCGGACTTCAAAGCGTCGCATGGAATCGTCTGTCGTCGCATTGTGCTTCGCGATGAGCCGCAGGATCTCCAGTGCCAACCTAAGATGGACGTCGACATCTGCGACTCCCGTCAGAGCTATGGCGATTCCGTCGCCGGTGGGGATCAGAATCGTCTGGTCCAGGGACACAGAAACTGCCTCAAGCGCGCTGATCACCGTCGTGTTCAGCATCTCGACCACGTCAGACTGAGCCTCGACGCTCTTCTTCGTAAACTCAACCGTGTCCAAGAACACGTACCGGACGTAGGCCGTGTCGTTCATGGGGCCCCTTCGTCTTCGCCCCGCGAGCTCAGACTAGACAGTCTCTGTGTGTCCCCGCGAACGCTGCATCCAGCCGAAGCCTACTCCCGCTGAGTGCCGGTGTCGACGGCGCGCGTGCCAGCGGACGGTGCTTCAAGTCGTTGGCGCTCGGTTGACAGTCGGTCCAAGCCAGTCTCGAGTTTGAGGCGTCGCAGGATAGGTAGTCCGTTGCCTCGGCCATGTCTCCGCGACAAGTCGCGAATCGCGAGGCCCGTAGGTTCGTTGTCTGGGACCCTGAACTAGCTCGAATCCATCAGACCCATGGTGCCATCTCCCAAAGATCTAATGTTGTCCAGGACTTCCGCTGGGAACTGCGGCTTTGGGAACATCGCCTCTCCGGCGTCGAGCGACGCCTGCGACAAGCCGATGTCGCCCGCCAGCAGCGCGAAATCATGGCTGCCTCCGCTGGCGGGAAATGGCTCTGTGGCGATTCCTAGTGTCGTGAGCGACGCATTGTCTGTTGCCGCGAGCAGCTCCGCGTGCCTCGTCATCGCCTGCACGGCCAGAACGCCTTTGCGCTCCTCGCGGCTCGCGCTATCGGCCACAAACAGAATCTGCAGTCCAAGGCGACCGCGAGTGGGCCAGCTCAGATAGGACACGCGACTCTTGGTGGACGCGGCGCGCTTGCAGCGGTCCAGGCACTCCCGGCCCATCTCGACGCGCTCGAGCAGGGGAATCTCGTCAAGAAGTCGGACGAGACCCACGTACTCGAGCGGGTGCAGGGCGGCACTCGGTTCGAGGGATGCCTCCGCCATAGCGCCCATGATTGCATCAAGTAACAAGGCGTACTGTGAATCAGGATGAGAGCGCATCGCGAAGTCGGGCCACCGCAGCCTCACCTCCTGCCATTTGCCCGGCTGAGGTTGACCGCCAGGCAGCGCGATCGGCCGCAACTGCTGCTCCGCCTCCAAGACGTGGCCGAGTAAGTCGAGCTCGGCGCCCATCGGAACCGGCGGAAGTTGACGGCGCGTGTTCACGTAGCCAATCGTTAGCGTCGAGCTCCAGAGTGTCTCGTTGATGACTCTCCAGTCGTCTGCATGCAAAACGACCGCCGGCACCTGGGAGCAGGTCGGGTTCGGGACGTAGGACGGCGGCGGTGTGTAGTCAATTACCACTGCCCCAAGCCACTCGCGAACCTGAGAGGCGTCCCACGGAATGGACACGCCCCGAAGATTCGTAAGGGTCACATCTGCGCTGTCGCCGCGCAGGGTTCGAACTGTTCCATCAATCTGACGGCACGCCGCGGCGATCTTCTTGTCGAGCCAAGACCGAGCTCGAGCCTCTGCGTCAAGACCCTTTCGAGCGGGATCTCGTGACTTGACCGACACCACGAGCATGCGCTCGCCTGTCCAAATGAGTGCATCTCCAATCTCGCGCTGCGCCGTGCCCTTGACTACGTTCGTAGGCCTGAACACGAAGTCCGGCTGACCACCTCGAGCTGCGTGGTGCAGCGCTCGTTCCTCGGCTAGGCGGCCGTAGTTCAGGATCTCGACATCGTCGTCAGAATCCAGGGCTTCACTCCGCCAGAGTGGCGTCATCATCGAGCCCCAAGTCTCGCAACGCGGCTCTAATCTCGTTCAGCTTCGCCTCGGCCTGTTCGGCCGTCGCGGGCGCCCAGAACGTGACGTGCAGCTTCAAGTCCTCGTCTGTCGCGAATCCCGCCAGCACCTTCATGTAGAACTGGCTCCACTTCTGGGGTGGCATGTCACCTTCCCAGTGGACGAAACGGTCGCCAGCCGGTGGCGGCGGCGGTGGCGGCGGCGCAGTGGTGACGGAGATCTCCACTTGGGCTTCGAGATCGCCGTGCCGGGCCTTTACGACGAACACGCCCTCGAAGTCGTCGACCTCAAGGCGCCCAGCGCCATCTATGACGCCCTCCGGAGAGCTCCACTCGACGTTCTCGACTTGGAACGACTTTCCGTATTGATCGAAGCACTCGATCGTGAAGATTGCTTCGGCTCCGGGAGCCAACTGAACACTGCTTGGCGAGATGCGAAGGGTCTCAGCGCGCGGGGGCTCCAGGAGCTTCTGCGCGTCCTCCTTGCGGAAGATGAAGACGTCGTCGGCCACCTCGACTTCGAACTCCGACATGGCCTCGCCGGCCTCGCCGAACCTGTCGAGGACGAAGTGGTCGCCCTCCTTGCGGGCGTAGCCGAGCTCGCCGCTACTCACGCCGCTCGCGATGGTCCACTTGATGAACTCGGGGTCGAGCGGTCGCGGCAGCTTCGGCGACGAGTAGAACGCGTCGCGGGCTGCCTTGGTCGACCACTCTGGCGTGACGCCTTGCCAGCTCTGCACAAGACGTTTCGCACTGACGTTGGGGGTGACCTCATCTACCTGCACCAGGTGGTTTACGACCAACTCGGTGAGCGACGACGCCATGCTCGACGTGATTTGGCCGAGATCGAGGTGCTGGAGGCCGCCATCTCTGCCGAGCAGGTAGACGTGCCGGTACATGCGCCAGACGGCCTCCGTCGCGTTCTGCCTTGCGCGCTGCCCGCTGACTTTCAGGCTACTCACGTCGTGCTCTTCGAGCTGCGAGAGGGTGTCCTCGTCCTCGGCGATGTCCTCCCAGGCGAGCGCCTCACGGACAGCATCTCTTGCGGACTCAGCACCATCTGACGCGGCGAAGAAAAGCGCCGACTTGAACACGCGCGCCGATGACCCGCAATTGCGCAAGATGTCCTCGATCAACGGCTTGGTCTTCGGATTGTCCGCGGTGCTGTCCGCATCGACCACGACGATGGCAAGCTGCGGCTTGTCGGGCACATCGTTCGTCTGCACCGGGAAGAACCTGCGATCGACCGTCTTGGGACCCTCAAGCGAGATCTTCTGGAACACGTCAGCGGTCGTCTTGCGCACCCTCTCATCGACGTCCTTGTCGCTCACTGCCCCGCGCCGCGAGACCAGGACCTGATTGAGATTGGGGCGCAGGCTGTAGCGATAGCGGTGCTTGTCTGCTCGCAGGTAGAAGCAGGACTGGACGAGGCCCTCGAGCACCGTGTCCAGCTCTGCCAAGTTCACATCCGGCCCGCCGATTGCGGCTTTGATCTCTGAGATCGCCGCCTCGGACTTGTCGAGGCTCATCCCGCCGGTCGACTCGAAGAAGATGGTAGTGGCGACCTTCTGATGCAGTCGAGCCTTCTTGATCGAGTCCGTGGCCCCCGCGTCGAGCACAACGGCGTGAGCATCGGCCTTGCCGGCGATGTCGGTCTCCACGGGCACCGTCAGCCTGTCCTGGCCCAACTCCTGGAGGACTGCGGCACGGAAGACAGGGTCTTGCAGCGGCGCGGAGCCGAGCTCGATCAGCGGTGATGAGACGGCCTTCTGGTGGTCAGCCGAATAGGCATAGGACACCCAGAGCGCAAGAAGTCGGAGCACCCCGCGGGTGCGCTGGAAGCCCGGGAGACTCTGCCACTTGCGCTGGAAGGCAGACAGCACCGCCGGGTGGAATGGATAGCTCGCCGCGAAGAGGTCGCTCGGGCTGTCGCCGCCCAGACCGGCGATCTCCGGCGCGTGCTCCCGCGCCCATTCCGAGTAAGCGGCGATCGTCGCTCGCGCCTCCGTCGAAAGACCGCCCCACTCGAACAATCGTCGACGGATGATCTCCGCCGATTCCTGGTCGCTGGCCATGGCGATCGCCTTGCCGAGGCGGTTGAGCATCTTCTTGTAGCGCTCGTAGTCGGCCTGGTCATCCGCCGTCATCTCAAGCTCCGACGCGGGAATGGACACGCAGACGACGAGCGAGTCACGAGCCCGCGCCTCCTCGCAGAGGTTGTTGAGGAAGTTGTACATCTGCTGGGATGCGCCCGACTTGCGCCCACGACTGACATAGTTGAGCAGCTCGTCGATGAGGATGAGCGCCGGCCCGTCAGGAAGCATCTTGCGGATGACATCGCCACCTGGCGCGGTCCGCTGCTCGTCGTGCTTTGCCACGGCCGCGAAAGCCTCAGCGCCACCGAGCTGCCAGGCGATCTCGCCCCAAGGCGTTAGGCGAATAGGCTCATCATCGCCGCTTCGTCCTTCGATCACGTCGAACTCAGTACCCACAAACACCGCCACGGCTGCATGCGGTACGTCACTGACGCCCGCCTGGCTCAGAATGCGGCTGACGTCTCGCCAGTTCTTGGCCTTATCCCCGCCGTCGGCCAGGTGGTAGAGGGCAGTCAACGCATGCGTCTTGCCGCCACCGAACTGCGTGGCCATGTTGAAGACTGCGGAGGTCTCGAGCTTCTCCCCCGACAGCCGCCGGACCACCTGGGAAGACAGATCGAGAAGACTCTTCGTGAGGTAGGTCCGGTCGAAGAACCGGTCGGGCTTGACGTAGTCGGCGTGAGCGCGATGGTCACGCACGTGGTCGAGGTGCACGGCGAACTCCGAGGCATCAAGCGCATGGTTCTCGCGCAGGTCCTCGCGCGGCGTGACTACGCTATACCAAGGCTTGAGCTTCGCCATGAACTGCCCCCTCCGCTTGCAGACCACCCGGTCATCAACGACTAGCCTAGCTTTGTGAAGCGGCCCACTCCATGATCGAGCCGCCGGAACTTGAAGTAGTCGAACGACTCGCGCCATGCGGCGGCCAGGACAGGTCCGTTATCTGCCGGCAAGGCGGCCATCAAAGGCCCAGTCCTTTCTTTCGCGCCAGGACCCCGTCGACCCATCGTTTTTCGTCCGAGCCGGTCGGATATAGGGCAGAGAGAGCTTGGGCGAGCGTCCAGACGTCGGCCTGCTTGGCGATTCCATCCTCGACCAGGAAGCGCTTGAGCGCCTCGCCTTGACCGGAGCCAAAAAGGATCATCGCCTGATGAACGCGGTCCAGGACGGTCCTGCCAGCCTCTGGGGCGGCAAGCTCCGGGGCTGAGCCTGGGACACCTGCGTCGACTTCCTGAAGCTCAGCAAAGAGGTCCATTTGAGCCACGTTCTTGAACTCCTTGGCGGAGTCTCCAGTCACAGCGTCCTTGCCGAACAGGTGGCGCGTGCGCTCAGGGACCGGCAGCAGGCGGGCCTTGTCGCCCTTGATCTCCACAATCGACGATGCCTTGTCGAGATGGATGCCCAAACCCTGCGCGATCTTGCGGGCAGCATCGAAGTCAAGGGTATAGCCGCTGGTCTTGCCCGATGGCTTGATCGGCTGCTCTCTGACCCCATCTTCGGGCTTCGCGTCGTCAGAGCCAGCTGCGGTCACCGAGGCGGTGCTCGCCCCCAGCGTCCAGAGCCACATCGCGGTCAGTCGGGCGTCGGGTTCCAGACCAGCTGTGTCGGGGTCGTCGAAGACGAGGGAGAGAGCTTCTTTGGAGACCACCGCCCAGACATGCTCCAGATACTCACCCAAAGACACTGTTTCGCCAGATGACTTGTCAACTCGGCTGAAGCGGCTGAAGATCTCGAGAGCTGGACCCAAGCAGGAGAAGATCGCGTCCGCACCCACGACCCCCTTGGACGCCAGAGAGGGCATCCAGTCATGGATACGGCCGGGAAGCTCTCCGAGAACGTCCCTCCACTCTCCGACGTCCTCGAGGAGGGTTCCATCGGGATTCTCACGGGGCCGACAAACGAGGTGAATCGAGGACTGGAGGGAGGCGGCATTTCTGGCGCGAGTCCGACTCGGTCTCTCCGTGTCTATCGGCCACGAGGACACGATTCTCAGACCGCCCCTGTTGACTGCTTCAAGCATGGCCTCCCACGCGGAGGTCTTCGCATTGGCAAACACGATGACGCCTATTCCGCCTGGTTGAGTGACCATACGAGCCGACTCGGCGAAGTCAGCGAAACCCGCTTCGAAGTAGTCGGCGTCCTTCTTCACGTTCTCACACGAGCTCGTGACGATCAGTTCATCCCTGCGATCAACCTGGGTGGGCTGAAAGAGGTCTGGGTAGAGCGCCCCCAGCCCCATTCGAAGCCACACGTAGAAGAAGTCACTGATGTCCGCATACGGAATCTCCGCGTAGTAAGGAGGGTCGGTCACGAATGCGCTCGCCGCATCATGTGGCAGGGGGATTCTTCTGGCATCAGCCATAGAGGTCGTGGCGGACCCCGGAAACGCCAAGGCGTTCGCCTCGACCACTTTGGCGACCCACTTTATGGCGCCTTGGAAGCTCCCCGAAGCACCCGAGAAAGGATAGACCTCGGCGAAGTCCCACACGTTGGAGAGGGCCTGTTTCGTGAATGCATGCCCGATGAAGCCTCCGGCAGACACCCATGTGCACAGGCTACTGTTGTAGTCAGCGGTTCGGTCCACGGCCATCGCCAAGAGCGTGGTGACCGCAGTCGCTAGGTCTGCGTCCCCATTGGATGAGGTGAGGACTTCTGAATGGACGTGCGAAAGCAGCTCAACGAGCGTGGCCATGCACACGAGTTGCCGCGGGGAGAACAGATCTCTGAAGTTCGCGATGCCTATGGCCGTGACCGCCGAAACCCCTCGAGTGTTAGCAGCGGGCCGCCTGGACGAGATGCTCGCTTCAGGCATGAACGCCTCGCACCCGGCCAGATCGCCCTTGGCCTTCCCTGCAAGGCGCTCACTCAGTTCGAGCACGACTTGCTCGTCGAGCGAGTCGGCCGCGTCGTACTTGCGCCCCGCAGCAGTATTCAAGACTGAGCAAATGTGCTGGGCGTCGGCTGAGCCTCCCCGCTTGGCTGCGAGTTGGGCACGGACTATTCTCGCGGAATTCACATGTCCGCACACGGGACACGTCGCACTGCCAGCACCTATTGTGGGCACCCCACGCCCCGGTGAGAGTATCTCTATCTTCACACCGTCAGCTGAGGCTCCCACGCGAAAGCCTGTTCCGGTGCCTCGGTCAAGGTCACAGGAGCGGATCAGTGGAACGCGGGCACCGCAGTTCGGCCCCTCGCAACGAATCGTTCTTGCCCAGATGTGTGCCATGGGCCGCTCGCCTTCGGGGCCCGCCGGGTAGTACTGCTCAAGACGCGACTTCGCCTTCTCTGTCATCCATTCGCCCCACGCGCGAACCTCTTCGGCGAGTCGTGCCCCGTACCTAGGGACATACTCCAGAATGGCCTTGTTGAGCAGCACAGCAACGGGGTTGAGGTCCGAGGCGAAAGCATCGGCACCCACACGCAGAGCCTCCAGGGGGATGGAGCCGCCACCGGAGAAAGGATCAACTACTAGGGGCCTGGTGCCACGCTCGCCGCCCAAAGCCTCATGAGCCGCCTCGGTTAGCTGCTGCGCAGCAGCCAGGTAATCAGGGTCGGTCGAGTTATCCCAGTCGGCGAAATCAGCAATGAAGTCGAGGAGCATGCCGCGCAGCTCGAGGGGGTCGTCGAGCCGAGACGGGTCCTTCTGAGCCGCGAACAGACGCGGTAGGGAATCGGCGCTCGCCTTGCCGAAATGCGTATGAACTCGCTGGCCCATCTGCTCGCGCGCCTCCGCAAGGAAGCGTTGTGGGCGAATGCTCAACGAGCCCACACGCACCTCCTCACCTCGAGCGTCCCATTCAGCCAGACTGACTGGATCGGGCCACAATGCGGCGCAGATGACCGCGCGACAGGCTGCAAGGGGGCGACGCGCCCACCAGATGTGAAGGGTCGAGATGTGGCCGTGCCGGATTGATTTCTCTCGGCGCGAGTGAGCCGAGATGCGTGCGATTGGCAAATCGACCTCGATGAGGCGTTTGGGATACGTCGTCATCACGGGAGGTTCCTCGAGTAGCGTACCGAGTCCGTCGACGTTCGGGCCGTAGATTCAGCCACAGGCGCTCTCCGAGATGACTGTCGCAGCGATCGAGTAGTGCTCAACCTTCGTCACAGGTTTCCACTGGAGACGTGCCGGATCGCAGATGGTGTTGAGTTGTGGCTTCGAGCTGCAGCTGAAGACCGCGTACAGCCAGTAGTCACCGGCCAGCCGTTCTGCTGTTCTGTACTCATTGCTACTCAAGAACACATCGCCGACTTCGGCACGACCTTTGACCTCGATGAACCGCACGTCAGTGTACGTGTGCGGGTCTTCGGGATGCGGCTTGCGCGAGATAAGGTCGAATCCCCGGTTGTCTTTCTCCACGCTTTCCACGAGACACCCTCGGGCCTCCTCAAACTCGGTGGCGACCCGAACCGCGATGCGCTCGATCTCGTCGTCTCTAACCATCGGCCTGAAAGGAGGCATGTCCCGCTCGGGATGGGGCAACACCAGCGCGCGGCCAATCAGCGATATGTCAGCGATGGTGCAGTGCCGCTCCATCTCGATCTCCGTGAGCCGCCTATCACGGCGGTTGGTGAGCTCATCAAGGTGCTGACTCGACTGAGCGATGATGCCATCCAAGCCCGCGACGGTTTGACCCTCGATCTGTCGGCTGAGGAACTCAGACAGCTGGAGCTGCTGACGATGGATGAGCTCGTTCAGGCTGAGCTCGACGTGCTCCTTGACGGTTTGCGACTCGTGCTCGCGCTGGGCAGCCGCCTCCGCGAGCCACGGCTGCAGCGCCTCCTCGTAGAGGTAACGCTCAGCGAGTGAGCGGTCGCGCACCACCGGCTCATCCGAAGATGCGTCGCGCCCATCACCAGATGCCGGAGTGATCTCCATGAACACTGTCGGCTGACGCAGCTGCATCTGGCCAGTCACATCGGTCTCGACCACGAAAAGCCGACGGTGGAGTGTGTGGCCGCGCCCGTCCTTGATGGACGCCGCAAAGACGTCCAAGCTGGCCGGCTGCGTGCGCTGGAGATCGTAGAAGACTCCACCGCGGACGAGGTCTTCAGAAACGAGCTCGAGCAGGTCCTCACGCACTGCCTCGAACAGCGGATGACCAGGTGTCACCCACTCGAGCGTTGGATCATCCTTCAAATGCACCTTGTCGAACGCGACCTTGCCGTACTCCTTGGCCAGGCGGCCGAAGCGCTGCTCGAAGCGGTTTCCTGTCTGCTGCAGCCGCCACGAGAGCTTGCCCACACGGTAGGTGTGCGCCGCAGGCTTCGTAGGCTTGGGCTGGATGCCGACATGGGGAGCGGCCGCGACGAAGAACTGCTCGATGGCCTCCGGCACAAGCCTGCGCTCCTTGGCCTCGATCGACTTGCCGACGATCGCCGAGAGGTTGAGGTCACGCCTCGCGAGCCCCTCAAGGGCCGACTCGGTGATCTTGCGAAAGCGCTCCGGGTCGATGGCCTCAACGATGCGGTTCTGGATCTCGTGCTCGTTCGTACGCCTCGCGTACATCTCCCGCAGCCACTTCTCGAGGAGGCTAGCCGGGAAGACCTCGCCGACCACGTCGAAGACCTGGTCGGTGCCGAGCTCCTTGCGGATCTCGCGCAGGCGGTCGAGCAGCTTCTGGAGCACACGCCCCTCGCGCGTGTTGGTCGCGACGAAGTTGAAGATGAGGCAGTCGTGCTCTTGCCCGTAGCGGTGGATGCGGCCGACACGCTGCTCCAGCCGCACGGGGTTCCAGGGGATGTCGTAGTTGATCATCTGCGAGCAGAACTGCAGGTTGATACCTTCACCGGCGGCTTCGGTCGCGACCAGTACTTGGGCGTTTTCGCGGAACTCGCGCTCGGCCCAGATGCGCGAGCCTACGCGGTCGCGGTCTCCGATCTTCATGCCGCCGTGAATCTGCACGACGGACAGCCCCCAGGATTGAAGCTTGCCGCTTGGCCTGCCCTCGCGGCCGTCGCCGGCCAGATAGTCCAGACTGTCCTTGTGCTCGGTGAAGACGATGAGCTTCTTGCTGCGGTCGGCGAAGAAGCCTTGCTCCTGAAGCACATTCTTCAGCTTCAAGAGCTTGGTCTCGATCTCGCGCTGCTCGAGGGTCTTGGCGTGGTCGACGAGACGGCCGAGCTCGGCGATCTCTTTTCTGAGGATCGCCGGGTCTATTGAGGCGACCACGTCCTCGAGCTCGGCGATGATCTCCTGCTGATCCTCGTCGGTCAGCTCGTCGAAGTCGTCCGGGAACTTCTTGGCAATCTGTTCTTGCCGGTAGCCCTCTGGGTCGGCGAGGATCCTCTCGCGGCGGTCACGCATGCGCTCGAGGCTGCGACGCACCGCGTAGATGGTCGAGGCCATGCGGCGCTGCAGCATCGCCATGGTGAAGCCGATGGCACGACCTCGGGCCGAGTCGTCCTGCGAGGCTCGCGCCGACTGGTCTTCCACGTAGCCCGTGAGTTCGTCATAGAACTCCAGCTCCTCACCATCGAGCCGGAAGGCCACGGTGTGGACCTCACGCTTCGTGAACAGCTTGTGAACCTCGCCGGTCTCCGGGTCGGGGAAGGTGACGAGCGCCTCTTTGGTGCGCCGCAGGTAGAACGGTGCCGAGTGGCGCTTCATCGCCTCCTGGAGGCTCTTGATGTTGCCGTAGACGTCGGGGTCGAGCAGCGAGAGGAAGAGACAGAAGTTCTCGGGGTCGCCCTTGTGGGGAGTGGCTGTCATCAGCAGGTAGTGCTCGGTCATCTGCGAGAGCGATTCGCCGAGCCTGTACGCCAAGGTCTTCTTATCCTCGGCGTAAGCGCTCATCTTGTGCGCCTCGTCGACGATGATCAGGTTCCAGTGCGAGCGTAGGAGGCTCTCGCGCGCATCTTCGATTCGCGACACCCACGGCAGCGACGTGATCACCTGGTCGCGCTCCTGCCACGGGTTCTGGCCGTAGTTGGCGCGCAGCACGCTCCCACCGATGACCTCGAAGTTTTCGCGGAACTTCTCCTTCATCTCTCGCTGCCACTGGAAGGTGAGGTTCGCGGGCGTGACGATGAGGGTGCGCGTGGCGAGGCCGCGCGCCTTGAGCTCCTTGAGCAGCAGGCCGGCCATGATGGTCTTGCCAGCACCAGGATCGTCCGCCAGAAGGAAACGGATGCGCGGGAGCTTGAGGAAGTAGTCGTAGACGGCCTCGAGCTGGTGTGGCAAAGGGTCGACTCGCGCGATGGACAGCGAGAAGAACGGGTCGTACTCGTAGGCGAGGCCGAGGCGATGAGCTTCGATGCCGAGGCGAAAGCGCTGTGGGTCGCCGTCGTAGGCGGGGTGCTCGGGGGTGGCCGTCAGACTCGTGAGCTGCTCTGGTGTCAGGAGGATCTCGTGGACTTGGTTCGTGCGGAGGCCCTTGCCGATAAGCTTCACGGCGATGCCTAGGGCCAGCGTCGTGATGATCTCGACCGGCTCTGAGAACGCAGGCCCTGACACGATTGCGCCGGGCTTCAGCTGGCTGACTTCCACTCTTGGCCCCTCATGTGCTAGACAGTCATACCGGTTCGTCGACCCCCCACGACCAGAGTCTAACTGACGGGCCGGCCAACCATGAAGACGCCCCTGGCCCAGCACAGGGTGTCCTCGCGTGTCCGACCAGGGCGTCCGTCCAACAAGTTCATCTGACGCAAAGCATAGTTCACGCCGCAGACGTTACGGACGGAGGGCCAGTCAGGCGTAGTCCCGGGCTGGACATGGACGAGTACTCGGATCCGGGCAGCTGCTGCCCTGGTCCACGACTCGGGAGAACCTGCGCACCACTCCTCAGGTCGGTCGTCAAGTGCCGAAGCTGAGATCACCGTCGACGACGGCGTGCTCAGCGGCCGCGCGGCAGCGTCGACACGGAGTGCCCATGCTGTTGGCAAAGCGTTGGCGGCGTCACGAAACCGCCGCAAGCGGCGCGTCGGCAGCGATCGCAGTGGATGGACAATCCGTTGGCTGAGCCGCCCGGAGTGTCGCTCGCCCATCTTGCGCCAACACATCCCCGGTATCCAGGAGGAGACCGCAGCGAAGATCGACGCAGGACTGAGAAGAGCACTCCCAGCACAGGAGCGGTCGACGCAAGAGCGGTCATGACCGAGATGACAGCCAAGCCGGTGCGGCAGGAGACCCTACTGCCCGCGCGCGAACGGGGGTATCGCCAGCAGACGGCCGAGCACCACGACGAGGACGGCCGTCACCGCAAGGCGGGCGAGGATGTATATGCGCAGGACCCAATGTCATGTCTCTCAGGCGCAGCATGCTCTCGATGCCCAGGTGCTCGCTGATGTGCCACCAATCGGTCTAGAGCGTATTCAGCCGACCGTGACGGCCGTCAAGGCCGCAACGCCGACCACGATCAACACAACCCCGGCTAGCTGCAGCCGGGTCAATCGCTCGCGAAGGAACACATAGGCGGCCACGCTGGCGACGACGGCGAACTGAGATCCAAGGACGGCGGCGATGGGGACCGAATCACGCGCGCCGACAGCGAAGCAGACGAAACCGAGCACCTCGGCGATCCCGGTGAACACCACCAGGGGGAGTGCCGACCGAGCGAGCCTGAGTCGTCGGGTCATCGTCAGGGGGACGGTCACGGCCGCCACGCCGACGAGGCGCGGCGGCAGAACCGCCCAGCCGACCGGGAGCGACGCACTGAGATGCCCCGTCGCGAAGATACCGATGCCGAACGACAGCGCCGCCAGTGCTGCCAGCCAGAACCCGCCCGACTTGCGCCGGTCCGGCGTCGACTCCTCAGGGGCCACCCCGGCCAGCACGATGCCCAGCGTCACGATCGCCAGAAGCACCGCCGAAGCGAGACCGAGAGCCTCGCCGGCTGCCACGGCCAGTACCGCCGCGATGGCGCCCTCGGTCGAGGTCACCGGCGTCACGATGCCGACCTTGCCGCGCCGGAGTGCCGAGTACTCCAGGAGCAACCCCGCAGCATTGCCGAGGCCGGACACGAGCATCCATGCGATGTCGGTGGCGCCGAGGGGGCCGGGCGCCGGACCGACCGCGATCATGGCGAGGTTCGCGACCAGCCCGAAGAGCATCACCCAGGCCACGACCGACGCGGCGCCGATGATGCGGCTGGAGCGGGCCGAGCAGAATGTGCCCGCCCCCCACGCGAAGGCAGCCCCAAGCCCTCCCAGTAGGGCGATCAAGCGTCAGCGGCCGATCTGGACGCAGCGATCGCCGGAGAGGTGGGGGCTAGTCAGCGATTGTCTCGCCGGTGTCGTCATCGAAGAAGTGGAGTTCACCAACGTCAACATGGATCCGCGCCGTGTCGCCCACCCCGAGCTTGGTGTGACGGTTCATGCGTGCGACCACAGTCCCGGCTCTCCCCTTNTGCGCCAGTTCGTCTGCGCTGCCATCAGCGGCTTCCCCGACGACGTCCGACGTATCCTGCATGAGATCACCTGAACAGTGCACGTCCACCTCCGAACCGAGGTCCTCCAGCAGGTCGACCGTGAGCTCGATGATCGCCTGGGGGTCGGGATGGGCCNCCAACGACGCATCCTCGAGATCCTCGGGACGGACTCCAAGCACGACCCCTCGGCCCACATACTGAGCGAGTCGNGGATTGTCGTCGAAGGTACGTTCGGGCAGCGCCAGCCGATGAGATCCGAACTCGACCACGTGACGCGACNCTTCGGGGCTTTGNACAAGTCTGGCCTTGATGAGGTTCATCGCCGGGGATCCTATNAACGCCGCAACGAATCGGTTCGCGGGTCGACGATAGAGCTCGCGCGGAGTCCCGACCTGNTGCAGATCGCCNTGGTANACGACTGCGACCCNTTCNCCCAGTGTCATGGCCTCAGTCTGATCGTGAGTCACGTAGATGGTGGTCACGTTGAGCGACTGCTGGATCTTGAGGATCTCGGCTCGCATCTGCACACGCAGCTTGGCATCAAGGTTGGACAGAGGCTCATCCATGAGGAAGGCGCGGGGTTGTCGGACGATGGCCCGGCCCATGGCTACTCTCTGTCGCTGCCCCCCCGACAACTGGCGGGGCTTGCGCTGGAGGTACGGTTCAAGCTCCAGGATCCGCGCAGCGTCGCCCACTCGACGCCGTATCTCGTCCTTTGGGGTCTTCCGATACTTGAGACTGAACGCCATGTTGTCGTAGACCGATAGATGCGGATACAAGGCGTAGCTCTGGAAGACCATAGCGATGTCCCGATGGCCCGGGTCCACATCGTTCACGATCTCGCCGTCGATCGAGATCGTGCCGTCCGTCACTTCCTCGAGGCCGGCGACCATCCGCAGTACGGTCGTCTTGCCGCACCCAGAGGGTCCGACGAGCACCATGAACTCGCCGTCGCCGATGTCCAGGCTCAACGAGTTGACGGCGACCGTCTCATCGGCGAATTGCTTCGTGACTCCCTCAAGGACGATGCGTGACAACTCCGCCTCCTACCATCATTTGCCCATCCCCAGTGTCAGACCCTTGACGAGGTATCTCTGGAATATCAGATAAACGACGATCGCGGGTACGGCGCTCAGGAAGGAACCCCCCAACAGGGCAGGGATGCTCGTGGACCTGCCCGCCGCCAGTGCGGCAAGACCGACGGTGATCGGCCGCTGCTGAGGGTTCTGAAGAAACAGCAACCCCACAAGCAGGTCATCCCAGATCTGGATGAACTGCAGCACTGCGACGGTCGCCATGGCGGGTATCGACAGTGGCAGAGCGATGCGGAGAAAGGTGCGGCCATACCCCAGGCCGTCGATGATCGCAGCTTCGATGAGATCGTCGGATATCCCCCGGTAGTGCGTCGCCATCAGGAAGGTGGCAAAGGGAGTGCCAAGCGCCGCGTACACGAGAATGGCACCAGCGTAGGTGTTGACGAGGCCCAGCCTGGCGAGATTGACGTACTCCGGGATGATGATCGACTGCAAGGGAACCATCATCGCCGCCACGACCATGAGGAAGATGACCCCGCTGCCGCCGAATCTGAGCTTGGCGAANGCAAAGCCCGCTGTCGTGCTGACGGCAAGGATGATCACGATCGCGACGACGCAGATCAGCGTGGAGTTGAGGAACTCGCGAGCCACCGGCAAGTCTTGGAAGAGCCGCCCCCAGCTGCTGACCGAGTGGCCGATCTGCTGATCGAACTGCGCGGCCGTGCGAAACGCGTTGTTGAGCATGTAGTAGAAGGGATAGAGCATGACGATGGCGGCCACGACCATCACGACGAACAACGCGATGCGTCTCGCTGTCTTTCGACCGCGGGTGCCGGTCAGGACCGGCCTTCGAGCAGTCGACTGGATCGTCACCAGCTACTCCCATCTTCCGGGCGGATCACACTGAGCTGGACGAGCCCGACGACGGCCATGATGACGAACAGGATGATGCCGTAGAGCGCGGCGGTGCCGAATTGGCCGAGCGAAAAGGCCGATTGATACACGAAGAACTCGAGCGTGGTCGTGCCGTATCCCGGCCCTCCATTGGTCATCACGAAGATCAGGCTGAACAGGGCGGAGAACGCGCTGATCACCGTTATCACGAACGCGAACTGAACGAATCGTCTCAGGAGCGGCAGCGTGACGTGAAGGAAGACCTGACGCCCGTTCAGGCCGTCGACTCGGGCAGCCTCGAGCAGGGCAGGATCGAGCGTCGCCATGCCGGTCAGGAAGATGATCGTGTTCGTGCCGATCATCGAGAAGACGAACGTGATGCCCAGAGCCAGCAACGCGGTCCGCTCACCGGCCAGCATGTCCGTCCTGAGCGATCCCAGACCGATCAACGCAAGAAGATGATTCAGCAGCCCGTTGTAGGCGAAGAACTGGACAGCGACCACNCCGATCACGACCCAGGAGATCGCCGTCGGCAGGAAGTAGACCGAGCGGAAGACGCGCCAGCCGCGAACGTGCTCGTTCAACAAAGTGGCGAGGATCAGCGGGATGCCGAGGGCGAACGGCACGGCCAGCAGGAGAAGGGCGTTGTTCTCGAGTACCCGCCAGAAGGTGGGATCGTGCAGCACGGAGACGTACGCCTGAGGCCCGATCCACGTCGAAGTGATCCCGTCCCACGTGGTCATCGAGTAGTAGACGGCCTGCCCGATCGGAATGAACAGCAGCGACAGGACCACGACGATGGCCGGGATCGACAGCAGGATTCCGGCACGCCGACGCCGCCTGGCCAGGGGGCCNGCCCGGCGGCGGCTCCGATGGGAAGGTGCTCTCGCGCTCCGGTCAGTGACAGTCGCCGTCATGCCCCTTCCTGCGGCCTCGATGGCGGTGCATGAAGATCCGGTGCGACGGCCCCAATCAGGGTCGTCGCACCGGACTGCGGCTCATCTGAACTGCTCAGCAGCGGACTACTGGTAGGTGTTGGTCCGACGACTCGGCGGCAGCTGTTGCAGCGCGCTCTGCATGGCGGAGAGCGCCGCCTGGGGCGAGATGGAACCGTTCAGGACTGAGGGCAGCTCCTTGTTGCCCACGTTCACAATCTCGGACTGGATCACGTTGTCGATCATCGGGTAGACGANCATGTGGTTCTTGGTCACGAAGTCNAGCATCTNCTGGTTGACCGGATTGGTCGTCGTCATGCCTTGAATGGCGGGGATCAGGCCGGCACCATTGATGATGTCACCGGCTTGAGTCGTGGTCATGAAGTCCAGGAACTGAATGGCTTCTGCCTGATGCGGCGAGTACGACATGGCGGAGATCCCGTCGCCCGCGAAGTCGACCACGCCGTTGATGGGTGTGTTCGAGAACGGAGGGACAAAAGCTGCCACGTTCGAACCAAGGGCGTCGGTGAACTTCTTGGTGTCCCACGTCCCGTCCATGATCATCGCTGCTTTGCCGGTCTCGAAATCGCCGAGGTTGTTGGTCTTGGTGATGACGTCCGGATTCGTGTACCCCAGCTTCTTGAGTTGCGCCCACTTAGTGANCTGAGCAACGTTGGCCGGCGCTGTCCAGGGCGTCGCCCCGCTGTAGAGGTTCACCCACTGGTCGACGGGGTAGTTGCCGATCATCAAGTAGCTCAGGTCGTAGTACGGGTAGAACGTTGCCGTCAAGGGCTGCCCGCCATTGCCGTACGTGAAGGGAACGTAGCCGGCCGCCTTGATCTTCTTGCAGGCAGCGAGAAGCTCGCTCCAATCGGTCGGGAACGACGTGACGCCGGCNTTCTTGAAGATCGCCTTGTTGTAGAACCCGATGTAGAACTGCTCTTCGAGCGGCATCACGTACGGACCGTTGGCGGCATTGAACCCGTCGCTGACCCACTTGAGCGCGTCGGGATTGATGCGCGCCAGGTCTGCGGCCGGGACCTTGCCCTGCAAGTTGACCAGGAAGTTCTTGTACTGCAAGGTGAAGAGCCCGGTCCACATAACGGCGAGGTCGGGTCCCGTCTTGGATACCGCGGCTGCCTGCAGCAGCGCGAAGTAGTTGTCCGCGGGCTGGCTCACGATCTTGATCGTGACGTTCGGGTGAAGCTTCTCGAACGCCGTCGCCAGGTTCTGNAGCGCGGTGGCGTTCTGCTCGGTCCCGTAGTTGTGCCAGATTGTGAGCGTCACCTTGCTGGCGCCGGGGCTCGTGCTGGAGCTGGAGCTCGAACTGCTCCCGCAGGCCACGATCACGGCCGTCACTACGACCGCCATTATGATGAGCAGTAGTCGACGTCTCACGTGGCACCCCCTTGGTTCCTGTTCCNAGCGCGAACGTGCCGCCGAACGGCGCCANACCCAGCGCCCGAAGATTGCTCTTAACGTGCCCTCACCCTGACCTCGTAAACCATACGAACGTTGCCGGAGGCTGGGCCCCGCGAGGGGGCTAGACGTCTTCCTGATCCGAGGTAGGATCCCAGAGTTCGCCGGACACCACCGGCAACTCCAACCCAGCCCGTCGCGCAAACGGCGCCAGCACATCGGCGATCTCGTCTTCGTCGATCGCCGGACGCTTCGGACAATCGAACACGAACCACTCTTCATCGTGAGAGATCGTCTTTCCAGGCTTCACCAGCTGCAGCGGTGAGAGCGATTCGATGTCGATCCCCCACCCAGCTGAGTAGGCCTCCGAGCTGCAGCCCATGTCGGGGTACCGCGCGCCCCGTTCATGCTCGAACGTCTTCACGAAGCAGCAACCGTTGTTGAAATAGGCCATCCATCCGGACTCGTTGGGATAGCCNAGCTTGAGCGGCACAGAGTTCGTCTCGTCGTGGTCGACCACGATGTAGCGCTCTCCCCAGTGCACCCGCGCGTCGTTCATATGCGTATACGACCAACTCACGTAATGTGCGTTCGGTAGGAGCCCCGTGTTCCGCTGGGCCACCGGGAGTATCAGTCGTCCGTTGAGCGATCCGAGAAACAACGACCACACTGCCATCTCGATCGGCCAAGCGCCGTTATTGGCGAGNCTGCTCCTTACGCCGATCGACTCTGGCTTGAAGCGCAGCTCGACCGATTTCGCGACATGGGTCCATGGTTCTTCTCCCTGAACCATGATGACGCCATCGCTGGAGAGCTCATGGCGGTCCAGGGGATGGCTGTCGGAGATATAGCTCCTCGGAAAGGCCTCGGGACTGTGCCAGACTCTGTGCCCGCCGAAGTACTCGAACACCGTGCCGTCGGGCAAGTCCTCCTTCAAGGAGCAGTCATCGGCGAACATGTTCGGCTTGCCAGGCAGGGACACGTGCATGACGCGAGGCCCCACGTCCAGCGTGACGATCGCCTCCAGTGCTCCGGCGGAGAGCCTGAGCGCACGTCCCAGCGTCTTGAAGTTCTCGATCGCTTCGCAGCTCATTGCAGCCATGAGTGACTCTCCCTGTCGTGGCGAAGGGGTTCGCCGCTGCGTGGAGCGACGACCAGTACCGGCGGCGCGATCACTCCCCGATGATCTGCACTCTGACCGTCCGCTCTCGCGCGCGGACCTGGTCGAAGTCCGCGAAATAGACCCGCCCGAAGTCGCCGAGCATCATGGCGCCGCTCACAACAGGCACCGTCTGCGATCGACCGAGAATCACGGACCGCAAATGGGCGTCGGTGTTCAGCGACCAGGACGGCAGCTCATGGCGGCCCTCTGCTGCAGTGATGTGCATCGGTCCGGGATGGTAGTACTGCCCTTGCGTCCGGCAGGTGGGCGCAAGTCGCTCAAGGATCGTCAGCAGGTCTTGCATCAGCAGCTCGGTGCCCCAGTAGTCGACGTCGTCGGAAGCCTCTTGGATCAGCACACTGCAGGTCGTGTGCTGCGACGACACGACCAGGATGCCGTTCCTGATGCCGGATCGAGCAAGCGCCTCCTCCACCTGATCCGTCACGTCGTGGAACGTCGGACGCCGGTCCGACTGCACGGTGAACGTCGCGTGATGAACGGCCATCCGTCCTCCCTCTTTCAGTGGGTGTTGTTCCATGCGTCGCGCACGGAGCTGATCATCTCCTCGAGCATCACCGCTGGATCGGGGGCGGTGAAGATCGCGCTGCTCGAGCCGGTCCCCTGGGCCCCGGCGGCCGTGACATCGTAGACATCCTGGGCGTTGTTGATGCCCGCTCCGTGAAGCACGCGGATAGACGGGTCCACGCGCCAGATCGCTGCGTTCGCCGCCGAGACCGCCTTGCGGCTGTCCTCGTCGCGTCTTCCGCCGGCGATGAGATCGGGCGCCTCAACGATGATGACGTCCGGCGACAGTCCAGCGATGGAGACTGCATCCTCGACATCATCCGCACAGACCATCGTGGCGAGTCCGACTTCATCTGCGCGACGCATAGTGCGGGCCAGTGCGGACCGGGAGAGGCGTCTCTCGACGTGGTTCAGCAGCACGCCCTTGGCCCCGGCCGCCCTGACCGCTTCGGGCAGGACCGAGCCGACACCGCGCCCCGGAGGAAGAGCATCCATGTGCTGCGCGAAGACCAAGATCTCGTCGACCGCCTCGGCGATGACAGGGATGTCGACATACTGGGGGGTGATGATGATCCGCACATCGTACGCACGACTCAGGGCGTCGGCTCGCCTGGCAAGCTCCAACAACTCCGGTCCATACGAGTAGGCCTTTGGGCCGATCTCGAAGAACGGTGGCGCTATCTCAAGACCCGTGCGCACTGACAACCCCCCGGGAGATGGCGGCTGGGCCGACGAGTCGGTCGGACGGTCTGGGATCCGCCGCCCGCCTCAGACGACCACCGCCTCGATCTGAAGCATGCGGGCGAGGGCGAGGAGATGACTCGTCCATCGGCCTTGGGCCGCCGCCATATGGTGGGGAGCCCCGGCCTTGCACCACGCGGTGCACCACTCGGCGATCCGGAGGGCGTCGTGCCGGAAGAGGGTCTGCGGCGCCGACACAGGGCGCGGCGTGTAGTCAAGGAACTGACCCTCGGAGATCACGAACCTCCAGCCGGCCGGGCCCAGCGGCACCAGCGCCAGGTTGGTCACGGGCCCGGGCCGATAGGCGAACTCGAAACCGGCGCCGAACCCGTGGACTCCCGTGTAGTAGATCGAGTGCTTGACCTTGACCGTCCCCGGTGCCGCAAGGGCGGGGTTGCCATGGCCGTCGTGAGAGAAGACAACGGCATTGTTGTCGAAGTCGATGACGTAATTCTCCACGGTCGTCGACTGACCGGCGAGCTCCTGAAGGATGAGCTGGGCGACGCCGCAGCTCACATCGCCCTCCGGAGCGGCGGGGATCCCGATCTCACATAGGCGCCCCGTGCCATACGAGGGAATGATGCCGACGCGAGGATCCGTCAACCACACCTGGTCCAGTGCCGTGAAGATGTCGAATCGCTGCTCCCTGGCTGCCGACTCCATGGCAAGGGCGAGCCGGGCCGAACGTTCGAAGAGTGCCGGCTCCATCTCGACCGCGTACTTCGCCCTCTCCGCCGCGACCAACGCGTCCACCTCAGTCTGGGGGATGTCGCCAAATCGGACCGCGATCTTCTCCGGCTCCAGAGGCCATACGACTGGTCCGACCGTCTGCCGGAGCGAGAGGCCATCGACCATGAGGTCGGTCATGCCCTCGAAGGGGTGCCCGACCAGACCGACCCGGGCGCCCCGGAGTCGGCGCCGGACCGCGGCGGCCTGGATGATCTCGTGAACGCGCCGCCTGCCGTCCTCGTCGTCCCATTGAGACGTGACCATCTCGAAATCGCGCCCGGTCCGCAGCAGGACAGCGGTGAGCTCGGGCATGCCGGCCATGCCCGAATTGAGCATGATCACATCGAAGTCGTCNTCCTCGCCGAACCTGCGGATCTTCTGCGTGTTCCACACGAGGACCGGCGCGATCGTGTCGATGAAGCAGCGGGCGGGGACGACGCCCTTCGTGTAAGCGAGCTCGGCAGCGACGATGATGTCGACGTCCTCGGCGTTGAAAAGCCGAGCCGCGGCCGCCGCGTCGTCCTCCTCTTCCACGAGTCCTGCGTGAACGACGTCGCCGAAAGCGGCGAGCGCGTCGGCGACCTCCTGCGCGGCTGCGGTCGCCGCAGGCCGCATATGCGCGGTCTTGTTGTAGTCGTCCTCGAGCAGGGCCATCACCAGGACCCCGATCTTTGCCTTCACGGCCAAGGTGTCACCTCCGGTAGGTCGGATTGACGTGCTGGGACCGCTGCCCGTCACATTGCCCTCGTGCTCGAGTAGAGGGGGCGGAGCGCCTCAAAGAGCTGTATGTAACGTGCGTACGCCGCGTCGTAGGCGTGGTGCGCCGTCGCGTCAGGCACGTAGTGTTCGCTGACCGACACCATCGCCGAGATCGCTTCGGTCAGATCGGCGTAGACACCCGCAGCAACGCCTGCCAGCATCGCATCCCCGCGAGTCGCCGCGTCCTCGCCCTGAAGCGTGATAACAGGCACTCCGCAGGTGTCAGCCTTGATCTGGTTCCAGAGCGGGCTCCGCGCGCCTCCCCCGTGCGACCGTATCTCTAGTGCCGGCGTCTCGAGGCCGGCCAGGAGCTCCAAGTTGCGCCGGAGCATGAAGGCGACAGCCTCGAGCACGGCCCTGACGAAGTGCCCCTTGCCGTGGTGAAGAGTGAAGCCGTAGAAGGCCCCGCGAGCCTCCGGTTCGTACTCGGGGCTGAAGGCACCCATCAGATGGGGGAGCATCGTCAGCCCATCGGCACCCGGGGCAATTGGGGCGGCGAGGGCTGTCAGGAGGTCGTAGGCGTCAGCGCCCTCTCGGTCCGCNCGGGCGAGCTCGTCCGCTCCGAACTGGTTGCGAAACCAGGTGAGCGCCATGCCGCCGGTCGGACAGACCGGGCAGTAAAGATACTTGTCGGGAGCCGAGTGCACGTATACAGGAGTCTGGCGGGTCAGATCCCTGCCATGGGTGTCGACCGATACCTGGAGGGTCAGTGCGCCGCCGCTACTCTCTGAGACGATGCCGGGACCCACGTTGCCGACGCCGACGGCACCAGCGCCCTGATCCATCCCGGCAGCCACGACAAGCGCCCGCTCGGGCATCCCGAGCGCATCGGCGGCCGCCGGCGCAAGCGTGCCGACGCAGGCGCCAGGTGCGATCAGCTCCGGCAACCGCTCCGCACCTATCCCAACGAACTCGAGCATGGGTTCCCACCAGCGCCGCTCCACGATGTCGTAGAGGAGCGAGGTGCAGGCAATACCGCCTTCGGTGACGAAGCGGCCGGTCAGCCGGTGGAGGATGAGGTCCTCGACAAGGAGGAACCGCCGAGCTCGGGCGAACACCTCAGGCTCGTGACGGCGCCACCAGAGGATCTTGCAGGCGGTCCAGGTCGGGACGACGGATGGCACACCCGTGGCCGCGTACACCATCGCGTCATCGAAGTGCCGAGCGATCTCCTCGGCCTCGTCCGCTGCCCTATTGTCGAGCCAGACAAGGGCTGGGGCGAGCGGACGACCTTGCTCGTCGACTGCAATGACCGTCTCCCCCTGGCTGGAAACGGCGACAGCAGCGATGGCGTCGGCGTCAGCCCGGGGTGACGCCAGAACCTTGCCGATCGCGGCCCGGGTCGCCGTCCAATACACGTCGGGGTCAAGCTCGGCGCGGTCGGGGGCGGGGTGAGAAAGGCGGTATTCCTCTGCGGCAGTGCCAAGCAGCTGTCCCGAAGCGTCGAAGAGCCCAGCCTTGACCGATGTCGTCCCGACGTCCAGCCCAATGAGGAGGCTCATATTGCGGCCNTTCGCGATTCAGTCCAGGCCATACTTCTCGGCCGCCGCGCCTGCCTCGGCGCCTCCCTTCACGACCTCCTGCAGGGCCTCGAGGAACCGCTCGGGCTCCCGAGCGCAGACCACGTTGCGTCCGAACACGACGCCGCGGGCGCCGTCCCGGATTGCGGTTGCCGCCAGTTCGAGTGCGTCGACCTCGCGGTCTGCTTTCTTTGATCCCAGGGCGAGGATCGGGATCGGCGTTGACCGCACGACCTCAACGAAACGATCNCCCGTGTGGAACGTCTTGATGAGGTCGACCCCAAGCTCGGCAGCGATCCGGCAGCCGATTGAGATCTGCTCGTGGCGCTCTGCCGGGGCAACGTCCTCATGTCCGGCCGGGTAGACCTCGCCCACGATAGGGACCCCGACCTCGCGCTTCTCCGCAACGCAGCGGGCGACTTGGGCCACGTTCTCCGCGTCGACAGCTTCCGATCCGGTCTTGATCGACATGCCGACAAGGACGATGTCCGCGCCCAGCGCAGCCGCCCGGCCAGCGGAGATCATCGGCACCGTTCGACTCTCGTGGTACGCCCACTGGCTCGCATATTGGGTCCCCCAGTTCAGACGGACCATCAGAGCGGGGGCACCGCGCGAGCCGAACGCAGCGGCCGCGTGGGGGACCATCCCCGGGCTCATGAGGATCGCGTCCGCGCCCGTCAGGCGCTCAACAAGGGTCCATGGATGCTCGAACCCGGGCCGGGGCCCGTTGTAGAGCCCGTGATCGATCGCCACGACGACGGCGTTCGCGCCTCCACTGAAGAGCCGGCTCAGTCGAATATCTTCGCCTGTGGACACTAGTGGTCCCCCCTTCAAAGATGTATCGAATCACCCCGGGCTCACGCTATCCCATAGTCCCGACTAAGNCGACCCCGGGGGCAGTGTCAGGATATACCCGCGGGCCGGTACATCCCGTCGTTACCCACCAGCGCGAGCTCACACTCGCTCTGCGCATGCCACGGCGAGGTGGCTGACCTCCTCCTTGTGGCGACCGGACCCCATTCGTCGGTCCACTTCCTGTATTAGTGCCAGAGTCGCCTCCGCTGTAGTGGTCGGGGCGCGTAGTCGGCCAGCGAGCAGGGTGGGACTGGCACCACGCATGCAGGCGCTTCAGGCCATCGTTGGCTGGGTTCGCCGGCTGCGGAAGCGTCCAGCTCAGCGGTAGTCCGTTGCGCCGAAAACCACCGCCAGGCTCACTATGCCGCCAACATCCCGCCAACGTGCCTCATGTCGCGCCGTGCATCCCCACGCCTGTGGGTGCGCCTCAGTGCACGTTCACTCAAGCCTATAGGCGCGCCGGGTGACCATTCGAATTCCGTTGGGGGCACC
>JGI24137J36423_1000009_pt1 | contig 33820 bp, 33 predicted proteins | sample BarGraNGADG00311_FD_36423 | JGI IMG/M metagenome (IMG submission 36423) | reverse complement strand
GCCACGGGGGGTGTGATAGAGGCGGGCGGCACCCCGGTCAGGGACCTGGACGTGCGAGCACTGCGCCAGCGGGTCGCACTCGTGCCCCAACGGACGTTCCTGTTCTCGGGGACCATCGCCTCCAACCTCCGCCTCGGGAAGTCTGACGTCACTGAGGACGAGATGTGGGCGGCCCTCGACGCCGCCCAGGCCACCGAGTTCGTCTCCACGCTGGAGGGCCGGCTCGACGCCCCGGTGTCCCAAGGAGGCAAGAACTTCTCCGGCGGCCAGCGCCAGCGGCTGACGATCGCCCGCGCACTGATCCGGAAGGCCGACCTCACCATTTTCGACGACTCCTTCTCCGCGCTCGACTACACCACCGACTCGCTGCTCCGCGCGGCGCTGCGCACGGAACTCGCCGGCAAGGCCGTCCTCATCGTGGCGCAGCGCGTGGCCACCATCCGAGGTGCGGACCGAATCGTGGTGCTGGACGGGGGCAAGGTTGTCGGAACGGGCTCGCACCACCAGCTGATGGCTTCCTGCGGCACCTACCAGGAGATCGTGCTCTCCCAGCTCTCGGCGGAGGAGGCGGCATGAGCCACGGACCGATGGGGCGCGCGATCGACCCGACCAAGCGCGCCCAGGACTTCAGGGGCTCGTTGCGCCGCCTGTTGCGGCTGCTGCGCCCCCACCGCATCCGGTTGGCCTTCGTGGTGCTCCTGTCCTCGATCTCGGTGCTGTTCAACGTCCTGGGACCCAAGGTCCTCGGGGACGCGACCAACATCATCTTCGCGGGCGTCGTCGGCCGGATGGTTCCCGCGGGCGGCTCGAAGGCGGACACGATCGCCGCGCTGCGGGCGTCCGGGGAGACCCGGATGGCGGACATGCTCTCGGGCATCGACTTCGTTCCCGGCCAGGGCGTGGACATCACCCAGCTGGGGCGGACCCTGATGCTCGTCCTGGGGCTCTACCTCGTCGCCGCACTCGCGATGTGGATCTCCGCGCGGATCCTCACGCGGGTGATCCAGCACGTGGGCTACGAGATGCGGTCCACGGTCCAGGGCAAGGTCGACCGCCTGCCGCTCAGCTACCTGTCCACCCACGCCCGCGGCGACCTCCTGTCACGGATCACCAACGACATCGACAACATCTCCCAGACCCTGCAGCAGACCCTCTCCCAGGTGGTGACCTCCATCCTCACCGTGATCGGCGTGCTGGGGATGATGCTGTGGCTCTCGTGGCAGCTTGCCCTGATCTCGCTGGTCGTGGTGCCGGTCTCCGCCTTCGTGACCCTCCAGATCGCGAAGCGCGCGCAGCCCCAGTTCGTCAAGCAGTGGAAGTCCACCGGGGCGCTCGGTGGCGTGGTGGAGGAGGCGTTCACGGGCCACGAGGTGATCGCGGCATTCGGCTCGGAGCAGGCCTTCGAGACGGACTTCGCCGTCCACAACAAGGACCTCTACGACTCCTCGTTCCGCGCGCAGTTCATCTCCAACACGATGATGCCCACCATGGGTTTCCTGTCCAACCTCTCCTACGTCGCCGTCGCGGTGGTGGGTGGCCTGAAGGTCGCCAGCGGCACCATCAGCCTCGGTGCCGTCCAAGCATTCATCCAGTACTCCCGCCAGTTCAACCAGCCGCTCGCCCAGCTCGCCTCGATGGCCAACCTGCTCCAGTCGGGCCTGGCGTCCGCCGAGCGCGTGTTCGAGTTGCTCGACGCCGAGGAGGAGCGGCCCGACGTCGTCACCGCGGTTCTGCCCGCGGAGGTCGGCGAAGTGGTGTTCGACAACGTCACCTTCTCCTACACCCCTGGTACCCCGGTCATCACCAACCTGTCGCTCCGGGCCGCGCCCGGGCAGTCCGTGGCGATCGTCGGGCCGACCGGCGCCGGCAAGACGACGCTGGTCAACCTCCTCATGCGTTTCTACGAGCTGGACTCCGGGCGCATCCTGATCGACGGCGTCGACATCGCCACGATCTCCCGGGACGAACTTCGTGCGCGTATCGGCATGGTCCTGCAGGACACGTGGCTGCTGGAGGCCTCCATCGCGACGAACATCTCCTACGCCCGGCCCGAGGCCAGCAGGCAGGAGATGGTCGAGGCCGCCACGGCCACCAACGTGGACAGGCACGTACGCACGCTGCCGGAGGGCTACGACACGATGGTCACCGGGGAATCGATCTCCGAGGGCGAGAAGCAGCTCATCACGATCGCGCGCGCGTTCCTCGCGGATCCGCAGATCCTCATCCTCGACGAGGCGACGTCCTCCGTGGACACCCGCACCGAGGTGCTTGTCCAGCGCGCGATGAACGCGCTGCGGCACGGGCGCACGTCGTTCATCATCGCGCACCGCCTCTCGACCATCCGCGACGCCGACCTCATCGTGGTGATGGAGCACGGCGACGTCGTCGAGCAGGGGACGCACGGATCCCTCCTCGCCGCGGGCGGGGCCTACGCCCGGTTGTACGCCTCGCAGTTCGAGGCCGGCGCGGAGGATTAGGCGGAGTCGAGACCCCGGCGCTTCAGGAGCGGGGCGATTTCGGCGTCGCGGCCGCGGAATGCCCGGAAGGACTGCAGCGGGTCGCGCGAGTTCCCGCGTGAGAGCAGCTCGTCCCGGAAGTGCTGCCCAGCCGTGCGGTTGAGCCAACCGTCGCCGTCCTGCGCCCCTTCAGCCTTGAACCATTCCACCGTGTCCGCGTCCAGCACCTCGGACCAGATGTAGGAATAGTAGTTGGCGTCGTAGCCGCCGCCGAACGCGTGGTTGAAGTAGGTGGAGCGGTAGCGCGGCGGCACGAACTCGTACCTCATCCCAGCGTCCGCGAGCGCCTGCGCCTCGAAGGTTGCCACGTCGTCGACGGCGGCGGGCACGTCCTCGGCCCGCAGGCGGTGCCATGCCTGGTCGATGAGGGCCGCGGCGAGGTACTCGCTGGTGGAGAAGCCCTGGCCGTAGGTGCCCTGCGAGAGCAGCTTGTCCAGGAGGTCGGCCGGGATCGGTTCTCCCGTCACGTGGTGCCGCGCGAAGTTCGCGACCACCGCGCGGTTGGCCATCCACATCTCGTTGACCTGCGAGGGGAACTCGACGAAGTCGCGGGGCACGTCCGTTCCCGAGAGAGCCGGGTAGGTGACGGAGGAGAACATGCCGTGCAGGGCGTGGCCGAACTCGTGGAAGCAGGTGGTCACCTCGTCCCAGGTCAGGAGCGTGGGCTCGCCCACGGCCGGCCTGGTGATGTTGAGGTTGTTCATCACCACCGGCTTGCGGCCCAGCAGGTGGGACTGGTCCACGAGGTTGTGCATCCAGGCGCCGCCGCGCTTGCCCTTGCGCGCGTAGTAGTCGCCGACGAACAGCGCGAGAGTGCTGCCGTCCTCCTCCACCACCTCCCAGACTCGCACCTCAGGGGCGTAGCTGACGAGTTCGGGTCGCTCCACGAACCGGATCCCGAACAGGGCGCCGGCCGCCCAGAAGACGCCGTTGGTGAGCACGGAGTCCAGCTCCAGATAGGGCCGGAGCACCTCGTCATCCACGGAGAAGAGGCGCTTGCGGAGCTTGTCGGACCAGTGGTACCAGTCCGCCGGGGTGAAGGCGGCGGTGTCCGACTCCGCCTTCAGCGCCGCCAGTTGCTCGCCCTCCCGGCGGGCGTTCCGGGCAGCCGGGGGAGCCAGCGCGGCGAGGCGTTCGGCGATCGCCTGCGAGCTCTTGGCGGTGCCCTCGTCGGCGACGGCGGCGGCGTGGTTCTCGTACCCGAGGAGGGCGGCACGCTCGGCGCGGAGGCGGGCAAGCTCGAGGATCAGGGCGCGGGTGTCCGACTCCGGGTCGTGGCCGTCTCCACGGGTGAGCGACTGGTCGAGCAGGCGGGCGCGGGTGGCGGGGTTCTCCAGCCGGGTCAGGAGCGGCTGCTGCGTGGGGGAGAGGAACGTGATCGCGAAGCCCTCCCTGCCGCGCTCGCGCGCCGCCTGCGCGAGGCTCTCGACGGTCTCCTCGTCGAGTCCCGCGAGGTCCGCGGCGTCCTCCACGTACACGGTGGCGTTCTCCAGCGCCTTGGTGGCGCGCTGGCTGAACGAGGTCTCCGCCGTCGAGATCCGGGCGTTGAGATCGCGGAGGATGGTCTGGTCGGCCTCGCTGAGCCCGATGCCGGACTGGCGGTAGTGGCGCAGGTACTCGCTGAGGAGCCACGCCGTCTCGTCGTCCAGAGAGAGGAGGTCCTTGCCGCGCTGCAGGGACTGCAGCCGCGCGTGGATGCCGGCATCCAGGTGGAGCGCGTCGCTGTGGGCGCTGAGTTGGGGCATGAGCTCGGCCTCGAGGGCATCGAAGTCGTCGCCCCCCACGGACTCCATCAGAGTGAAGGCCACCGGCAGCACCCGGTCCAGCAGTTCACCGGAACGCTCGAGCGCGAGGAGGGTGTTCTCCACCGTGGCGATGTCCCCGTCCGCGGCGATGGCGGCCCACTCGCGGCGCTGCTCGGCGAGCCCTGCGGCGAGGGCCTCGCGCAGGTTCTCCACGGTGGCCGCCGTGAAGTCGGGCAGCTCGAGGGGCCGGGTGGACGGGCGGGCGAACGGGNTCTCCGGGTTCAGTGGCATGGGAGCCATTGTGCCGCCCACCTGCGGTCCTGGAGCGCTAATCTCCCGCGAGCCGGGTGGAGGCGAGCACCTCGGCGATCCTGGGCTCGAAGAACCCGGGGCCCTTCAGCACCTTGCCGTCCTCGCGGTAGATTGGCCGGCCGTCGTCGCCCAGCTTCGAGAGGTTGGAGCGTTGGACGGCGCGCAGGACGGCGTCGAGCGGGATGCCGGTCTCCAGGGCCATGCCGTAGATGACGTAGATCAGGTCGGCAAGCGCGTCGGCGGCGGCCACGGTGTCGCGGGCGTGGGTGTCCCCGGCCATCGCCTCGGTGACGGCGGCGAGGACCATCTGCTCGGCGTCGTCGCCGTAGATCGCGCCCATCAACTCGGCGAACTCCTCGGCGATCAGCGCCATGCGCATGTGGACCCGTTCCTTTCCGACGTCGGCCGGACCGGTCTCCACGGGCAGGTGGTACGTGGCGTGGAACTGGCGTACGAGCGCCTCCGGGTCCCGCGGGTTGGGGATGGCGGGCAGGTGGTCCTCGGGTCCGTCCCACGGGGTGGCGGGTGCGCGTGGGTCGTCGCGGAGGAGGGAGCCCACCCAGAGGTCGCGCCATGGGGCCTTCGGGTCGCGGGCGTCGGGCAGCGCCGCGCGGCGCGTGCCCTCCAGCCGGAAGCCGTGACGCCACGCCGCACGCCACGAGCCCCAGTTGCCGACGCCGGCGCTCCAGGTGATGCGGGCCAGGCCGAGGTCGCCGAAGCCGAAGTCGAGGGCCAGGCCGATGGCCTCGTGGAGGATGCCGCGCCCGCGGAACGGTTCGGACATCCAGTAGCCGATCTCGGCGCTGGCGCCGGAGAGGGCGTGCAGGTCGATCGCGCCCGCCAGCTCGCCGTCCCACCTGATCGCCCAGCACGCGCCGCCCTGCTGCCACACCGCCGGGGCGTAGTCGGTGATCCAGGCGACGGCGTCGGCCTCCGTGTAGTTCGGGGGGACCGTGGTCCAGCGGGAGATCTCCGGGTCCTGGCAGGCTGCCGTGACGGCGGCGACGTCCTCCGGTGTAGGGGCGGACAGTTCGATCACCGCACGGCGAACCACCACATGTTCCATGGGCCGAGCGTAACAAGTGAGGCGGGGTGGGCCGTCTCCTGGCGCCCACCGGGGGTGGCGCACCTCACTCCCGCGACGTTGTGGGCAGTGGGCTCGGCGACGCTAGAGTGGACCCGCACACGCCACCGTCCTTGTGAGGACGCCCGTAGCGCGCAGCTGACATCCCGGACATTCCGCGCACCGCGCGTCGAACCCCGTTTGTCGCCCCCAGCGCCACACGCTGACGAACCAACTCACTCCGCCCCAGAGGTGCACCACCATGACTTCCACTGATTCCATGACTGCGAACGAATACCAGACCATCATCGACCGGCTCATCCATGACATCTCCGCCCTCACGGGGCGCCCGGTCAAGGTGTTGCGGTTGAGCTACAACCTGCCGGTCCTGCCCGACGCCGAGACCGAAACGCCGGCGGCGATTCGGTCGGCGCGCGCAGTCGCCTGATCATCCGGGCTGTACGGTCCGCAGCACGTCCAGCTGGACGATGCCGGCGGCCAGCCACCACGTCGCGAGCCCCAGCACGACGCCGTGGCTCAGCACCCACGCCGCACGCGGCACGCGGGTGAGCCGGGCCAGCGTGCCCGGGTCGGAGCCCGGCGTCGGGCGGGCGGCCACCGCGACGAGGTGCCGCCAGGCGCCTGCGACGAGGAAGCAGCCCGTCGCGAGCACCACCGCGCCCTGGAGCTGCGGGGGCCCCCACCACCACAGGGTCCCCGTCACCGCGGCGAGCGCCAGGAGCACGCCCGCGGTGTAGAGGCTGCGCGCCCACACGAGCGCCAGCAGGAGCGTCAGCGCGGCGAACCCGAGCAACGTGGGAGCCCACCCGCCGGTGGCCAACCGTGCCACCACCGCCCCGACAACAGCCGGCGCCGGATAGCCCGCCCACGTCGAGGCCACGAGGCCGAAGCCGCGTGCGGGGCCGACCGTGACGGTGTGGCCGGACATGTCCGGGCGCAGGACCAGGCCGGTGAATCGCCGTCGTGCGGCCACTCCGACGACGGCGTGCCCCAGCTCGTGAACGACGGTCACCGCCACCCGCGACCACCGCCACAACGCGGGTACCACCAGCAGCGCGATGGCGACGGCCACCGCGACCGCGACGGCCGCGTCAAGGTTCAGCTCGCCGGAGGGTTGGAGGCGCGCCCACGCCTCGCGGAACCATGCGGCGGCGTCGTTCATGGCTCCATTGTGCGCGGTCCGAGCGTCCGGGCTGTTGGGAGGCGTTGCGGGCTACGATCGTCCGATGGCCTCACATCACTTCGCCGAGCCCGCCCCATGATTGATCATCGCGACCACATCGAGGCGGCGGCACGGTGACGGGCCGGCCGGTGGGTGTTGTCCTCGCCGCCGGGGACGGGACGCGGCTGCGTCCGCTGACGGAACTGCGGCCGAAGGCGCTGTGTCCGATCAACAACAGGGCACTGCTCGACATCGCGATGGACAGGATCCGTCCCCACGTCTCCCGTATTGCCGTGAACGCCTGCCACCACGCGGGTCAGATCGTCGAGCACCTGCGGGGAACGGACGTCCATGTGTCGCTCGAGGCGACGCCGTTGGGAAGTGCGGGTGCCATCGGCCGGCTGGCGTCCTGGATCGGGGGAGAGGACGTGCTCCTCCACAACGCCGACTCGTGGCTTGAGGATGACCTCGCGGCGCTGCTGGACGGCTGGTCCGGCGAGTATCCCCGGCTGCTGGTCACGGACGTCGGGGAAGGGGACGGCGACTTCGGCCCGCTCCGGTACGTCGGGGTCAGCCTGCTGCCTGGTCGCCTCGTGGCCGGCCTCACGGACCGGTTCTCGAGCCTGTACGAGCTGGTGTGGGCTCCGGCCTTCCGGCGCGGGGAACTCGAGCTCGTCCCGGTCCGCGGGGAGGTCGTCGACTGCGGCACCCCGGCGGACTACCTCAGGGCCAACCTCCTCGCCAACAACGGCGAGAACGTCGTCGGCGCCGGCGCGGTCATCGAGGGCACCATCGAGGACTGCGTCGTCTGGGATGGGTGCCGCGTCGGCCCCGACGAGGTGCTGTACCGCTGCGTGCGTGCCGACGGCGGGCTCACCGTCGACGCACCTACGGCGACGGCGTGACCACCGGCGCGGCGTCGGCGGCCCGCAGTACAAGGCCAGTTGCGGTGAAGGGGATGGATGGCCGGTACTTCTCGCCGAACATCTGCCAGAGGAGGCTCATCTCCTCCGTCGGCATCATCTGGATCGTGAGCCTGACTGGATCGCCCTGGCTCGCCAGAACCGGCGTCTGATGCAGTGCCATCGCCCCGGCGCCGAGGAGCGTCTGCCCGTACAGGTCGTTCACGCAGTAGGCAGTCAGCATGTAGTGCAGGTCAACGCTCAACGCATCAATCGCGGTGACGTCCATGTCGCGGTTGCGCCGCGGCGGAGCAGCGTTCCGTTGGGCGGAGCTCGTGGTGATCCGGTAGAGGTACAGGTTCAGCCCATTGTGCTCGGGTGTGAGCCCGATCCGGTCAGGCGGGAGAGCCGAGACTCCGATGGCGGCGGGCGTGCCCGCAAGGTCCACCTTCGGCAGGAAGCCTTCCAGGAGGCGCTGCAGCGCGGCGGTGATTCCTGCGATGTCGCGTGTCATGGTCATCAGCATCCTCCGTCAATGCGTCACTGCACCTGGAACAGCGTGATCTGCATGCCGTCAGGGTCCTGGAGGCGCACGTTGCGGTCACCCCACGGGGTGATCACGGGCGGGTGCACCAGAGTCGCCCCGTTGGCAAGCAGGCGATCGATCGCTGCTGCCAGGTCGGGCACCTGGAGCGCGAACCGGATCGGGCCGCTGACGCGCTCGCCCGCTTCGATCGCGTCGACCGTGGTGGCCTGTGCCACGTCGAAGATCTCCAGCGTTGCCGTCCCCATGGTGAGGATCAGCCCGCGGCCCTGGCCGTTGTCCCAGAAATCCGCGGGCTCGATTCCCAGGCCGACCGTGTAGAAGCGAACGAGCCTCTCGTAGTCGCTGGTGGTGATCGCCACACGCAACTGCAGCACCTGGGGGAGCGGTTCGGGCTCGCCCAGGTCGTCAATCGGCACGCCCATGGGGCGCCGAGCGCAGCGGCTGCCTACAGGGTCGGGCTCGTTCCCCCGGCGTCCTGCTGCCGCACGCCGAGGAAGTTCTCCACCGACTTCACGCCCGGGGTGTTCTCCGCAGCTTCCTGGATGGCGTGCTTCTGCTCCCGGCTGCTGACCAGTCCCCAGATCTCGACCTTCCCGCGGACGACGACGACGTTGATGGGCTCGGCCTGTTCGCCGCTGATCGAGGTGACCTGCGCCCAGATGGCGTCATGTGTCGCCTTGTCGTCCGGCGGGGTGATGGCCTCCCGCGCCTCGGCGGACACATACCGCAGCACGTCGGTCCGGGAGACCACCCCGATCATCCTGCTCGCCCGCACGACGGGCACCAGCCGGATGCCGTGCTGCCGCATCAGGAGGCCCACTTCCTGCAGGGGGAGTTCCGGGGTCACCATGACCGGGTTCGCCGTCATGATCTCTTTCGCCTTACGACTGTAGGTCTTCCTGTACTCCTCGTGGAGGCTGCCACCCACGACGTTCCTCTGCCACCAGGACCTGCGCCCCGCCTCGGAGACCCGCCGCACCACGTCACCTTCGGACACGACACCGACGACCTGCCCCCGGGAGTCGACCACCGGAACCACCTTGATGTGGTATTCGATGAGGACCGCGATGATCTCGGCGACCGTCGTGTCAGGGTTGACAGTGATCACGTTTTCGGTCATGACGTCGGATGCCTGCATCGCGCGCTCCATTGCAAGACGGGATGGTTGTGGACTTCGAATCTATTCCCGGGGCGAGGGCGCCACACGGGCTTTCGGGGTTCGCCCCGAGGAGGACAATCGGGGGGTGCGTACCCGCCAGACCCTCCTCGTCGCGACGGCGTCGGTTGGGCTGGTGCTCGGAGCGTGCGGTTCGCCGTCGTCGCCACCGCCGGAGGGGTCGCCTTCGCCCGCTCCGTCTGGGTCGGTTGCGCCCACGGGGACCTGGGCGCCGACCTCGCCCTCGCCAGCACTCCCGACGACGCCGCCCCAGACGAGTCCGGCGGCCCCGGCGTCGCCCACCGAACCACCGACCACGGCCGTCGAGGAGTTCCGCTCGTCCATCAGCACCGTCACCTCCGCCGACCTGGGGTCATCGTGGCGCGAGGGCTGTCCCGTCTCGCCGGAGCAACTCCGCGCCGTCGACGTCTCCCACTGGGGGTACGAGGGCGCGGTCCACACCGGGCGCCTGATCGTTGCGGCAGCCGTCGCCGACGACGTCGCGGACATCATGGAGGACCTGTTCCAGGCCCGATTCCCGATCGAGCGCATGACCCCGGTGGACGCGTTCGGCGCGGACGACGACGCCAGCATGGCAGCCAACAACACAAGCGCGTTCAACTGCAGGGCGATCACGGGCGGGACGGAGTGGTCGGAGCACGCCTACGGGCAGGCGATCGACGTGAACCCGCTGGTCAACCCCTACGTCAACGGCTCCGTGGTGCTCCCGCCCGGCGGGGCGGGGTACGTCGACCGCTCGCTGGCCGCGCCCGGCATGATCCACGCGGGCGACGACGTCGTGCGCGCCTTCGCCGCTCGCGGCTGGTCGTGGGGTGGGGCGTGGGCCAAGCCGATCGACTACCAGCACTTCTCCGCCTCGGGGGGCTGACGGCAGCCACCCACTCGCCGCCGTCAGAAGCGCCCCGGCCCCGCCCTAACCGTGGTCGACCTGCGCCCGGACGGACGACAGGCCGAGGAACCCGCCCGCCAGCCCCAGCGCCGCACCCGCCACCCGGATCCCGGCCCCGGCCCTGCAGCGGGGGAGGCGAAGCCGCCGGTCCAGCCCGGCGGCGCCACGGACGATCAGGAACGGGAAGAGCCCCAGGAACAGGGGGGCGAGGAAGCCGAGGACCACCAGCCGCCGCCGCAGGCTGTACTCGTGGCCTGCCCAGTCGAGGTACTTCCGCATGGCCGGCACTCAGTCCGCCTTTCCATAGTCGTCGACGATCGCGACGTCGAGCGGGAAGTCCACCGGGAAGGTCCCGAACAGCAGCCGGCCCGCACTGGCGGCCGCGGCGCCGACGGCGGTGGCGACGTCGTCGGCCAGCGCGTCGGGGGTGAGGACCACCACCTCGTCGTGGAGGAAGAACACCAGGTGCGGTTCGCCGCCCAACTCGCGGAGCCGGCCCCGGAGGTCGGCCATCCAGCACAGCGCCCACTCGGCGGCGGTTCCCTGCACCACGAAGTTGCGTGTGAAGCGGCCCCAGTCGCGGGCCCGCTGGCCGGCGCGCCGGCGGTCGGCGGCGGTGGCGTCCTGCTCGCTCGCCCGGCGCTGGACCGCGTTCCAGGATGCCGGGGGCAGCGGTGAGGTCCGCCCCAGCCACGTGCGGACGACGTCGCCCGCCTCCCCCCGTCGTGCGGCGTCCTCGACCACGCCGATCGCCCGCGGGAAGGCGCGCACCAGGCGGGGCATGAGTTCCGCGGANGCGCCCGTGGTCGCGCCGTAGAGTGCGCCGAGCATCGCGACCTTCGCGTGGGCGCGGGTATCGACCACCCCCCGGTCCACGAGCCCCTGGTAGAGGTCCCTACCCCGCGCGGCCTCGGCCATGCGCTCGTCCCTCGCCATCGCGGCCAGCACGCGCGGCTCGAGCTGCGCGACGTCCGCCACCACCAGCGTCCACCCCGGGTCCGCGACGACGGCGCCGCGCACCTGCCTGGGCAGCTGCAGCGCCCCCCCACCGCGGGTCGCCCACCGGCCGGTGACCACGCCGCCGGGGACGTACTCGGGGTGGAACCGGGTGCGGCCGTCGGGNTCNGNGTGCACCCAGGCGTCCAGCCACGCCCATCCGTTGGCGGTGTGGAGGCGGGCGAGCTTCTTGTACTCCAGCAGNGGTGCGATCGCCGGGTGCTCGATCTCGCGCAGCTCCCAGCTCCGCGTGGTCCGCGCCTCGATCCCGGCGCCGCGCAGGGCGCGCAGCAGCTCGACGGGGGAGTCGGGGTTCAGGCGGGGCGCCGCGAGTTCGGTGCGGACCTGCTCCTGGAGGCGTTCGAGCGCGGCGGGCCGGAAGCCGGGGCGCGGGCGGGGGCCGAGCAGGTCCGCGAGGATCCGCTCGTGCGCCGGGACGGACCAGGGCAGGCCGTCGTGGCTCATCTCGGCCGCGATCAGGGCACCGGCCGACTCCGCGGCCAGCAGGGTGGCGAGGCGGCCGGGTTCGGGCGCGTGGGCGAGGGCCGCCCGCTGCCGCTCCCGTTCCGCCAGCACCTCCTCCGGGGGGAGGGGCTGGGCGCCGAAGAGGGGTAGGGCGTCCGCGAGTTCGTCCGCGGCGGCGCTGTCCCAGACCTCCGACAGTGGGGGCGCACCGAGTGCGGCGCGCAGGATGGAGCGGCACAGGCGCAGGTCGTGGCACCGCTCCACGCGAACACCGGCCCTCAGCAGCGGCGGGTAGCTGGTGGCGGTGTCCGCCCACACCCAGCGCGGGTGCGCGGTCTCGAGTTCGCGGACGCGTGCTGGGAGGTCACGCGGTGGGACCACCTCGTGGGCCGACGTCGAACCGCCCGAGCCGCCGCGTGCGAGCGCGGTGAGGTGCACGCCGTCGGCCGCTGCCGCGAGCACGACCTCCGCGCGGGCGCCCGTCATTACGCGTAGATCGAGTCGATCAGGTCCTTGTGGGTCACGAGCACGTCCTGCCGCTTCACCTTGAAGGTCGGTGTGAGCAGGTCGTTCTCGAGGGTGAAGTCCTCGGGCAGGATGCGGATCTCGCGGATCGATTCCGAGCGTGAGAAACGCTGGTTCACGCGGTCGACCGCGCCCTGGATGTGCTCGCGCACGAAGGGGTCGGTGGCGGCCTGCTCCACCGTGAGCGGGGGACGGTCGTGGTTGGCCAGCCACGCGGGGAGGACGTCCGCGTCCAGGGTGATGAGCGCCGCGATGAACGGCCGGTTGTCCCCGACCGCGACCACCTGCGAGATCAGGGGATGGGCGCGCAGCGGGTCCTCCAGGAGGGCCGGGGCCACGTTCTTGCCGCTGGCGGTGACGATCAGTTCCTTCTTGCGTCCCGTGATCGACAGGTAGCCGTCGGCGTCGAAGGAGCCGAGGTCGCCGGTGTGGAACCAGCCGTCCTGGATCGCCTCGGCGGTGGCGGCCGGGTTGTTGTGGTAGCCGCGGAACACGCCGACCCCCTTGACGAGGACCTCCCCATCCTCCGCGATCCGGAACGAGGTGCCCGGCATGCACCGCCCGACGGTCCCCATGCGGGTGTGCGCGAGCGTGCTCAGGGTGGTCTGCGCCGTCGTCTCCGTGAGGCCGTAGCCCTCGAGCATGTGCACGCCGATTCCCCGGTAGAAGTTGCCGAGCCGCTCACCGAGTGGGGCGCCGGCGGAGAACATGTAGTGGAGGTTCCCGCCGAGGACCGCGCGCAGCTTCGAGTAGACCAGAGCGTCCGCAAGGCGGTGCTGGAGTGTCACTGCGCGGCTGACCCTCCCGGGCGATTCGAGGGAGCGTGAGTACACCACCGCCACCCTGGATGCCCACCGGAAGATGGCCTTCTTCAGCCCCTTGCCCGTCTTGAGCTCGGCGCTGGTGTAGATCTTCTCCCACACGCGCGGGACTCCCACGATCATGGAAGGTCTGAAGGAGGCGAGATCCGCCACGGCACGCTTCGTCTCGGTGTGCCCCATGGGGACCGGCGTGATCAGCATGATCACCTCCATGACCCGGGCGAAGATGTGGGCGAGCGGGAGGAACAGCAGCAGCGATGCCCCCGGCTCCCTCACCACGTCCGGGAGGAGCGCGATGGTCTCCTCCGACAGCTCCACGAAGTTGCCGTGTGTCAGCTCCACACCCTTCGGGAGTCCGGTGGTCCCCGACGTGTAGATGATGGTGGCCACGTCGTCGAGTCCCACGCCGGCGACGGCGTCGTCCGCCTCCGCGTCCGTGAGGTCGCTACCCCGCTCCCGGAGCCGGCCCAGGTCGTCGTTGTCGAACACCCAGACGTCCCGGACGCCGTGCCCGTCCCCCTCGGCGCGCGCGCCGGCGACGACGTCGGCGAGGGCGTCGTCCTCGACGAACGCGGCCACGCACCCGGCATCGATAAGGATCCATTGCGTCTGCGACGCGGACGAGGTCTCGTACACCGGCACGGGTACGGCACCGACGTGCCAGATCGCCAGGTCGGCGAGCGTCCACTCCAACCGGGTGTGGGACATGATCGCAATGCTGTCACCCGCACCGTACCCGGCTGCCTTGAGACCCTTCGCAAGCCCTCGCACGACCTCCAGGGTCTTTGCCGCCGACCAGTCGACCCAGACGTCGCCGACCTTCTCGCGGTACAGCGTGGTGGCCGGGCTCTGGGTGCCGTGCCAGATGAGGTAGTCGCTGATCGACATTCCCGGGTCAACACTCGCGAGGCGCGCAGCGTGGATTTCAGCCATTCCGACTCCTTTGTCGAGTCGATTATCCCGCAGGTACGCTCCACTGGGCGCGGACGTCGAACTGGGTCGTGAGCGCGTCGGTGGGTGGTTTCACGGCAGGACATCGAACAGCAAGTCAGCGAGCCCGAATCGTGGTTCCACCAACCGGTGGCCGAAGGGGCTCACGTCGATGCGTCTGCGCATCAGAGACCGGTAGATACCGATGCTGCGGATGTTGCCGGCCAACTGCGCACCGGTGATCCGGCCGTCGCGGAGGTAGACGGAGCGCAGTTGCTGTCCGTCGCCCCAGCGGAGCACGGCGTCGGGGTTGTCGGTCGAGCCGACCGCAACGATCGGCACACCGAGGTGCTTGAGGCTGTTCATCGCTTCGGCGCCCTCGTAGGTCAGCTGCGCGCCAAGCAGGTTGGCGGCGGCGATCGGCGCCTGCCTGACGGCGTTGTGGAAGATCGCGTGCACATAACGCTCGCCGGTCATGTAGTCGCGCGTCACTGCCACGTCACCAGCGGCCACCACGCCGGGCGCAGAGGTCCGCAGCGAGTCGTCCACCAGCACGCCCCAATCGGTTTGGATGGCGGAGTCGGCGAGGTGGCCGATGTGTGGCTTGACGCCGGTCGCCGCCAGCACGAGGTCGGCCGTGAGGGCGCTGCCGTCGGCCAACCGGACGCCATTGGCGGGATTTCCGATGAACGCGGTCGCCTCCACGCCGAGCCGGAGCGTGACCCCGCGCGCTCGCACGGCCGCCTCTGCGATGGCGGAGGTCTCGCGGTCGAGTGCCCGGGGCATGAGCCACGACCGGCGGCCGACGATCGTGGTGTCCACTCCGAGGTCCGCGAGCAGCAGCGACAGCTCCACCCCGATGAAGCCGTTGCCCACCACGAGGGCGGTTCGGCACTCCTGCGAGCGCACTCGGGCCAGCAGCGACCGGGCCGTGCTCAGGGACTTGAAGTCCAGGATCCCGGGTAGGTCCGCCCCCTCGAGCGGTGCGTGCAGCCGACTGCCGGAGGCGACGACGAGCCCCTCATAGGCGAGGCGGGCGCCGTCGTCGAGCACGACCTCACGGTTGTCGGTGTCGACCCCGCGCACGACGGCGCCGCGCCGCTCCTCGATGCCGAGGCGGCGGGCGGCGTCCTGTCCCTTCCAGAACAGCGGGCCCTCGCGACCGGTCAGCAGGTGGTCGGCGAGCGCGACCGGAGAGTACGGCGGGAACGGCTCCGCGGACAGAGCGGTGACCGAGCCGTGGGGATCGAGCCGCCGGAGCGTCTCCGCGGCCGTGATCCCGGCGGGCCCGGTTCCGATCACGACGACGTGCATCACACCTCCAAGAGGGCGGGCTCGTGATGGTGGTGATGCTCGTGCTGGTGGTGGTGCCCGCCCACGAGGTGGGCGGCCAGGTGGGCGACGGCGTCGAGCACCGGCCCACCCGCGAGGAGGTCCTCGACGGACGGCTCGCTGAGCTGCACCGCGGCATCCGCCGGCACGGTGTGCACCGAGGCGAACGCGCGCCCGCCGAGCTGCTCCACGAGGTCCAGCACGCGGTCCTTGTCGGCGGCGCCGTTCGCCCGGTTCACGACGAGGTGTTGGTTCGTGATGCCGAGGTCGGCCGCCAACCGAGCGGTCTCCAGCCCCACCGCGACCGAGTTGTAGCTGGGCTCGACCACCACCACGCCGACGTCGAAACCCTTCGCCAGCGCCCGCCCGAAGTGCTCGACGCCGGCGTGGGTGTCCATCACGACGACGTCGTCGGGCCGCAGGCGCATGTCCGCCAGAACGGACGCCATCACGGCGTTCTCCGGGCACAGGCAGCCGCCACCGGCGCGCTGCACGCCCCCCATCACGACGAGCCGGATGTCGTCCGGCGCCGCAACGGACAGGCGATCAACGACGTCCCTGGTGTCCGGGTTGAGGCGCAGCATGCCGCCGGCCCCCTCCCCGGGGCGTGCCCCGGTCTTCTCCTCCACGTAGTCGTCGGCCCGGGAGACCGGGACGATCGCGGCGGCCTCCGCAGGCGGGATGCCCAGCGTGACGGCAAGGTTGCGCTGCTCGTCCGCGTCGACGGCGATCACCGCCGCGCCGGCGCGGGCGATGACCCGGCTGAGCAGCGCGGCAAGCGTGGTCTTGCCGACCCCGCCCTTGCCGACGACGACGATCCGGGTCCCGCCCGGCTGCAGCGCGGGGATGGCGCCGTGGTCGTGGCCGCCGTCATCACACATGGGGTGCTCCTGCCAGCTGCCGCTCGTCGGTGATCTCGCCTGCCGCGAGGGCTGGCAGGCCCAGGGCCGCACGCTTGGCCTCGATGTGCCGCCGGATGAGGAGCGCGGCGTCCCGCGGGTCCGTCTCGACGTCGAACTTCGCCCCGACGACCCCGGCGAGGTCGCCGGCGAGCAGCTTGACGACGTTCGGGCTGCCGAAGATCGGGGGCTGCACACCCAGCACCGTCTCGATGCCGCTCGCGACGACATAGGCGCCGATCGCGACGGCCTTCTCGGAGTACCACTCGGGGGCGGCGCCGGCCAGCGGCAGGGCGTCTATGTCGACGCCGAGGTGGTTTGCGAGGGCGGCCGCGAGCACCAGGACGCGGGAGTTGTCCACGCACGAGCCCATGTGGAGGACCGGTGGGATCCCGAGCGCCTCACACACCGTGCGCAGTCCCGGCCCCGCCATGGCGGATGCCTCCGGCACCATGTGGCCGGCCTTCCCGTTCGCGACGGCGGCGCAACCGGTGACCACCACCAGGATGTCGTTCTCGATGAGGCGCCGTGTCAGTTCGAGGTGTCCGAGATCCTGCGGCACCTTGGGGTTGTTGCAGCCGACGACGGCGGCCGCACCGCGGATCGTGCCGGCGGCAATCGCGTCCACCAGCGGCGCCACGGAACCACCGAGCGCTCCGACGATGGCCTCGACGGAGAATCCACCCATCATTCGGACAGGCTCGCCGGGGATCCGCACGCGCCCGGGGTTGCGGTTCGGGTAGGCCTCCACGGCCTTGCGGACGATCTCCCGGCCGATCTCCCGCCCGCGCTTCGGGTCGAACGAGATGTGGATCGCACCAGGGAACTTGGCCTTGTCCGCCGTGGAGATCACCTGGGTGTGATAGCACTTGGCGACCTCGGTGACCGAGGGCATGATGCACTGGTAGTCCACCACCATCGCCTCGAGCGCCCCAGTGCACATGATCAGTTCCTGCATCAGGTGGTTGCCGGCGATCGGGACGCCCCGGCGCATGAGGATCTCGTTGCCGGTGCAGCAGAGCCCAACCACGTTGATACCGGTGGCGCCGAGGCTGGCGGCCAGCTCGAGCAGGTCGGCGTCGGCGGCCGCATCGACGATGACGTCGGAGAGCACAGGGTTGTGCCCATGCATGGCGATGTTCACCTGGTCAGCGCGCAGCACCCCCAGGTTCACCTGCGACATGATCGGCTTCGGGGTGCCGAACAGGATGTCCGACAGCTCGGTGGCGATCATCGAACCGCCCCAGCCATCGGAGAGGCTGGTCCGCAGGCCGTGGAGCAGGATGTTCACGTAGTCGTTGTCGACGCCCATGTGGGTGCGGTGCAGCATCTCGACGTTCTCGCGGTCGATCCCGCGGGGCGTGATGCCGAGCTCCGCCCACTTGGCGGCGCGGGGCCGGGGGGCGCGCTTGACGAAGGAGATGGCCTCCTTGCGCGAGCCGTAGTCGGCGAACAGGACGTCGGCGACGTCCCCGGCGACGTCGAGCGTGTCCCGGCCGTCGACGTCGACGCCGAGTTCGGCGGCCAGCCGGCGGAGCTTGGCCTCGTCGGCGATCTCGTACCCGCTCGCCTCCCCGTGAGCGACGGCGTCGAACACCTCGAGGATGTCGCGCCCGTGGTCGGAGTGTGCCGAGGAGCCGGCCGCGATGGTGCGGCCGAGGTTGCGGGCGACGATCACGTCGGCGTCGGCACCGCAGACGCCCTTCGTCGGCCCGACGCCGAACGGGTCGATACGGCAGGGCCCCATCGAGCAGTTGCGGCAGCTCACGCCGAGCACGCAGTAGCCACACTGCGGCTCCTGTGCCCTGAGCCGGTCCCAGACGGTCTCGACACGGTCGGCGCGCGCCTGTTCGATCATCTGCTGGGCGTCCGCCTGGACGCTCAGCGTGCTCGCCGGAACTTCGTTGTGCAGCTGCGTTGTCATCGCTGGGCTCCCATCGGTTGAACTGGGAATGTGGCTGTCTCCGCGAGGGAGACGAGGTTCCTGAGTGCGACGCCGTTGGCCCGCCAGCCGGCGAGCGGGTCATCCACCGCCTCGACGGCGGCGAACACCGCGTCGGCGTGGGTGCGGCGTGCGCCGGTGACGACGTCGTTGACGTCGCCGAAGCTGAGCGCGCCGACCTTGCAGGCCTCGACGCAGGCCGGCAGCGCGCCCTCGCGCAGCCGGTCGACGCAAAGGTCGCACTTCACGGCCACGGCCGTGTCGTGGTCAAGGCCGCTGGCAGTCGGGTAGAACCCGATGACGTCGAACGGGCAGACCACGGCGCACATGGCGCACCCGATACAGGCGCGATCGTCCACGAGGACGAGGTCGCCGTCCCGGTGCATGGCGCCGGACGGGCAAATGCCGACGCACGGCGCCGGGTCGCAGTGCCGGCAATTGCTCGGGTAGCTCAGGCCGATCACGGGACCGGGATCCACGTGGATCCGGGCCCGCGGGATGGGAACCTCGAGATGGGCGGTCGCGATGTCCTTGGAGAGGGAGTGTGCGGTCGCACAGGCGATCTCGCACTGCTTGCAGCCAATACACCTGGCTGGGTCGATGAATACCTTTCTCATGAGTGCTCCTTTTGCACCATGTGCAGTTGTTCACATCAAGGTTACGCCGGTTGGCGTGCGTGCCCCATCGCAATGGGGGACTCGCAAGAAACGTGGGACCATCCGCCGTTCGAGTCCCCGCTGACGTGGGCGTGCGGACCGATAGCCTCACATGGCAGAGGAGGACCACATGAGCGACGTCGACACCGTGATCCGCTGCGAGGGCCTGACGAAGTATTACGGCAGGTCCCGCGGGGTCGAGGCCCTGAACCTGGAGGTGCGCCCCGGCCAGGTGTACGGCTTCCTCGGCCCGAACGGCGCCGGCAAGACCACCACGATCCGGTGCCTGCTGTCCCTCCTGCGGCCGACCAGCGGGCAGGCATACCTCTTCGACCAACCAGTCGGGCTGGACGGGCGCGAGCTGCGCCGTCGGATCGGCTACGTGGCCGGGGACCCGGCGTTGTTCGCCAAACAGACCGGTCGGTGGACCCTCGACTACATCGCCGGGCTGCGCGGCTCGCCCGGGCCCGCGGAGGCGGAGCTGTGCGAGCGCCTCCAGTTCGACCCCTCCCGCCGGGTCAAGGAACTGTCGAAGGGCAACAGGCAGAAGCTCGCCCTCGTCGTCGCCCTGATGCACCACCCGGACCTGCTCATCCTCGACGAGCCCACCAGCGGCCTGGACCCCCTCAACCAGCAGGTGGTCTTCGACATCCTCGAGGAGCGCGTCGCCAACGGCGCCACGGTCTTCCTCAGCAGCCACATCCTCCCGGAGGTGGAGCGTGTCTGCGAGCGGGTGGCGATCATCCGCGACGGCGCGATGGTGGCGGAGGAGTCCGTCGAGGCGCTTGTCGCCAAGGCGATCCGGACCGTGACCGTGGTCTACACCGAACCCGTCCCGGACGAGTTCGTGGCCCGCCTGCAACAGCGCGTGCCTGTGGACCGTGTCGGCAACGCCGGGCTCACCGCCCGCGTGAGCGAGGACATCGGGGGAGTGCTGCGCGAGTTCCTGGCCCGGCCGGTGACGGACGTGACCGTCGAGCACGTCTCGCTCGAAGACGTCTTCCTGCAGTACTACACGGGCGGCGGTGGCGCGAAGTGAACTGGACGATCTTCCGCTCCATGCTGGAACTACGGCGGACCTCGTTGTTGTGGTACTCGTTCGGCATCGCGGCCTACGGCTGGATGATGGTGGCATTCTTCCCGCTCATCGCGGCGAACCTCGACTACATGGACATGATGATGGACGTGTTCACCGACGAGCTCATGGCGATCCTCGGGGCGGCGGGCACGGACTTCACCACGCTGGGCGGCTTCATGGGCGTTGAGTACCTCAACATGTTCTGGGTGTTCATCGTCGCGGCCGCCGTGATCATGTTCGCGGCCGGGGCGCTGGGCGGCGCCGTCGACGAGGGGACCATGGAGCTCACGCTCTCCCAGCCGGTCTCCCGCATGGAGGTGGCGGTCTCCCGCTTCCTCGCGCTGGCCGCCTACGCCGGTGCCCTCAACCTCGTCACCGCCGCGACGCTCTACCTGCCGGGGCTCGTGCACGGGGTCGACGTCCCCCTGGACGCGATGGCCCTCTTCCTCGCGGCTGGCTGGCTGGTGACGATGTCGATCGGCAGCTTCGCGTTCCTGGTCTCCGCCGTCGCCTCAGCGAGCAACCGGGCGGCTGGGGTGAGCTTCGGCGTGATCGCGGCTATGTGGCTCCTCGACACGCTCGGCACCATCTCCGAGCGTTTTGGCTGGCTCAGCAACCTCTCGCTCTTCCACTACTGGAACCCGGCCGACATCATCGACAACCTCACCGTGGCGCCCCAGACCTGGGCCGTATTCGGGATCGCGACGTCGGTGTTCGCCCCCGCCGCGATCTGGCTGTTCAGACGGCGGGACGTGGCGTAGACCCACAGCACGCGCTCCACCATGCGATCCGGGTCCCCCACGTGGAGATTCAATGGAGGTTCAGTCTGCCCCTTCTGCCCTTCCACGGTGAGTCCTACCCTGTAGCTGTCGCATCGCATCGTGAGAACCGGCGGCGCGGCACCTCCTACGACGCCGGCGGGCCCGGGATCGGGTCTGGTGTCTTCATGGACGGCCTCGCGATCTGGCACGTCATCGAGGACCCGGCCGTGTTCAATGCGACGGTGCCGTGGCCGCCGACAGGGGTGAAGGGCGAGTGGGGGAGGCTCGGCATCCGCATGATCCGGGCGAACGGCGGCGTGCTGTTCGACGACACGAAGGCCCTGTTCGCGACAGCCGGAAGCGTTGTCTCGGATGTCACCGCACCGGCGAACCTCCACTGGTTGAACGGCGATCCAAGCGGCATCCGCATCAAGCTGCTCACTGGCGCCGGATCAACGATGAAGCTCGAGCTAGGAGTGAGCTGCCCGTAGGAGATGGTGCGGGGTTCACGGCCGGTCGCCCGAGCCTGCGGGTAAGGTCGTTGGAGGGCATTCGCCCCTGACCACCTGAACCCCCAGGGAGCGGCATGAGAACGCCCCACGGCCCGGCAGTGGCCCCGTCCCCGATGCGCGCCCGTGTGGCGATCTCGACGCAGTTCTTCACGAATGGCGTGCTCGGCGCGTCACTGCTTCCGCGCCTGCCCGAGATCAAGCGGGCGTTCGAACTCTCCGACACCGCGTACGGGTTCGTGGTGATCGCGTTCGCGCTCGGCTCGATCCTGGCGGCGAACGCGGCGGCGCCGCTCATCCGGCGCTTCGGGGCGCTCCAGGTGGCGGTGGGCGGAACCGTGCTGCTCGCGGCGGCGCTCGCGGGCGCGGGGCTCAGCGGTGCGGTGGTGCCCTTCGTGGTGTTCATGATGCTCGGCGGCGTGTTCGACGCGCTCCTCGACTCCGGTCAGAACGTCCACGGGCTCGCCGTCGAGCGGTGGCACGGGCGTTCGATCATCAACTCGCTGCACGCGTCGTGGAGCGTCGGCGCGACCGTCGGCGGCGTCATCGGCGCCACCTGTGCCGCCTTCGGCGTGCCGATCGGGACCCAGATGGTGGTGGGCGCCGTCGTCTGGGCGGTGGTGGCCGTGGTCGCCGGGTTCGAGGGTGCGGTGCCGGCCGAGCACCTGCGCCGTGTCGAGTCCGCGGCGGACGACGGCAGCGCGGCGGCCGACGGCGCCGCGACCGCGACGCGGCGGCGCTTCCCGTGGAAGTTGCTGGCGCCGCTCGTCGTGCTCGCGATCTGCGGGACCCTCGTTGAGGACGTGGCCAACAACTGGGTGACGCTCTACCTCAACCGCGACGTCGGCGCCCCGATCGGCCTGGCGGGCCTCGGTTTCGCGGCCATGCTGGGCGCCCAGTTCGTGGGCCGGCTCCTCGGTGACCCCATGACCGATCGGTGGGGCCGGGCCGCCGTGGCGCGCAGTGGGGGAGTGTTGATCCTGCTCGGCTCGCTCACGGCGGTGCTCGCACCGCACCCGCTCATCGCGATCGCCGGCTTCGCGATCGCCGGGTTCGGCTCGGCCACGCTCGTGCCCGCCGCCTACGCCGCCGCCGACAACCTCCCCGGCATCGCCCACGGCTCCGGCGTCGCGATGCTCGGCTGGCTCATGCGCTTCGGCTTCCTACTCACCTCGCCCATGATCGGCATCATCGCCGACGGCGTCGGGCTCCGCCTCGCCATGCTGGTCCCGGCGCTTGCCGGACTGGTGGCGGCGGTCATCGCGCACCTGGTCGGCCGGCGCGAGCGTGCGGGCCGGCCCGCACGCGCCTGAGGGATGCTCGCCCGCCCTGCATCCAGAATGGCCGTGGGTTCGGAAGTACGTTATGTGAGCGAAAACCAAGAAGGGCGCATGCATCCACTGAAGAAGGCCTGGGCCGCGATCGCGGTCCTGGGCGGCACGGCCGTGGTTGGCAGCTACGTGTGGGGGCTGAGCTCCATCCCGAACGCGAGCACCGACTTCTGGGGTGGGACTCCGGAGGCCCTCATCCCGCTGTACACGGTGAGCATGCTCCTCGGGGCGGTGAGCTTCTTCTTCATCACCGCGTTCGTGCTCGTCCTGGACCCCGCCACCGCCCGCGTGGGGGAGGGGTTCGGGTTCCCGGTATTCCTGTGGATCTACCTCGCCATCCTGGTCCCGTCCGCGCTGTGGATGCCCTTGGTGGCGCAGATGGTCGCCTCCCCGAGCGAGCCGGTGTGGTGGGTCATCCGGCTCGCACTGCTGGTGGTGGGCCTCGCCTCGGTTGCCCTCGTTGCCGCACTGCTGCGGGTGTCGCCGCGCTCGCCCACGTGGCTGTACCTCGTCTCCGTGGTGGGTGCCGTCTGGTTCACGGTGCACACCCTAGTGCTGGACGCCCTCCTCTGGCCGGTGTTCTTCCGGTGACCCGTGTCCTGGTCACCGGGGCCTTCGGACGGCTCGGGCAGGTCGTGCTCCGCGAGCTGAAGGCCCGAGACCTCCATGTCACCGCGATGGCGCGTGAAAAGCCCGCCAACCGCCGCACCGCCCGCCGCATGCGCGAATTCGTCGACGACGTCGTCTGGGGCGACGTTCGCCACGCGGACCTGGGGCCGCTTGTGGACCGGAGACGGCACCGGAACTGGCGGAGTCGGTCAACGTGGGCGGTACCCTTCGCCTGGTGGAGGCCATCGAAGCGGCGGCGCACGACCCGTTGCTGGTATACGCGTCGTCTGTGACGGTGTTGGGGTACCCGTCGCTTCCGGTCCTGCGGACAGCGGATGACCCTGTGGGGCCGTCGGACCACTACACACGGCACAAGATCGCGGCGGAGGAGCGGCTGCGGAATGGCAGTGCGCGCCACGCGATCCTGCGTGTGGGGTGTCGATCGATGCACGCACGCTGAGCACGGACCTCGCCACGCTGCGGCAACTGCTGCGGACCGCCCCCGACAACCCCATCGAGTACGTCCACCCCCTCGACGTCGCCACCGCGATCGCCNACTGCTTGGACAACCCGGACGCCGTCGGAAGGGTGCTGCTGGTGGGGGGCGGGGAGGGCTGCCGCCTCACCCAGCACAAGTTCTTCAGCGCCGTATTCGAGGAGGCCGGCCTGCGCCTGCCACGCGAGTTCATGGGGGACGAGGCGTATTACACGCACTGGATGGACACACGCGAGTCGAACGAGATCCAGCGCTTCCAGCAACGCACCTTCGAGGACTACCGGGCGGAACTCCGCGAGCGCCTGCGCTGGGTGCGGCCGGTGGTCAGGCCGGCCGCACCCGTCGTTCTCGCGGTGTTGGGGCGATGGTTGCGCGGCTGAGTGCCCCCATTGCCAGGCCGCCCGTCCGCGGGATATTGTGTGGCTTCCAAGGTGTGAGGAGCGTCACATGGCGGGCAAGCAGAACGACATCCCGGGGTGCAACAGCGACGAGATGAAGATGATCCACCGGCTGTTCCGCCGGGTGTTCTCCGACGCCGTGACCTTGACCGCCGGGGTTGCGGACGGTGATCGGGAGCGGGCCGGCGTGGTGGGAGGGTTCATCCTCGAGAGCGCTGGTGGGTTGCACAACCACCACGGGTCGGAGGACCTGATGCTCTGGGACCGGCTCGAGGAGCGCCGGCCGGGATGCTCCCTGCACGTGCAGCTGATGCGCCGCCAGCATCTGGCGATCGGAGAACGTTTGGCCGTGCTTGAGGAGGCCGTCCCGAGGTGGCAGGCAACCGCTTCCCCGGCCGACCGGGAGGCTGTCCTCGCCGCGCTGCACGCATTGAACGGAACGCTGCTCGAACACCTCGGCGACGAGGAGGAGCAGATCCTGCCCGTGGTGAACGAGGTGTTCACCCAGGCCGAGTGGGACGCCATCGGCGAGCACGCTCGCAAGGAGATCCCCAGGAACCGGATGTTCGTGCAACTGGGGACGATCCTCGACGTGATGGAGCCGGACGAGCGCCGCGAGTGGGTCAAGCACAACCTCCCCCTGCCCGTCAAGGTGCTGTACCGCTTGGTGGGGGAGCGCCAGTACCGGACCGAGCGCGCCAAGCTCTACGGGACCGGGTAGCCAAGCTCCACGGGACCGGGTGGTCGGAACGAGGCACCCGAGTGTGCCCACCTCAGAACGGTGGAGGTCCGGGGTCGGGTGGGAGGTCCTCGGGGTCGGGGGCCAGATTGAGTGAGCCTCCGCGGAGTGGCCCGCCGTGGAGGCGGGGTGGGCGCTCGGGGTGGTTGGGATAGATCCGGCCCGTGGCGGAGTGCCAGTCGCGAGTGCCGTCCTTCTTGCGGCGGCCAGGGCGGCCGGCGCCGATGGATTTCTCGCGGTGGCAACGGCCACAGAGGCAGCCCAGCTCGTCGCGGGAGGTGCCGCCACCGTGTTGCCACTCCTCCGCGTGGTCGAGCTGGCAGACCCGGGCGGGGACCGAGCAGGTGGGGCGGGTACAGGTGTGGTCCCGCAGCCGCACGGCCTCCGCGATGTGGGCGGGAGGCCGATACCTGTGGTGGCCGATGTCGAGCGGGATGCAGGTGAGGGTGTCGGTGACGATCCGCCGCCACGTGCCGCCGGCGGCGAGCAGGAGCGCGATCGCGGGCGCGATCGGCCCGTATCCCTCCAGCCACGCCGCCTCGGTGCGGTGCCCAACGGCGCCGTCCGGGCAGGCCGGCAGGAGGCCCTCGCGGGCGGCGAGCACGGCGGCCACGCTCGCGGGGGGCTGCCAGTCGGGCATGGCCCGGGCGAGGACCTCCAGGGGCACGGTGACGTTGACCCGGGTCGGGGCGGTGCGCACGTCACTGCCGGAGCTGGTGGTGAACCGCCAGCCCCGCTCCAGGGTGCGGCGGGCCCACTCGGCGATCGCGTCGGCACGCAACTGGGTGCAGGTGCGGGTGTCGCCCGCGCGCAGGGCGGCGGCGGCGCAGGCGTCCAGCGCCCTGTCCAGGGTGACGGCTTGCTCGGCGGGCAGGAACACCGACATCCTGGCCATGCCGTCAGCCAATACCTCGGGCCGGGTCACGTGACGCGTGCGGCGGGCGGCCTTGTGCCGCACGTCGGCGTTGTCCGGGTCGAGTTCGATCAAGGCACGGTCGATGTCATGGCACAGTTCAGTGGTGCTGCGGGCCGGGGCGGTCGGCAGTACCCGTTCCTCCACCGCCCAGGCAACCTCCGGGACGACGCCGTCGAGGCGGTCCGTGAAGATCCACGCCTTGTCCAGCGAGATGTCCCCGGCGGCGAAGGCCGCCCCGGTCGCGACGAGCTTCCCCTCGGCCGCCAACCCGACCCTGACCAGCCGGGACGCTGCCATCCGCGTGACTCCCAGGGCCATGGCGATCTCCGCCGTGACCGCGTTGACCACTCCGTTGCGGTCCGCGTGCTCGAACACGGCGGTGGAGCGGGCCAACTCGGCAGCAAAACGGGCCTTGACCGCCGCGACCCGCGCCTCAACGCGGTGCGCCTCCTGCAGACACCCCAACCAGGCGTCCACCTGCGCGAACAGGTCCGGCTCACCCGCCGGCGCCGGGCCCGGCATCACCAACTCGCTCATGACACCAATCATCCCAACCCCCACTGACACGAACGTCGAACGCGTGTTCGGGGAGTGGAGGCGAGCCCGCCGGCGGCGTCGCGTCGATACGGACGTCCCGGCCCACTTAGGATTACACCATGTCCACCACCAAGACTTTTCCCCTGACCAGGGAGCAGCTGGAGGCCGTTGTCGCGACGTTCCCGACGCCCTTCTACCTCTACGACGAAGCCGCATTGAGGGCGAACGCGCGCCGCGTCAACGCCGCCTTCTCCGTCTTCCCGGAGTTCACGGAACACTTCGCGGTGAAGGCCCTCCCGAACCCGTTCGTCCTCAAGGTCCTCGCGTCCGAGGGCTTCGGCGCCGACTGCGCCAGCCTCCCGGAGCTCATCCTCGCCCAGAAGGCGGGCATCACCGGGGAGGCGGTGATGTTCACCTCCAACGAGACGCCGGCGCGCGAGTACGCGTTCGCGCGCGACATCGGGGCGGTGATCAACCTCGATGACATCACCCACATCGACTTCCTTGAGAAGGCCTGCGGGATCCCCGAGGTGATCTCCTGCCGCTACAACCCGGGCCCGCTCAAGGAGGGCAATGTCATCATCGGCAAGCCCGAGGAGGCGAAGTACGGGTTCACGAAGGAGCAGCTCTTCGAGGGTTATGCGAAGCTCCGGGACAAGGGCGCCACGCGTTTCGCCCTCCACACCATGGTCGCGTCCAACGAGCTCTCGGCGGACTACCACGTGGAGACCGCGCGGCTGCTGTTCGAACTCGCCGCGGAACTGCACTCGACGATCGGGATTCGCATCGAGTTCGTGAACGTCGGTGGCGGCGCCGGAATACCGTACCGGCCGGACCAGGACGAGCTGGACATTGAAAACGTCGCCCGCGGGATCCGTGAGGCCTACGACGCGATCGTCGTCCCGGCCGGGCTCGATCCCCTCGGAGTGCACGTGGAGTGGGGCCGCATCATCACGGGGCCCTACGGCTGGCTCGTGACCAGGGCCATCCACACGAAGGACACCTACCGTCGCTACATCGGGCTCGACGCCTCCATGGCGGACCTGATGCGCCCGGGCATGTACGGGGCCTACCACCACATCACGGTCCCCGGCAAGGAGGCGGCGCCGCTGACGGAGACGTACGACGTCGTCGGTGGCCTGTGCGAGAACAACGACAAGTTCGCCGTCCAGCGGCAGCTCCCGGAGATCGAGGTCGGCGACTTGGTGGTGCTGCACGACGCCGGGGCGCACGGACGTGCGATGGGCTTCAACTACAACGGGAAGCTCCGGTGCGGTGAACTGCTGCTCCGGCCCGACGGTCAGGTCGTCCCCATCCGCCGGACGGAGACGGTGGACGACTACTTCGCAACGCTCGACTTCGATGAGCTCTCCACGTTCGACGCAGGGGGAGAAGCATGATCCAGCGCAACCCGGGTTTCGCAAACCTGAAGGCGGGGTACCTGTTCCCCGAGATCGCCCGGCGCCGGAGGGCGTTCGCCGCCGACCATCCCGACGTCCGGCTGATCAGCCTCGGCATCGGCGACACCACCGAACCCCTCACCCCGCACATCGCTGCGAGGCTGGCGGAGTATGCCGCCGGTCTCGGCACCCTCGGTGGCTACTCCGGTTACGGGGACGAGCAGGGACTCATCGCACTCCGGGAGCGCATTGCGGAGGTTGGGTACCGGTCGATGGTCGCGCCTGACGAGGTCTTCGTGTCCGACGGCGCGAAGTGCGACATCGGGCGACTGCAGCTGTTGTTCGGGCGCGACGTCGAGGTGGCGGTCCAGGACCCGTCCTATCCGGTGTACGTCGACGGGTCGGTCATCGTCGGCGCCGCCGGCCCGTACGACGACGGCAGCCTGGGCGGCCACGCCGGGTACGCGGGCATCCGATACCTCCCGTGCACGCCGGAGAACGACTACTTCCCCGACCTCGAGGACCTGCCCGAGAACGGCCTTGTATACTTCTGTTCCCCCAACAACCCGACCGGCGCCGTCGCCACACACGCCCAGCTTGCCCAGCTTGTGGAGTCCGCCCGCCGGAAGGGCTCGGTCATCGTCTACGACGCCGCGTATGCCGAGTACATCCGTGACCCGGACCTGCCGCGGTCGATCTTCGAGGTCGACGGCGCCCGCGAGTGCGCCATCGAGGTCAACTCGTTCTCGAAGCCGGTGGGGTTCACCGGCGTCCGCCTCGGCTGGACAGTCGTGCCGAAGGAACTGCGCTTCGACGACGGCGCCTCGGTCAACGCCGACTGGAACCGGCTGTGCACCACCGTGTTCAACGGCGCGTCGAACATCGCCCAACATGGTGGCCTGGCCGCGCTCGAACCGCAGGGCCTGAACGAGATGCGCGTGCTCACGGACTTCTACCTCGGGAACGCCCAACTCATCCGCCAGACGCTCGAGGGGCTCGGCATCACCTGCGTGGGAGGAGACAACGCCCCGTACGTCTGGGCGCACTTCCCCGGCAGGGCCAGCTGGGACGTGTTTGCCGAGATCCTGGACCGGTGCCACGTGGTCACCACTCCGGGGTCAGGCTTCGGTCCGGCCGGCGAAGGCTTCGTCCGGTTCTCGGCGTTCGGTCACCGAGAGGACGTCGTGGAGGCGTGCAGCCGCATCGAGGGTCTCACGGTCGGTCCGTGACACGCGGCCGATCCTCGGTCAGTCGCGCTACCTGGTCGATCGGTTCGATCAGTGCGGGGCCGTTGTTGCGGACCGAGCCGACCGCCCTGCCCACCGGCCGGGGCACGAAGCGTGGTTCGGGCATGGCGGCGACCATCGCCCTGACCTGCTCCGGGTCGGTGATCGCCGGGTCCAGCCAGTCATCGAGTAGGCCGGCCGGGACGATGAGGGGGGAGCGGTCGTGGACGTGGCCGAGGGTGTCGGAGGCGCGGGTGGTGATGATGGTGCAGGACCAGAGCCAGGCGGCGGGGTCGTCGGCGGGGAGGTCCGGGTTCTTGTGCCACTCGTACAGCCCGGCGAAGGCGAGGGGGGCGCCGTCTGGGTCGGTGAGGTACCAGGGCTGTTTCCGTGTGCCGGCCTCGTCGAGGCTCTGCCATTCGAAGTAGCCCTCCGCGGGCGCGATCAGGCGGTGGTGGCGGGCGGCGTTGCGGTAGGCGGGCTTGTCCGTGATGGTCTCGGAGCGGGCGTTGATCATCCGGTTCCCGACGGACGGGTCGGGCGCCCAGGGTGGGACCAATCCCCAGCGGGCGGTGCGCAACTGCCGCTTCTTGGCCTCCGGGTGCCCCTTCGGAGCGCGGTCCAGGACGACGCGCACGTCATGTTGCGGGGCCACGTTCCACGACGGTGGCACCGAATCGGGGGTGAGGACCTCGGTGACGTGGAACGCGGCCGCCAGGTCGGCGTCACTGCGGAAGCTGGCGTATCGTCCACACACGACTGCTCACTCGGTGACCTCGCTGCCCTCCACCGCGCATCTGCCCACGGTAGCGCTGTCGTGATGCGGGCGCCTGTCCGGAGCGTGGGGTCGGCTATCCCGCGTCCGCCGGTTGGCGTCTCCGTGGTCAGTGCAGCGATTCAGAGATCGCCGAGGTCGACTTCGGCGTCGCGCAGCCGACTCACCTCAACGGGGCGGCCCGAAGCAACGAGCGCGTCGATCGCCTTGTTCACGTCCCAGATGTTGCGTCCAGCCGATCGCCCAGCGCGAGGCAGAACCGGTCCGCGAGCGAGAGCCCCGACCCCGGCACCACAACGCCGCGGCCCGTTCGGCGTCGTCGGCGGTGGCGTCACGAACCCGCAGCCCGTAGCTGGACAGCAGCGCGGCGGCCAGCGGCCAGTCACCCCCGGCCGTGCGCACCTTCTGGGCGACCTCGGACCAGTTGACGGCGGAGCAGTCGGGGCCGGCGGTGAGGAGCTGCTCGACGACAACGGCGCCGGTCCGCGAGCAGGTCGGCGACGAGGTCCGTGCCCACCAGTTGGCCACGGACGTGCTCCAACGCCTGCTCGCGGGTCATGACGACGATGCCGTAGGTCGTCTTGACCAAGCACGAGCGGCACCCCTTCGGTCAGCCCGGCGTGCCTCCTGAGCTCCAGGGGGATCACGAGGCGGCCCCTGTCGCCCATTGTTGCCGTGTAGGTCCCACGCAAATGTTGACGGTACCACTGAACACACACAGATGGGACTACATGAGCTGCCCGTCGAAGAACACCGTGTCTTCGGCGAGCAGCCGCTGCAAGATCACCGATCCCCTCGACACATATGGATCACACGATCGAAGGAGGATGCCATGCAGCGGAACATGTCGGGAGACATTCGGTGGCCGGCACTGGCCGTGCGAGCGGCGGTGGCGGCGGTCGCCGTCGTCGGGCTCGCGGGCTGCGGCGGCGGGGCCGCCGAGTCCGACGCCCTCACGTTGCGACTCCCGGACTCCGACGGCGCAATGGCCTCCTGCCTGCCGTTCGAGGTGCAGTACCTGATGGACATGTCGCCGGCGTTCGCGGGCACAGCCGTGGAGGTGGGGGAGCAGAGTGTGGTGTTGGACGTGGACCGGTGGTACGCCGGGGGCAGTGCCGAGCGGGTGGTCCTCGAGATCCCCGACGGCATGCACCAGGCACTGCTCGGGGTGCTCGACTTCCGCGAGGGCGGGGAGTACCTCATCACCGCCGCCGAGAGCACCGTCAACCTGTGCGGCTTCAGCGGCGAGGTCACGGAGGACATGCGCGCGGCCTTCGAGGAGGCGTTCCCGGGCTGAGCGGTACTTCACACGTTCAGGTCGCGCTCCGAGAAGTAGTGGTAGGTCCCGAACGCCGCAAGGGCGATGATGACCACCGACAGTACGACGAAAAGCGGGTCGAGCTGCCCGTCGGTCATGAGGGTGCCGGCGTCGAAGTACTTGAACGGGGAGAGGTACCGCAGGAAGCCGAGACCCTCGTTCAGGTTGACCAGGTAGTACAGGAGGAACGTCAGGAACATGACCGAGGTGGCGCGCGAGGGGGCGGACTTCGGCCGCCGGGCCACCCCGGCGACCACGGCACCGATCGCGAAGAAGATGAGCTGCAGGAACAGCAGCCCCACCATCAGCAGGAGGACCTCCCGCTGGAACGGCTCGTCCCCGGCGAAGTTCCCCACGAACACGAACGAGGAGACGGAGGTGACGAGGTTCAGGATGACCACGAGGACCAGGCCGGCGAGCAGCTTGCCGGTCAGCGCCCGGTCCCGGGAGATGGGCTTGGCGTAGAGGAACTCCGACGTCCTGTCCCGCTCCTCCTTGGAGATGAGGGTGGAGCCGAGCAGCACGGCGTGCACCGACGCCATGACCGCGATGTACAGGAACAGGACGCCGAAGAATCCGCTCGCGGTCTTCAGGTCGAACCCGGAGATGCCGAATACCACGAGGACGGCGCGCGGCAGGGTCGCCATGATCTTCTCGAGGGACTGGCCGGCCGACTCGTAGGCGGCGAACTTGGCCATCCCGGAGCCGATCAGCGCCACCATGCCGAGGGACCAGAAAAGCAGCGAGAAGCGGTGCACCTTGAGTTCACGCAGGAAGATGTTCATTTCACGCCGCCGCGCGGACGTCCTTCCTGTTGTAGATCACGTAGCTCGCCGCGATCGCCACCACAACGAATCCCGCGAGCAGCGCCAGGGAGCTGCCCTCGAGGCTGTTGTTGGCGATGATGTAGTCCGACTCGAAGAATTTGAACGGCGTGATGTAGCGGACGTCCTCGTTCGCGACGACGTCTCCCACCGCCGCCACGATGTAGAAGGCGAACACGGTGGGAAGCGAGACGGACACCACGGACTTCACCTTGGGCAGGAGCACCGCGAACAGTGAGCCCAGCGCGAGGAAGAAGAGTTGCACCAGGAAGAGCGTCGAGGCCAGCAGCAGGAAGGTCCGGGCGGAGAACGGCTCCGAGGCCATCGCGCGGGCGGCCAGGTACGACACCAGGGCGAAGGCCACGTTGGTGATGACGAGGATCGTTAGCGCCGCCGCCAGTTTCGCGGTCACCACGGTGCTTCGGGTGACCGGCTTGGACAGCAGGAAGTCCGCGGTCTTGCCGGACACCTCCTTCGCGATGATGCCCGTCCCGAGGTTCATGGCCTGGATCCCGCCCGCCAGGACGGCGAAGCCCAGCAGGTAGCCGAAGAAGCCCTGGATCGTGAAAAAGTTGTCCAGGGAGAGGTTGAGCGCGGTTCGCAGGGCCTCCGGGAACTGCGCGAGGAGTTCCCGGGTGGTGTCGACGTCGGCCGAAAACGCCGGGTACAGGCCCATGAACACCACGACGATGGTGCTCAGCGAGACGGTCCAGGTGATCGTGGACCTCCGATTGGCCCGAAGTTCGCGCAGGAAGATGTTCACGGCGCGTCCTTGCGGTAGTAGTGCAGGAAGATCTCCTCGAGGTCCGGCTCCTCCACCAGCAGGTCCACGAGGTCCAGCCCGGAGAGCAGGTGCGTGACGGCGTTGATGTGCCCGCGGTACAGGAAGCTCACCGAGTGGTTGGTCACCGCCAGATCACTGACGCCGTCGATGGTGAACCGAGCCGGATCCGGCGGGCCGGCCAGTTCGAGCTTGAAGCGCTTGGTCTGGTTCTCGAGCAGGGTCTTGATCTGTTCGACCTTGATGATCGAGCCATCCTTGATGATCGCCACCCGGTCACAGAGCCGCTGTACCTCGCCCAGGATGTGCGAGGAGAAGAGGATCGTGGCGCCCTTCACGTTCTCCTCCTTCAGGAGATGGAAGAACTGCTGCTGGATGAGTGGGTCCAGCCCGCCGGTCGGCTCATCCAGGATGATGAGTCTGGGCTGGTGGGCGAGCCCCTGGATGATCCCGACCTTCTTCTTGTTGCCGTAACTCATGTCGTCGATCTTCTTCTTGAGATCGAGGTCGAACACCTCGGCGAGGTCCCGGATCCGTTTCTCGGCGGCCTTTCCGTCCTTGGCGTAGAAACTCACCGAATATTTGAGGAGATCGATCGCCCGCATGTCGTCGTAGTAGAAGACCTCCGAAGGAAGGTAGCCGACCTCCTGCCGGATCTCGGGGCCGAATCTCGTGATGTCCTTCCCGAAGACCGTCGCCGAACCGCTCGTGGGGTGGATGAGCCCGAGGAGCGTTCTTATCGTCGTTGACTTCCCGGCGCCGTTGGGCCCGATGAAGCCGTAGATCTCGCCTTCGAGCACGGTCATGTCGACGTCGACGATGCCGCGGGCCGTGCCGTAGGACTTGGTCAGCTTCGTCGTCTCGATCACATACATCTCTGCTCCGTTGACCGTTCCACGCCACCGATTGACGTCACCCAGTATCTGCCTGCCGTCGTGCCTATGGGCGAGGTACAGCGGAGTGTCCCGTACGAACACCCTCGAGTCCGCGCGGNTAGCCTGAACNCTAGGGGCAGCCTGGACACGCAACCGCGCGCACTCGCGACGGTGCCCGGCGGCCTCAACCCCCTGCGGCACCTGGACAGCTTCTTCCGCGCCCACCCGGTCATCACCGACGTGCTGGCGACGGCGCTGCTCACCCTCTTCGGAGTCCCCGGCCGGGGTGAACGCGGTGCTGCAGGAGGGCGCACCGCGGCCGGCACGGACCTCGACACCGTCACCGA